>Ga0055584_100006247_pt1 | contig 11679 bp, 4 predicted proteins | sample OSDHelmetaG_FD_58716 | JGI IMG/M metagenome (GOLD analysis project Ga0055584, IMG submission 58716) | Pelagic marine sediment microbial communities from the LTER site Helgoland, North Sea, for post-phytoplankton bloom and carbon turnover... | ecosystem: Environmental > Aquatic > Marine >... | reverse complement strand
TTTTCTTTAAGAAAATAGATACTACCTCTTTTCAGTACAATTTTGGCCATATTTTAAGTATAACAATAAAGAAAAACTAATGAATGCTTTATATATCATTAATCTACTATTGTGTAAATTGAGTTAGAACATACTATATAATCCTTCTTAGCCAACATTTGAAGATAATCCTCCCAATCCTTGTTGATTCCAAGTTCTTTACTATTAGATATAATATCTTCCAAGGTAATTCCACCTTTTTCTTTTCGAATTATCAATAATAATATTAATTGGGGCCACGCCAGAGTATCTATATTCCAATTATCATAATCTTGGCTGGAAACTATAGCATCAAAAGTTTCAAGGTTATTGATCTCTATATCGGACCTATTGAATGAAATTAAATCTTTTATTTTTTTGGTTGATCTTGCATCACCATCATTACCGTGAATAATCTTTGTTGCTAATTGGTTTAAAACATTATCTGGGAAATCACCTGGTTGCTGAGATGACAAAAGTAATCCAACACCAAAAGCACGACATTCTCTAATAAACTTCTCTACAAAGTTAGAATCTAAAACCCGATGTGCCTCATCAAACACGAACATTTTATTCAACCTATAACTGTGAGGTATTCCCAAATGATAACCGTGAGCAGAAACAATAATCATTTTTGCAATAGCATTTTTGATTTTATCATTTTGAATATCCGATACTTTAATAATATTAGAGTTTTTAATAATATCGGAAAACCCAATATTCTTGAATTTATCACGAAATAGATTAAGGTCAAAAAGAGGATCCAATCGGTTGTATAATTTTTCCAACTCCTTATCCCCCTCTTCAAGATATTCTCCTACATCATTGAAAGATGGAAAAACAATTGACTCATTATAATCTAGTATGCCTTTTGGGTTTATACCTTGATTTTTGAATACTTTTCTTACCGCTTTTTTCAATTCCGATTCTTGCTGAATTCCTAAGCCAAACGTATTGCCGAACACTGCACAAATCGCATTAATATGCTCTGAAACATCATAATACTTCTTGCCATTTGCTTGCACCCCCAATCTTGGTATTAAAGGATTATAAGGTATTCCTTCAAATTTCACTTCAATTTTTTGGGCATCGCACATATTACAAAAATACTTATCCGAATAATCGTTTTTAAAATCAATTATTGTAAAGCTAGTTCCTGATTGTGATTGTTGATAAATAAAAGATTTAATGAATTGTGTTTTACCCTTACCAGAAGAACCAGTAACCATAATATTGTAGTTTGGTAAAGGAGATGATCCAGGGCGACCACTAGGGTAAAAGACAGCCTGTCGATTACTATTATCTTTACCAAAGACGACTTCATCAAATGCATGGCTTTTTTTAGCCTTTCCAACCTCTTGACTAATGTTTAGACTATCATTTGGAGAGACATCTTTTTCTATCGATCTTTCAATCTCGAATTCAACATCCTTTTGTTTTGCAGTAGACTCAACCGGTAAAGGTTGATCACTAGAAGCCCCTGACGCAGTATTATCAGCTGCGCTTAGTACACCTTCTAGTTCTTCTGGTAACATAGGACTCAAATCTGAATAAAATTCAGGATTTTGCCGTATTTCGTCAATTGCTTTATCAACCAACTTATCCGCTTCTTCTATTTGTTTAGGTGTCAAATCTTCAATTAAGGCAAGGGAGGGAACAATCTCTAGATCTTTAACTGTATCCGTTCTTTCCATTGAATAATAAAAAGATTTGAAGTTATTGTTTAAATCATTATCACAGTCAAATACTTCATTCAGTCTACCTTTAGGTATTTTATAGAAGATACCAGCTGATGTCTTGCCAGAGTTAAAACTATTAGAATCATCTACACAAACAATCAAGGAATCATTTATTCTAAAATCATAATCTTCGTTTATCACACTTGCAAAGTTCGAAGCCAATTCCGAGGTAGAAAACTTTGTATTCTCATTGTAATACTGAACCATCTCAGAGAGAATCAGATTTAGTGTATGTTTCCAAAGTCCATTAGACTGGATTGAAATTCTATGCTTGTTTAATTCAGAAAATATCTTTTTTATTTTCAAAGTTTGATCATTGAGGATTTGAACAATTTCAGTGCCTTGAATCTCATGTGATCGATATTTTATTTCAACTAATCTGAAATCTATTATTGGTTTATTTTTGTCAGAATCATTAAATTCAATCATAACGAAATCTGGAAATTGAGTTCCGGTTTTTTGAAAGTCAGGATTTACTTCTTTTTTAATTTTGTGCAAACGGTCCTTAAATACATCATAAGGAACAAAGATCATGTTTTGATGTTGTCCAATTGCACAATCCACTATTTTCCTTGCAGCTATGCTTGCGATAAAACCTTTTAAGAAATTCTGATTAGATATTAAATACTTAAGTTCAAACAATCCTGTTTGTTTGGAATACTCAATAAAATCGCTTGCAATATTCCCTGCTTTTGGATCAATGCTTATTAAGAAGTTTTTAAATTTTTTAAAGTAAACTTCTTGTTCTTTTGCCAAAAGGTAGTAATCACCTCTTCCATTATCCTTGAAGGAGTAATCCGAAATATTAAATTCCCACAAAGTTTTATTTGTTGCTTCTTGAAGTAAATTTGCGTTCAGTATATCACTTGAAATTGCTAGTACTTCAGATCTTTCAAAACCAGGATTAGCTAAATTACTTCTGAATTGATTTTCCTTGAGTTTTGTTTTAAATGTACTTTCCAAAAAATTCAAAACCTCACCGAAATTATCGGTATTTGATGGCCTATTTATAAAAATATCACGATATATAAATTTCGCATCATAGTTATTGAATTGATATGACGAAATATTCTTATATGTAAAGCTTTTTGACATCGAATTTTTATCGGTCTGATGAAAAGATCTAATATCCGGAATCATAGATGTCAAAAGAGTAATATCAAATTCTTCCTGCCCTTTGTCACCTTTGAACCAATTAAACCTTAACCCTAATTCATTTTTGTAATAAGAGATTAAATTGCTATTAGGAAAACAAACAGACTCTCTATTATCAAATACGTTAACGTGAAGTTCATAATTATGGTAGTAATCTACTGTTTGTTCACTCGCCTCTTTTATCCAATTTAATATAGCAGTATTAGACGTACTGTCATAAAGTTTCCCTTCAAGCAAGATGTTAAAAACAGGTTTATTTGAAAGATACGCAAAGCTTTTATTTAAGGCACTTCTAATTTGCGAAGGAGAAAGATGACCCATGCTCTGATTGTATTCAACCCCTATTTTGTGTAAAGCCTCTGAAAGATTATTCTGAGAAAAAGCCTTTTTTGCATTAATAAAACCTGTAAAAAGTAGGCTATCCGTATCTATTTTTACGAAATGAAAATTTTCAGTTTCCGTATCAATAATCCAATTTTCGATTTCATTTAAATCGACAAGGGACGCCATTGAATTTGGATGAATCTTCCCTTCTCTGACCTCAAGAGTTTCCTTTAATAGTTTGAATTTCTGAGAAGCTTGGTGCAAAAACAAAGGATGATAAGGAGAGAAGAAAGTTGCCAAAGGAAACTCTTCCAATCTTTGATGCTGATCATTTTTTTCTACGATAAAAAATAAGTCCACCCATGAAAAAACAGGATTAATCTTTAATAGATTATGATACTGATCTAAATATATTTTGGAAATATCAATCAATTCTTCATCTCCAAAATCTATATCTTCAATTGATTGAATTTTATTTCCTTTTAATTTTCTTTTATAAAACAAAGCAACTTTATCACGAGTGGTTTGGTAATCCAAGAAAGCTGATTCATTTAGTACCGATTCAAAATCATTAAGCGAAGGTCTGAAGTCAACCTGTAAAGTAATTTTTTTGTCAGAGATTACTGGACAAATGTCTTTGGTTTTTATGATCTCTGATTCTGGAGATAAATTAAAAATCGTAGGAAGAAAGTTGGTTTTTGGGCCAACATTTTCAAAATAGTATGAATGAACCTTGTTTTTGTTTCGCTTCTCAATAATTACAGAGCTTCCGTTATAATCAGAATCGTTTTTTGCTTTTAGTTTCTGAAAGAAATTTTTAACAAAAACATCAGTTTTTGTTCCTTTAGGAATAAATTCAATAATAATCCATTTAGATTTTAAATTTATGCTATTTTCAATTTTGATAAACAACATTCCTTCAGTAACATTATTTATTGAAAAGGTACTGTCAGTAAAACCAGTACTGCTATCAAACAATGGTGATATCGATATATCTGTTCTAGATTTGTAGTTACAAATAAAGTCACCCTCTTTATCTTGAAAACCTACAAAAGCTATAGATGTGTTACTTTCAATAGTTCTTAAAGAAATTTCGACATCACTACCTGAGAGAAGCTCTTTGTGCTCAAGGTTATACATTAAAGCATTTTCTGAAGTTAAATCCGTTAGCTTAGAATCAACTTCTTTTAATTCCAGATTCGGCTCATCAGTTTCCTTAATAAAATTTTCAATAGATTGATTTATTTCTTCAAACTTAATTTCCTCAATTTTCTTTTTGGAAAAATTTTTAATCTTCGCTCCAATATCAATATGATTATTTCCAATATTTGTTGATACTTTAATTCCAAAATCTAAACTATTGTCATCAGGAATAGACCCCAAACTATAATTAACTAGTTGAATAACCTTATTTTTTTGCAAATAGCTAGTACTTACCTTCTCTAATGAGTTCATATTCAAAATATTACAGTTAACTGAACTCGAAGCATTAGGCACATTATTAATAGACCAATCTGTCAAAGCTTTATTATCCAAATAACAAAATAATGTATCTCTCTTTAAAAGATATTTTCTACTATTTGATGTGTCACTTACATTATTGATATTAACCATTGAAAAGACACATGAATCTACATCATCATAAGTAATTCCAATATTTGATTTATCCACTTCATCCTTTAGGGCTTCAATCCATTCATCTACATCAATAAGTTTTTTGTACTTAAGCGTGTCTTTTAGGAATACTAAATTTATTTCTTGTAAAAAATCTTTGGCCTGTTCATAATCCTCGTTCCGGAATAAGTCTATAACTGTATTGGCATTTTTTACAGATTTCTGTGTCAATCTTGATTCCAAGCCACTGAACCCAAATTTTTGTAAATATTCCTGAACTTTCTCAATGAAGCCTTTGAAATATAGTGATTTGGTTGCTATTACATTTTCTTCGAAATGTACCTCTGAACCAATAATACCATAAAATTCTAAAATTGAATCTTTGTTTACTTCTTTGAAAAAAAAATCGCCACATTTGTTCTTAAAATCATTCAAAAATAAGTTTTTCAATTGCTCTAATCTTTTAGAATATTGATAACCAAATTTTTTCTCGAAAATTTCGGTATTCATATATTCTAAGTAATTCGCATCAGAATTATTAATCACCTCAGAAGTAGAGTCAGAACTATTACTAGGTAAATTTTCGCAATTACTTGGAATAAGAACCACAAAATTGATATTCTGATCAGTTAAATTTCTTGCCTTAACTAAATCTGAATAATTTATATGAGACACCTTATCTTTAACGGCAAAATTTATATGTTCTAATACATCAGAAAAGCACCAGAGATAATGAAGATCATTTAAAAAATCAAGAGATTTATTAAGTTGATACACACTGTATATCTGGTCAGTGACGTTATTATCAATATCAAAAAACAGATATCTATCTTTTTTATTAGTTGAATTAATAGTGTGTGTTAACCACGTTTGAAAGTACTGTTTGTTTAGCATTGATTTATTTTTTTTGGTCTAAACCCAACCTGGTTTTAATATTAACACACCGCCTTCTGTATCAGGACTATCTATTATTATTCCCAAAGATTGCATAGTGTTTTTCAATTCACCCTCACTAATATCCTTGATATTGAGTTCAATATTGTAATCTTTAATAAATTTTATGAATTCTATACCTGACATAAATTTTCTTTCTCGGTCTACCTTTAAAAAAATTAAGCAAGTTAAGGTAGAAATTAGTCCGGCACTCATTTCAAACTCATACGGAGCAAAACCTTTATGAACCTTACGATTAAATATATAATTTACATCAGGGATGAAATTACTCATGGAAGGAGGTTTTTTTGAACATAAATACTCTAAAGATTCTTTTATGTTTTTTAATGTTCTCGGATGTATTTCAGAGATTTCATCAAGTACTGTTTCATTATTTTTTTTAAATTCGGACATAAAAGTTTTAAGTGAAGCTTTATCTACCAGTTTAGCTAGCAGTTTATTTGTAACCTCTATAAAGTCTTTTTCATTTTCGAAATTTTTAAAATCCTGAAGTCCATTTTCTTTAAGTAATTCGAAAATCAAATTATTATAATAACAATATTTGCGTACCACTGTGTTAATGTACTTTGTTCGTTTTGTCAGTAAATTAATCGGGAAATGGTCTTCTTCTTGAGGTTTGTTCAAAAAATCTTCTAATCCCTGAGTATCAATTGCAGTTTGAGATTCATCCAATGTTTTTTCAATTAATCTAAAATACTTCCTAGACAATGTCATAGTATATATTAAATGATTGAATAAGGTTAATCGCAAATAGGCTTCAAGAATACCAAGCCATTTTTGCCTAGTTAAAGTTGATTTTAGTTTAATAATATTTTTAAGATCCTTCAGTACACATTTAGCAATATTCGAATGTTGTAATATGTTTTTCTTAAAACGATTGTTTCCACCTCCAACCGAATTAATGCCCGAATCATACATTTTTTCAAAGCCATCACGTTGGAAACCAATTGATCCTTTAACATTCAATTCCTGACAAATTGATTTGAATTCTCGACTAATAAAGACACTCCACCAGTCGAGATTATCTTCTTCTGTCACATTAAGGCCATTGTATAAAGATTCAACCACTTCTACAAATTCCTGTTTTGAACTTGAGTAATTAGCTATTACCTCAATAATTAACCCGCCTGGATTCCATGGAGAACCAGTATTTCTAGATGAAAGGCCAAATGAAGCTACTTCTGGTACAAAAGGAGTAATGAAGAATTTTTCTTTTTTGTCCTGCTCTTTACTAGTTGGGATGCTCAAATTAGAGTTGAAAAGAAGTTTTAGCTCATCATTGGATAGTTGATCTCCTATTTGCTTTTCCTCATCTAAAGCTAAAAAAAGCTTTTGTGCTGTAATATTTGTACTAGCCTCAGTTTCACTAGATAGTCCAATATTACGGTAAAGGCTAGCTATAAGAATTGAAACTGAAGGAATATTTTCAGCTGCCCTTTCTAGTTTAAAAAAAGGAATTATATCTTTATTTTTTGTTGATATGGGTTTGTCAATTTCCATGATAATCTGTTATTTTATTAGTTCAAAACGAAGTGGGCTTTTTGATATTTCAATCTTTCCCATATTTTGAATTTCTATTTGAGGGTCATTTTTTAATTCATCTCTATCCGTTAATTCAATTTTCTTCAATTCTTTCCATAATTGATAATTTTTGTCAAGACAAGCGTCGAAAATATCTTTCTCGTTCAATTTAATTGATCTATAAATTTTATATGTTAACACGATGTATTCCTTGTATGTTTTTCCATCTCTATCGCATTCATATTTAAGAACTATCTGATCGCTAGTAGGCATAATGTTCGAATTTTTTTTAATACCGTTTAATCTGTAAATTCTTGATTTGGAAGAAACATTATTTTTTATTTGACTTGCGGTTTGCCCGATAGCAGTAGATAAACTATTCTCTACTTCATTTGAATCATTGAGAATCGATTTTTCGAATGAAGATCTAAAATTTGATGAATTACCTGATTTAGATAAATTCATAAAATCATCTATTAATTCACGATCTCTAATAAAATGATTTGGAAAAAAAACAGCTCTTTTTATGAATGATATTATTAAAGTATTTAAATAAGTCTTAAAGGTTTCTAAGCCATTTAGTTGTGTTAGGTTTAGATTGTCATAATCTTCATTTAGACAATAAGTTTCTTTAATCTTTTCAAGACTTAAAATGAGTTTCCGGTCAAGAACTGGAATTGTATTAGAGTATTTGTTAATCTGACAATCTTCATTATAAATAACTCTATCAATTATTTCTTTCATTTTAACAATTGCACCTTGATCATCTGTGATTTCAAAACTATTGTCTTCATAATAAATTGGATCGAAAAAAGAGGAATCATTTGATTCAATAAACTTAGGTATTGAGGAAAATTTCATTTTCTCGTTAACATGAAGAAATTTAAAAAAATCTTTAATTTTAGTTTTGTCTTTATTATAAGGTTTACAACATTTGGTAACTAAATTTTCTTTCGCGTATAAAAAATTATTGAAAAATCGATAATTTGGAGTTAATTGATATAGCTCAAATAACAAACCGAATTGCTCAATATGGCTATCAGAATTGACTCTGTTAATTTCGGTAATTACTTCATTTATGCGGTGATTTTGGTCAGATGAAAAATGAAATAAGTAAGCTATAAGCGAAAACAACTCCCGGTATGTAAATCTTTTGCCATTTAACACTTCATAACTACGCAGTGTCAAACTTAGATTACTCGTTATTATATCACTTGAGATAAAGTTTTTTACATGGTTTATTGGGTTCAATTCAGAGGTTGTGGAAAACTTAGACAAACATTTTGACTTGTCAATTATCTCCTTTATCAAATTACTATTATCGCTCTCATTTAATTTATCATTAACAAATAGAGTATCATAATCCATACTCCATGTATATAAAAGGAAGTCAAATGAGTTATCTCCCCAAATTTTATGATCTTCTATGGAGGCTTCTATACTGTTATACTTATATATAGCATCGATAATACCTTCATGTTTATTTAACGGAGATCTTTGATCTTTGGATTCGCTACTAAGGCTTTCAAGTATCCCTCTATTCATGCATATAAGGGCGAGCCCATTATCGGAATTCTCTAATTCGATGAAGTCATTAGTTAATGACTCCAGAAAGTCAATTGAACTATCATCTCTTTGGGAGGCATCTTGTGTTAAAAGCAGATTGTAATTTGCGTTTGAAAAAGTTGCTTTTCTATTATTTATATTGAAGCAGTCTTTCAGTTCATCCCTTCCTTTTTTAACATCATATTTTATAGATTTAAAAAAATATTCAACTGCATATTCCATCAAGTCTGTTTTTCCATTACCCGGTCCTCCAACTAATATACATATTGTTTTTACTGGGAGTTTAACGTAGTTATCTATCATTTCTTTCATTAAAGAATGGACAGTCCCTTCAATTATTTCTTTCCCCATTGGTCTTCCAGAGGTATGATCCATTGGTTTCCTGACCCCTCCCATATTTGAGCTAAACCAATTTTGAAAAGCAAATGGATATATTTCATCATCATAATTCCCACGTTGTTTCGGAGTTAAAGGTTTTGTTTCAAATTCCATATGAAAGTTATTAATTAATTCGGATAAGTTATTAGTCAATTTATCAATTCCAATATTTTGACTTAATTCATTAATTGAATAGCAACTATGCACCAAACTCTCTCCATACTTGTCTGGAGAGTTTATTGTTTCCTTAACTGTTTTTAAATTAGCTACAAGATTCTGGTCCCATGTAATCTTTGGTTTTTTTGTTTCAGATATGCCATAGCATAATAATGCTTGATCATGCTCTGGATAAAACAAAACAACAGGATAAATACCATCCATAAGTTCCTGTTCGTAATTAGTGAACACGATCCATGGCACTGACGTGAATCTTCCAAGGCCAAAAGAAATAACAGGTGATGTATTCATAAAGCAATCTTCAGCATCCCTAATATTACTTCCTGCGTAGGTGATATTTAAATCTTGAGCAAGGCCATTAAAAATATTATTCTGCCCCATACCCGAACCCTTAACACCAAGGCTCGGAATTAATGATGCAAATGAACGAACAACTAAATCTAAATCTCTAACCATAAAAACTTCATTAAATATTTTTTTATCTAAAACACTGCAACCCTTCATCCCTTTTCCAGAATAATTTGGATCAAGAAAAAGAAAATTAGCAAGTTTTAGAGCTACACCATTAGGGTTTCTAAATTTAGTCGACTTAGAAGAATACTCTTGATTAATTTCTAAACCCCTTATCGCTTCAGAAGCTTCAAGTACTAAAGGATGAGATTTATGCATGTCTCCCGACCGCATCCTTTTATAATAAGTTAACAGCAATGTAATTTCCTCTTCCCGCCAATTTACTCTCATAAGTAACTTTTCAAGGTTTTAATTATTGATTCAGCCATTAATGGAGGCACCGCATTTCCTATTTGAGAATATCTAGGGGTTTTGTAGGAATCAGAACCTGATAGTGCATAAACACCTTTAAATTGAAACCAATCTGGGAAAGATTGAATGCGCGCATATTCTCTGACTGTTAATATTCTAGGTTCTTTGTAATGTATATAATCAAATGGGCAGGTCGTAAGGGTTGGTGATGGATAGTCTTCCTTCAATACATTGACTATTTGTTTTTTAGAATTCCATTGTGCCTCTTTGAATTCTTCTTCAGTGAATTTGAATGACCTTCTTTCAGGGTTACGTTTAGTAACAGCAATCAAGGTTTTGTATTTGAACTTAGTCTCTTTTTTATGTTCTCCTATACGATGACTATCTGGGTGTTTCTCCCCATTCATTGAGAATCGCATTAATTTCTGATAATCACCGGTTTTATCACCGTAGTGGTATGTTTTGTAGGTTTTTAATTTTGAATCTTCATCGTGAAATTTCTTAGGGTTTTTCCCGAAGGCAGAAATATCACTCAAAGCTTTTTTAACATTTGTATTATTAATGTTAAACTTAGAATTTTTAATGGTGTAATTTTCAGTGAATCCTTTGGAATCAGCTATAATTTTCGAGAAGACCTCCTCAATTTCAATTCTATCTGTAAATGCAGACTTTTTTAAACCAATAATAATATATCGTTTACGTGTTTGAGGGACTCCGAATATATTAGAAGTTAACAAATCGCCATCGACATAATAATCCTCTTTAAGTTTGGCAATAATATTATCCTTGTATGATTTGCTACTTTCACTAAATTTTGAGGCTATTCCTGCCACATTTTCAATTAGCAAAATCTTGGGTTGTACCAGTTTTACAAAAGACAAGTAGGATTTGTAAAGCTGATTTCTAGGATCTTCTTCTTTTCTTTTACCTGCATTAGAAAATCCTTGGCAAGGAGGTCCTCCAACAATCAGGTCAATCTTACCTTTCAAAGATTGCAAATAAACCTTATGCGTCTTTAAAAATAATTCTATATCATAATTCTTTTTCTCAATTGCCTCGGGCCAATCAAAACCTAGAACATCAGATTTAGCCCGCAATTCAGAGCGCTTATCATCAACAAGGTTATAACGCAAGGTATTAAATGCATTGGCTTGACGTTCTATTGCAATTTCACCAGTAAACCCAGCCTTTAAGGCTCCTAGAGACAATCCTCCACAACCAGCAAACAAGTCTATAAATTTTAATTTTTTCACCATATAAATCTACTCTATTTTATTTACTATAATAATTTGTTAAGGCTTTTTTTTAATTATTATTCAAGTTTAAACTACAACAACGTAATCTTTTTACAATGTAAAAAAATATGCTTTATTTTTTATTGGTTAAACAATATTTTATTTTGAACTCACACTTTCAAAATGGGAAATCAAATGGATCCTCAAAACCAATACGTTGGCTAGATTTACCTTCT
>Ga0055584_100006246_pt1 | contig 11680 bp, 6 predicted proteins | sample OSDHelmetaG_FD_58716 | JGI IMG/M metagenome (GOLD analysis project Ga0055584, IMG submission 58716) | Pelagic marine sediment microbial communities from the LTER site Helgoland, North Sea, for post-phytoplankton bloom and carbon turnover... | ecosystem: Environmental > Aquatic > Marine >... | reverse complement strand
GCGAACTCGTCGGCGAGGCTGCCATCGCAGTCCGAGTCGGTGAGGTCGCACAGCTCGGCGGCCCCGGTGAAGATCGCCGCGTCGGTGTCGTCGCAGTCGCTCCCGGCCGCATCGCCGTCGCCGTCCACGTCGGTGTCGATGCAGTCGGGCTCGGCGTCGCCATCGAGGTTGGCGAACCCGTCGACCAGGTCGCCGTCGCAGTCGCTGTCGATGGCGTCGCAGGCCTCGGCCGCGCCGGCGAAGATCGTGGGATCGAGCGGGCCGCAGTCGGTGGCGTTGAGGTCGCCGTCGCCGTCGAGGTCCTCGTCCACGCAGTCGGGCACGCCGTCGCCGTCGAGGTCGGGCTCGCCGTCCACCAGGTCGCCGTCGCAGTCGCTGTCGAACAGGTCGCACAGCTCCGGGGCCCCAGGGAAGATCGTCGCGTTGGTGTCGTCGCAGTCGTCGAAGTCCGTGAACCCATCGCCGTCCAGGTCGGCGTCGGCGCAGTCGGGCACGCCGTCGCCGTCGGTGTCGTCGAAGCCTTCGACGAGGTCGCCGTCGCAGTCGTCGTCGACGTCGTCGCAGACCTCGGGGGCGCCCGCGAAGATCGCGGCGTCCAGGGGCTCGCAGTCGGTGGCGTCGGGGTCGCCGTCGCCGTCGTCGTCCAGGTCCTCGCAGTCGGGCAGACCGTCGGAGTCGGTGTCGTCGAAGTCGTCGGCGAGCCCGCCGTCGCAGTCGCTGTCGATGAGGTCGCACTGCTCGGGCGCCAGCGGGAAGATCGACGCGTCCAGGTCGTCGCAGTCGACGATGGCGGCAAAGTTGTCGCCGTCGGCGTCGGCGTCCGCGCAGTCGGGGATGCCGTCGCCGTCGAGGTCGGCGTCGCCGTCCACGAGGTCGCCGTCGCAGTCCGAGTCCACCGTGTCGCAGGACTCGGGGGCGCCCGGGAAGATGTTCGGGTTGCTGTCGTCGCAGTCGAGCCCCGCGTCGAAGCCGTCGCCGTCCAGGTCGACGTCGGCGCAGTCCGGCGTGCCGTCGTTGTCCACGTCGCCGAAGCCTTCGACGAGGTCGCCGTCGCAGTCCTGATCGATGGCGTCGCACACCTCGAGGGCACCGTTGAAGATCGTCGGGTCCAGGGGCCCGCAGTCGGTGGCGTCGGGGTCGCCGTCGCCGTCGTCGTCCAGATCAACGCAGTCGGGCTCGGCGTCGAGGTCCGTGTTCGTGAACCCGTCGATGAGGCTGCCGTCGCAGTCGCTGTCGATGGCGTCGCAGGCTTCGGGCGCGTTGGGGAACACCGTCGCGTCGGCGTCGTCGCACTCCAGCGTCGCCAGGAAGCCGTCGCCGTCGGCGTCGGGGTCCACGCAGTCGGGCAGCTGGTCGTTGTCGAGGTTCGGCTCGCCGTCCACCAGGTCGCCGTCGCAGTCCGAGTCGACCGTGTCGCAGGCCTCCGTCGCGCCGGGGAAGATGCTGGCGTTGGCGTCGTCGCAGTCGGGGCCCGCGTCGAACCCGTCGCCATCGGCGTCGGCGTCGGCGCAGTCGGGCAGCGAGTCGCCGTCGGCGTTGGGGAAGCCGTCGACGAGGTCGCCGTCGCAGTCCGAGTCGATGGCGTCGCACAGCTCGGGGGCGCCGGTGAAGATCGCCGCGTCCAGGGGCGCGCAGTCGTTGGCGTCGGGGTCGCCGTCGCCGTCGTCGTCGAGGTCGATGCAGTCGGGCAGCGAGTCGCCGTCGGTGTTGGTCGCGCCGTCGACGAGATCGCCGTCGCAGTCGCTGTCGATGGCGTCGCAGGACTCCGGGGCGTTGGGGAAGATGGCCGCGTCGGTGTCGTCGCAGTCGGGGCCGGCCACGAAGCCGTCGCCGTCGGCGTCGTTGTCCACGCAGTCGGGCGTGCCGTCGCCGTCCTGGTCGGCTTCGCCGTCCACGAGGTCGCCGTCGCAGTCCGAGTCGACCGTGTCGCAGGACTCGGGGGCGCCCGGGAAGATGCTCGCGTCGGCGTCGTCGCAGTCCAGGCCCGCGTCGAAGCCGTCGCCGTCCAGGTCCACGTCCGCGCAGTCCGGGGTGCCGTCGCCGTCGGTGTCGGCGAAGGACTCGACGAGGTCGCCGTCGCAGTCCTGGTCGATGGCGTCGCAAAGCTCGGTGGCGCCGGGGAAGATCGTGTTGTCCAGGGGGCCGCAGTCGCTGACGTCGGGCTCGAAGTCGCCGTCGTCGTCGGGGTCGATGCAGTCGGGCTCCAGGTCGCCGTCGGTGTTCGTGAAGCCGTCGATCAGGCTGCCATCGCAGTCGCTGTCGATGGCGTCGCAGCCCTCGGGCGCGTTGGGGAAGATGCCCCCGTCCAGCGGGTCGCAGTCCGAGCCATCGGCGAAGCCGTCGCCGTCGTCGTCGGGGTCCACGCAGTCGGGGATGCCGTCGGAGTCGGTGTCGAGCTCGCCGTCGACGAGGTCGCCGTCGCAGTCGCTGTCGATGGTGTCGCACGCCTCGGCCGCGCCGGGGGCGACGGACGCGTCGGCGTCGTCGCAGTCCCCGTCGCAGGCGCTGAAGCCGTCGCCGTCGAGGTCTTGCAGATCCACTTCGCTGGCCGCCAAGGGCACGGTGAAGAGGCCCAGGCCCGGCTGGTCCACCGAGCACACGGTCAGGTCCTGGCTGTTCCCGACCGCCATGTTCACGGTGAAGTCGACGTCGCCGACGGCCGACGGGTCGTAGCTGACGATGAGCCGGGCCTCGTCGGCCGCGCCGCCGTAGTTCAGCGACAGCGTCGCCTGCTGGCCGCTGATCGTCGCCGTGTCGCTGCTCTCCATGTAGTAGTTGGAGACGCCGGAGTAGTTGTGCGACAGCTGCGTGGTGAGCCCGAAGATGGGGTCCAGCAGGCTCATGGCGGGGCGGTTGCTGCTGAAGTCGGCGATCCAGCCGACGAGGGTCACCTCGGGCGGGAAGGTCAGCAGCACCTCGTGGTTCACGCCGGAGCTGGCGTTGCCCTGGTTGGCCCGCACGAGGATGGACTGCACGTTGGTCAGCGGGCCGCCGGGCGTCAGCGTGCCGGCGTCGTGGATGTTCTGATAGAGGTCGAAGCCCGTCAGATCCACGGCGTCGTAGAAGCGCTCCTGGTGGAGGATCATGTTGCCGTCGATGGTGTTGTCGGGCGCCTCCGCGGCCAGGGGCTCCGGCGACGTCGGGCAGACCACGGGGTTGGCGCCGGGCTCGTCGACGCTGCCGTCGCAGTCGTTGTCCACGGAGTCGCAGGTCTCGTTGAGGTCCGGCGACGCCGTCGGGTCGTTGTCGTCGCAGTCCCCCGCGCCGGCCGAGACCCCGTCGCCGTCGACGTCGGCGTACGTGGAGGGCACCAGCGGGAACGTGAAGCTCGTGCCCTCGCCGTGGTCGCCGACGCCGGTGGTCGCGTCCAGCGCGACGCCCTGGCCCGAGCCCACGACCAGACCGCCGGTGGTGTCGGCGTTGGGGAACGAGTCCCCCGTCGTCATCGTCACGTTGATGGCGGCGCCGGTGGTCACCTCGGTGCCGTGGGTGAACACGATGCGGATCATGTCGTTGGCCGAGGGGCGGCAGTTCTCGAACACGAAGTAGGCGTGGGCCGCCAAGCGGGTCGTCGTCAGCTGGCTGATGGCGTCGTTGCTGCCCAGCGCGCTGCCCACGGGCATGGCGTCGCCGGGGTGGAACAGCGTGCCGCCGCCCTGGTCCCAGGGCCCCGTGCAGTCGCCGCGGACCCAGTTCCAGTCGTTGTTGTCGGCGTCGCCGTGGGCCGTGTCGACGGCGAGGATCTGGAAGCCCGGGCCGCCGCCCACGAAGTCGACCGTGAAGTTCACGGCGCCGAAGTTGGCGGAGTTGCCGGGGTCCGTGTCGCCGCCGGGGCCGATGGTCAGGGCCTGGACGTTGTCGAAGCTGCCCGGCAGCCCGTACGAAGTCAGGTCCAGCGTCTCGTGGAACGCATCCCGGGAGATGAACAGATCCGTGTCGGGGCCGGTGGCTGCGCCGTCCCAGTTGACGTCGACGAAGGGCTGGGCCGCGAGCGCAGTCGCCGGGGCGCAGGCGAAGAGCAGGGCAAGAGACAGCAGGCGCATGACCGAAATCCTCCGAAAGGACTGGCCCAAGTGAACCACACGCGCGCGTGATGTCCACCCGCTGGCGCACCCCCGCGGGTCCGGAAAAGGACGACCCGGACACCATTGCTGGTGCCCGGGCCGTCGGAGTAAGCCGCTCCCGGTAGGTGGGGGAGGGAAGTGGGAGCAGCTCACAGGGCTGGCGGATCCGAAGCCGGGCTTCGGGCAACCCCCACCCAGGGGTCGATGCCGCCGCAGTCGCCTACAGGATGTTGGCGACCAGGTTGAAGGTGACGGTGTGGTCGATGGGCTTGAAGCCCGGCGGCGGCACGATGTCGACGGCGAGCTGGTAACCCGCCTTGATGCTGAAGACCTTGCTGATGTTGCCGGTCAGACCGACCGTCGTGATCGAACGGCCGTCGGGCTGGGCCGGGTCGTCGCTGTCCACGTTGTCGGTGCCACCGATGAGGAACTCCTCGGTCAGCGTGAACCCGAACGCGTCGTTCAGGTTCAGCGAGTAGTCGGCGAACAGCCGCGCGCCGATGAAGTTGGCGATCGTGGCCGTCAGCGGGTCGCCGTCATCAACATAGCGCTCGTGGGTGAAGTTGAAACCCGCCTCTGCGGCCAGCTTGTGGCGGTCGTCGCTGAATAGCTGGTGGGCGTAGCCGGCGTCACCGCGGGCCCGGAGCACGTAACCGGCGTACTGGTCGTGGAACGCACCGCCACCGACGTAGATGGAGTTGACGTCGGGCACGAGGGTCAGGTCGTACCGGGCGTCCCCGAAGAACCGGCGGGCGCTCTCGATCCACTTGCTCTCGCCGGTGGGGTCGCCGTCCTCGTCGACGAGGACGGTCTTCGTCTGCCCGCCGACGCCGCCGACGTTGAGCTTGAAGCCGTGGCGGCCGCCCTGGATCCCGAAGTGGACCAGGCCGTTGACGGACAGGGACTCGACGTTGCCGAACAGGCCGAGGAAGCCGGCTTCGGCCCGCAGCGTGACCTCGGCCTTCTTGGCCTCTTCGGCGGCCTCGGCCTCGGCGGCGGCGGCTTCGACGGCGGCGGCGTCAGCCGCGGCGGCCTCGGCGGCGGCGGCAGCGGCTTCGGTGGCGGCGGCCTCAGCGGCGGCGGCCTCGACCGCGGCAGCGTCGGCGGCCGCGGCTTCGGCGGCGGCGTCGAGCACGGCGTCCTTCGGGTTCACGGCGGCGGCGGCCGCGTCTTCGGCGGCGCCCTCGGCCGCCTCGCGGACGGCGTCCTTCGGGTTGGTGCTCTCTTCGCCGGACTCCTCGTCGGAGTCGCCCTCTTCCTCGGCGTAGGCCAGGGGGGCGGTCATCAGCAGGGCCGACAGGGTCAGCCAGGTCAGTCGTTGCGCTCGCATAGAATCAGTTTCCTTCCCTCGGGGCGGCCGCGCCGCCTCGCTTCCCTCGTATCAACCGACGAGCCAGGACTCCCTGGCGCGCCGAGCGAGGCCCCACCGGCCTCTTGGACACTGCCCGCGCCGGCGCCGGGTCACCCCGGTCCCCACCCCCCGGGAGCGGGTCCGCGAACCCTACCTCCCGGGCGCGCCGGCTACCTGACCTCGACCCCTTCGGTCTTCGTCTCGAGCTCCTGCTCCAGGATGGTGAACTCGACCCGGCGGTTCGTCTGGCGCCCCCCCGAGGTGTCGTTCGTCGCGATGGGCTTCGACTCGCCAAAGCCCTGCGAGACCATACGCTCAGCCGCGACCCCGTGGTCCGACAGCCAGGCCATCACCGCCGCGGCGCGCCGCTCGGAGAGGTCCTGGTTGTACTCGTCCTTGCCGCGGCTGTCGGTGTGGCCCTCGACGCGGATCTTCAGGATGCGGGGGTGGTCGGTCAACACGGTGCCGACGGCCTCCAGGATGGGCGTGGACTCGGGCTTGATGACGTCCTTGCCGCTGTAGAAGAGGATCTTGTCGAGGATGACGATCTTCTCGCCGGTGACGACCGTCTTGACGTCGTCGGGGCAGCCGTCCTCGTCCTTGAATCCGTTCACCTCTTCGGGGCGGTTCGGGCACAGGTCCTTGCTGTCGGCGATGCCGTCGGCGTCGTTGTCGAGGTCGGGGCAGCCGTCTTCGTCCTCGAAGCCGTCGGCGTCCTCGGCCTGCTCGGGGCACGCATCATCGCGGTCGGCGATGCCGTCGCCGTCCGTGTCCGGCAGGGGGCAGCCTTCGTTGTCCTGGGGCCCGGCTTCGTCGGGGCAGTTGTCGTCGCCGTCGAGCACGCCGTCGCCGTCGTTGTCGGGGTCGGGGCAGCCGTCGGCGTCTTCCCAGCCGTCGCCGTCTTCGGGGTCGTTCGGGCAGGCGTCGTCGGCGTCGGCGATGCCGTCGGCGTCGTTGTCGAGGTCAGGGCAGCCATCGGCGTCCTCGAACTCGTCGGCGTCTTCGGGATCCTCGGGGCAGGCGTCGTCGCGGTCGGCGATGCCGTCGTTGTCGCCGTCCTTGGGCGCCGTGGCGGCCAGGGGCGAGTACGAGACGCCGCCGAACACGCGGAACTGGGGCGAACCGACCGCCGGGCTCAGGCCCGGACCACCACCCACCAGGAACGACAGCCCGACCGGCGTCTTGATGCGCGCATCGACGTACGCCTCCATGGGCGTGTGCAGGAGGTCCTTGAGGGCGCGGTCGCGCACGTTGGCGCGGCCGGGGCCGACGTAGCCGGAGCCCGCGAACTCGAGGTTGATGTCGAGCACGTCGACGACCGGCGAGACGCCGACGCCGGCGCCGAAGTGGACCTGGTCGTCGGACGCGAAGCTGGTGCCCACGACCGCGTGGCCGGGCTTGAGCTCGTAGCCGACGTGGCCGGCGACGTGGAACCGCTCCCAGTGCTTGCTGGCGTTGACCATCGCGCCGAACGTGGGCACGCCGCTGGACATCAGCAGGCCGCGGCTGCCGGTCGGCAGCGTGACGAACGGGGCCACCTCGAGGCCGAAGAGCATGTCTTCGCGCAGGGGAAGGAACCGGCCCTCGATGCGCAGGTCGCCGATGCCCAGGCCCGGGTTCGCCGACGTGTTGCTCAGGTAGTCGCCGGCCGCGGGACCCAGGTTCTCGATCTGCAGGACCGGCATCTGGATGGCCAGCTCAACCCACTCCGTGAACGCGAAGCCCGCCCGAAGGTGGGCGGCGAACAAACCGTCGACGGCGCCCTCGAGGCGCTCGGTGCCGCCGGTGATGCGGGAGCGCTGCAGGGGGCGGTGGCCGTAGTCGAACACCAGCGCAAACGCGGGCCGCAGGGTCGGCGCGATGCGGGCCGAACGCACCCGAGCAAAGGAGTGGACGTCGCCGTTCAGGCTGAACTGCTGCAGGTTCGCCGTCGCCGTCTGGGCCGAGGCGGAGGCCGGGAGCAGCGAAAGGACGAGCGCGAGGCTCGCAAGCCGATGGATCAACATGGGGATTCCCTCCAGGAATGACTCGCCGACCCCTTGAGCAAGGCCCGTGCCACCCCCGGCGATCGACCGCGGAACGGCCGCGCTCCCCTCTCCTGGGCGCCCTGCGAGCCACCCGCGTTTCGCCCGGCAGCCGCCCGCTGGGTCCGAGCCGACCCACTCCCCCCTCCGGGGTGGGTCGCCCGGGGCCGCGCCGCCCAGATCCGCTATCTTCTCGAGCCAGAGTGGAGGCGCAGACCATGGCCAAGCCCAACCCGACCCCGCCCAAGAACGGCTCCCCCGGCCCCGTCGCGACGACGCCGGCGGCCGAAGCACCCGAGGGCGACAACCTCGATCGCGTGCGCAACATCCTGTTCGGCCAGAAGGCCCGCGACCTCGACGACCGGCTCGGCAAGAGCGAGCAGCGGATCCTCCGGGAGCTGGGCGAGCTGCGGACCGCGCTGGATCGCCGCGTCGACACGCTCGAGGCCTACGTCAAGGAGGAGGTCGCCAGCTTCGGGCGACGCCTCGCCGCCGAGCAGACCGCCCGCTCCGACTCGGACACGGACCTGGAGAGCAGCATCAACGACCTGGGGCGCAGCATGGAGCGGAAGCTGACCGCGGCTCGGGACGCCAACGAAGAGTCCGCCCGCGAGCTGCGCCAGTCCGTCCTGGAACGCAGCAACGCGCTGCGGGACGAGCTGTCGGCCAAGGCCTCGGAGCTGTTCGAAGCCATCGAGACCGCCGCCGCCGAGCTGCAGCACCGCAAGACGGACCGGGCGGCCCTCGCCGCCCTCCTCAACGACGTCGCGCTGCGCTTGAGCGCCGACGACGACGCCTAGCGGCCGCCAGCGCCCCGACACCATGTTCGAGGACAACCCCCTCGGCGCTGATCCGTCGGAGTTCGATGAGCTCCGGCAGCTGATCCAGGCTCCCCTCGCCCGCCGCGTGGCCCGACTGGAGCGACAGGCGCGCGCGCGCACGACCGACGCCGCCGCGGTCGCCGACGTGCTCCCCGAAGCGATCATCGCCCGAAACCAGGACGACAAGCTCGCGCGGGCGCTGGAGCCCACGCTGGACGCGGCCATCCGCAGCCAGGTCAAGAAGAACCCCGACCTGTTCGTCGAGGCCGTCTACCCGGTCCTGGGGCCGGCCATCCGCAAGGCGATCGCGGCGTCGACCCGGGCCCTGGTCCAGTCCATGAACCAGACGCTGGAACACAGCCTCAGCACCCGGGGCCTGTCGTGGCGGTTCGAGGCGCTGCGCACGGGGCGAAGCTTCGGCGAGGTCGTCATGCGCCACACGCTGCTGTGGCGCGCCGAACACGTGTTCCTGATCCACCACGAGACCGGACTGCTGCTGGGCCATCGCCACCAGGGCGTGTCCGAGGTGTCCGACAACGCCGACGTGATCTCCGGGATGTTGACCGCGATCACCGACTTCGTGGCGGACTCCTTCGACGTCGCCGACGGCGAGCCCCTGCAGTCGATGCAGGTGGGCGATCTGTCGGTGTGGGTGGAGCGGGGCCCCGACGCCGTACTCGCCGCCGTTCTGCGCGGCGACGCCCCCGAGGACTACCGCACGGACCTGCAGATCGCGCTGGAGGAGATCCACCTCCGCTTCGCCGAACCCCTGGGCGAGTACGCCGGCGACAACGCACCGTTTGCCGACGCCGAGCCCCTGCTCGACGAGCTGCTGCAGCTGCAGGTGGAGCCGCCCGCGAGCCGGCCCAGCCCCATGCTGCTCATCCTGCTGCTGGTTCTGCTGGCCGCGGTGACCTTCGGTGGCATCGCCCTGCGGGACCACCGGGCTCGCTGGGATGCCTCGCTGGCGCGGATCGAAGCCGAGCCTGGCTGGGTCGTCACCGACACCGGGCGCCGGGGGCCGCAGCGGCTGCTGTCGGCTCTCCGAGACCCCCTGGCCCTGGACGCCGAGTCCCTGCTGGCCGCCGCCGAGGTGCCCGCGGGCGACATCGCGGTGCAGACCGAGGCGTTCCTGTCCCTGGACCCGCCCATCGTTCTGGCGCGCGCTCGCGCCGCGCTCGCGGCGCCGGCCAACGTGGACCTCTCGCTGGACGGCTCGACGCTGCACGCGACCGGGCGGGCGTCCCACCGCTGGCGGCAGCAGGCCGGACTCCTCGCCAGCGCGGTGCCCGGCATCGACCGCATCGACCTCGACTCCGTCATCGACGAGGACCTCGAAGAGCTCGCCGCCCAGGCCGCCGAGCTCGGCCACCGGCAGCTCCGGTTCCGGGAGGGCAAGACGGTGCTGGCTCCCGGCCAGGACGCCCTGCTGGAGGACATTTCCGACGGGCTCCGCGCCCTGTACGATTCGGCGCGGAGGCTGGGGCAGTCGTTTGACCTCGAGGTCGTGGGCCACACCGACTCCAGTGGCGATCCGGATCGCAATCTTCTGTTGTCCCGGGCGCGAGCCGAAGCCGTGCGCGACGCCCTGCGGCGCCAGGGCTTGCGCGATGTCCCGCTCAACGCGCGGGGCGTGGGTTCGCAACAGCCGCTGGTGCCGGAGGACACGGAGGAGGGGCGGGAGACGAACCGCCGCGTGACGTTTGGCGTGCGGCTGATCGAAGTCGCCGGCCCAAGAGAGGAGGCGCCGTGATCAGCAAGAAGATCTGCATGCTCGGCGGCTACGCGGTCGGCAAGACCAGCCTCGTGTCCCAGAAGGTCAGCGGCATCTTCTCGGACAAGTACCTGTCGACGGTCGGCGTGAAGATCGCCCGCACCACGCTCGAGCACGAGGGCACCCCCGTCCTGTTGATGTTGTGGGACCTGGCCGGCGACGACCCGTACCAGAACCTCCGCACGAGCTACCTTCGGGGCGCCGCGGGCTACCTGCTGGTGGTCGACGGGACCCGCCCCGACACGGTGGAGACGGCCGCCCGCATGCGCGACCTGGTCGACGAGACCGTCGGTCCCCTCCCCCACCTGCTGCTGCTCAACAAGTCCGACCTGGTCGAGGACTGGGCGCTGGAAGAGGCGATGCTGGCGCGCTTCGCGGGGACCCCGATGCTCTCGACGTCGGCGAAGACCGGGCTCGGAGTCGACGAAGCGTTCAGCCGGCTGACGGGGGCGATGCTCGATGGCTGACCTTCCCGCCGCCGTCTGGACGGACCTGGGCTTCGCGGTCGCGGAGCTCGGCGACGACGGCGCCGTTCGCCACGCTCCGGGCGCGCCGGACTGGCTGGCGAAGCTGCTGCCGCAGCGGGCTTCCCTGGAAGAGGTGTTGTTCGCCCAGGGCTCGTCGACGTTCCTGTGCGCCTTCCTGTCGCAGCACGCCGAGGAGTGGCCGACCGACGAAGCGCTGAGCTCGGGGCCCTGGGAGGAAGACCTCGGAGCGGGGCCGGAAGGATTCGAGGCCCGCCTGCTGGACACCGACGGCCGCCGGCTGGTGGTCGTCGAGCGCATGGGCAAGCGCTACGACGACTACGCCCGCGTCTTGCGGCTCGCGCGGCGGCACCGCCTCGATCAGGAGCGCCTGGAACGCGACGTCGAGCTCCGGGACGTGCTGATCCACTGCATCGTGCACGACCTGAACTCCCCCGCGACCGCCGTCATGGGGGCGCTCGGCCTGCTCAACGCCGACGAGCTGCCCGAGAACGCGCGCGCGCTCATCGACATCGCGCGGCGGGGCGCCCGCAACCAGACCCAGCTCATCGGCGACATCCTCGATGTCCTCGGCGCCAGCGGCGAAGCCCGGTACGGCCTGGGCGACGGCGACTCGGGCCGCACGGACCTGGACGCCACCGGGCGGCAGGTGGTGACCGACCTGGCCGCCGTCGCCGCCCAGCACAAGGTCAACCTGCGCTGGCAGGAGGCGCCCGAAGAGAGCTGGCCGCCCTTGGACTCGGTGGCGGTGGGTGAGGACTCGCGGCTGCGGCGCATCCTCAACAACCTCGTGGAGAACGCGATCCGGTGCTCGCCCAAGGGCAGCGACGTGGTCGTTGGCGCGGACCGGGAAGCCGATCACGTGATCGGTTGGGTGGAGGACCACGGCCCGGGCGTCGATCCGGAGCTGGGGATTCGCATCTTCGATCGATTCCGGTCCAGCAAGGACCGGCGCAAGCGGGGCAAGGCCGGGCTGGGGCTCTACTTCTGCCGGATCACGGTGGAGCGCTGGGGCGGCTCCATCGGGTACGACGACCGCGAAGGCGGCGGCACCCGCTTCTGGTTCCGGCTGCCGCGCCCGTAGTGGTTCTGCGCAGGGAGTTCGGTGAGTTGATTGGGATGGCCTGCGCGTCGATGGCAAGGCGGGAGGAGCGGAGCGGG
>Ga0055584_100006244_pt1 | contig 11683 bp, 12 predicted proteins | sample OSDHelmetaG_FD_58716 | JGI IMG/M metagenome (GOLD analysis project Ga0055584, IMG submission 58716) | Pelagic marine sediment microbial communities from the LTER site Helgoland, North Sea, for post-phytoplankton bloom and carbon turnover... | ecosystem: Environmental > Aquatic > Marine >... | reverse complement strand
TTTTTTGGAAGCTTCCAGCGACTGCCTCCTGTTCAAGCACGTCGCTACGGCCTAGCATCGCCGCATGTCTGACGAAATAAGCCGTCCCGACGGACGCGCAGCGGGTGAGTTGCGCAAAATCAATTTCCAGAACCATATCGCGCCGTACGCCACCGGATCGACCCTGATCGAGTGGGGTGACACCCGCGTGATCTGTGGCGTGACGATGGAGGAAAATGTCCCGCGCTGGATGAAGGAACAAAAGGTTCCCGGCGGTTGGCTCACAGCCGAATACTCCATGCTTCCCTACTCTACGCTGTCCCGCAAACGCCGCGACCGCAATGGCAAGATGGATGGCCGATCCACGGAAATTCAACGCCTGATCGGCCGCGCGCTGCGCACCGCCTTGGATTTGAAGAAACTGGGTTCCCGCACCGCCTATATCGACTGCGATGTTCTGCAAGCGGACGGCGGCACTAGGACGGCTTCGATCACGGGCGCATACGTTGCCCTGAATCTCGCCATCAACAAACTGCTGGCCGCCGGCAAGCTGAAGGAAAACCCGGTCATCAACTCTGTCGCCGCCGTCAGCGTGGGCATCGTCGATGGGCAGGCTTGCTGCGATCTGCCCTACGTCGAAGATGCCGCCGCCGAAGTGGACATGAATCTCGTCATGACCGGCAAAGGGGAATTCGTCGAAGTGCAGGGCAGCGGTGAAGAAGCCACATTTACTGGCGACCAATTGACCCGGTTGCTGGAGCTTGGCAAAAACGGCGTCAACGAACTGCTCAAGATTCAGGAAGCCGCAATCGCCGCGGGTTGATTCATATGTCCGAGATCTGCACCACCCTCTACCTCATGCGACACGGTGAGGTGGATGAAGCCTATCACCGTAAATTCGGTGGCACGATCGACATGGAATTGTCACCGGTTGGCCGCCACCAAGCGAAGGTCCTCGGTGACTTCGTAAAGCGGTATGACTTCGACGCGATCTACGCCAGCCCCATGAAGCGGGCCTTGGCCACAGCGGATCCCGTCTGCACGGCACAGAACCATCAACCGCAAATCATGGATGGCCTGCGCGAAATCGACTTTGGAGAATGGACGGGCAAGACATGGATGCAGGTCGCTGAGGAATATCAGATCAATGTCTTCAGATGGCTCGATGAACTTGAGGCCGGCCGGGTGAAAGATGCTGAACTCGGCGCGGATTTCCGCGAGCGGGTCGGCGAAGCCACTGACGCAATCGTGGCGAACAATACAGGCAAGACCATCGGAGTCGTCTGTCACGGCGGCGTCGTACGCGCGATGCTCGCTCACCTGATGGACATCCCGCTGCCCATCATGGGCAAACTCGACATCGAATATGCCAGCGTGAGTCGCATCGAAGTCTCCGATCGCAAAGCTGAGACCACCTTGGTCAATTTGACTCCTTGGAAAGATCTGGCGGAATAGCCCGCCAGAAGCAGCGAGCGTGAGCAGACAGTCTTGCCCCTTTCTCCTCCGCTCACCCTCATTCGCAGCTACGCGGAATCGTCCGTCGACTTCTCCGCCACATCCTCGTGGGCGATTTCCTCAAGATGATGCTTGCTCCGGAACGTCAGGTAAACCACGCCGCCGACCAGACTCCAGAACAGGCTGCCAGCAAAGCAAAGCAGCGATAGCGCCAAGGCTTCCGAAGGCAGATCCCCGATCTCGGGGGCCTTCAGCATGTAAACGAAGAGGTTTTCCCGAACCCCCAGTCCACTTGGAGCGATCGGCAGCACAATGAAACAACTGATGATCGGCACGATCGTTACCAATTGCAGAAAGGTCACCGCGGAATCCATCCCCCAAGCCACCGTCTTCACATGGCAGATCGCCACAAAATGTATCAGAAGCGAGAGCAGAAAGGTCGTGAGCAAGGCCTTCTTGTGCTTTCCGTAGACGAGAAATGAATCCCGCAACTTCTCTATCATGTCCCCTTTGGGCAGCTTGCGAATCCACTCCCGCACTTTGAAAACTCCCCCCAATGAAACGCCGCCTCGGAAGGCCAGAAACGTCGCCACAAACCCGCCCGCAGACATGGCCAATACAAACAGCGAAAGTTTCTGAAAGACCGCGTCAGATTTCAGCAAATCGATATTCAACAGCATGGCGACACAGGCGAACGCCAGCAGTGCGAACAGACCAATGATCCGATCTACAAAGACAGTGCCTACCGCTTCGATCTTTTTGTGATGCGTCTCCCGCGCGGCGTAATACGCTTTGATCAGATCACCTCCAGTCGCCCCCAGCAGGAAGGAATTGAAGAAATGCGCCACCAACGTGATCTCCAGCGCACGCCCAAAGGACAGATTGAGACCGTGGACACGCAGGACCATTTGCCAGCGGATCACGCTCAACAGGATGATTCCTCCCATCACCATCAGTGATACCAGAAACGGACCGGCCTTTACCTTTTTGAGGGTCCGCCACAATTCCTGCGGGCCGTGCTGCCACGAAATCTGCAGGCGCTGATCGCGCGACAACTCATGCCACGCCGGTTTCTCACCCGATTCCTCCCGGGCGCGCTTGCCGACGTCCCAGAAGATCGTCTGGAAAATCCAAGCCATCAGCACACCGCAGATCGCGATCCGCACGAGCGTGCCCAAAATTCCTTTTCCAGATTTTCGTTTGGGAAGTTCCATGAAGTGTCCGCGCGTCAAAAGAGAGACACTGAAGGGCCGAAATGTTCAATCCGGCATTTTACGGAGAACAATCGGCAAAGCACCGACGCAAGATTTCGAAAAGACAGACCCCGCCACCGGTAAAACTCGTCTAGCAATCTCTCATTCATCGCCCCAGATCGATTTCAGATGCTTCACCCCGTAGCGCACGTCATCGGCTGACAGCCCCGGACTCATCTCGAATACCTTGATGTGATGGGGTTTCACGAATGGCTTCAGCGCGTCGAAATCGATCATTCCCTTGCCGGGAGCCTGATGATCTTTGCCAGGGAATCCGACGTCATGAATGTGAAACCCCCCGAGACGCGGTGACATCGCCTCGACCTGCCCCACATGATTTATGAAGCCGATATTCTCCTTGATCTGCCCGTGGCCGCAATCATGCCAATAACGCACCGTATCTCCGGGCAATTGATCCAAGAACGGACCAAATTCCGCATCCACCGGAATCTCCTCGAGCGCCTCACGGTTCTCGATGCCCAAAAGCAAATCGTGCTCGGCCGCGCGTTCCGCGATCTTTTGATAGAGTTCAATCGAACGACGGTCGGCCTCATCGTGACACTCCTCCTGGCAGGTCATCGCCTGCGCCACAAGATTGGAAAATTCCTCCGTGCCGTCCTGCCCTTTCTCCACCAGATCAACCAGGCGATCGGTGAATTCCAGCTTCCCCTTGCCAAACAGCCGATCGAAGAAGCCGCTCTTGAAGGTCATGCTGCCGGAATGCATCACGATGAGCTTGGCCTTCACTCTGATCGCAAACTCAATCGTTTTGAGAGTGTGCTTCAGCGCATTGCTACGCTCACGGGAATCTTCGGATGAAAATTCGTAGATGTTCGGCGCCGCATGATTGATCCCCATCGGCAAGGGACAGAAATTGTGCAATGTGGAGATCTTGATCTCTCCTGCATCCACCGCTTCAAGGATCCCGGGCACCAGGCTCACGCGGATGCCATGACTCAATTCCGCATACTCAAACCCCATCCCCGCAATCTCACGCAGCATTTCCCGGCCGTCTTGGTGACGATGGGAATTCCAACATGTCGAAAACGAATACATAAGATCTGTAAAAAGCGTAATTGCAGAAAGTTACGAAAAAAGCCGGTGGGGGCTAAACCCTCACCGGCTTCTCGAAATAGTCAACCTACAGGTCGGCGTAGCGAGCACGTAGCATCGCGGAAAACTTGGCAACCTTCATCCGGCGGCGCTTCTTCTCGCTCGGCTTTTCATACCGACGATGGTTGCGCACTTCCTTCAAAGTACCCTCGCGGTCGAGCTTCTTCTTCAGTCGCCGCAACCCTTTTTCCACTGATTCGCCTTTTTTTAGCTTAATCTCAGTCACAAATTCTCACGTCCTCTCTAAAATAATTTTTGTTCTGCAGGCCGACTCGTGTCGCCTACTTATTAACAGGGCGCACAGGCTACGCAGGGTCATGGGGGGTGTCAACCGACAAGTCGAATGATTTTTTCGATCCAAAAAACCTTCCCATATCACCGAAAAATGGGCAAATTCGCCACATGGCTGCCCCCGACTCGCCTGTGACGTTAACGCCGGAGCAGATTGACGCGCTCAACACACTTTTGGCCGACGCTCGGCACGATGTGAATAACAACCTGTCGCTGATTATCGCCGCCTTAGAGCTGATCAAGCGCAAACCTGACTCGCTTGAGCGAATGACAGCCACGATCGCTCAGCAACCGGACAACATCATGAAGCGGCTCCGGACTTTCTCCGAAGAATTCGAGAAAAAGCTCCAAATCACCAAGGACTAGGCAGTTTTTTCAGAAGTCTCAGGCAATTCTCGGCCGGTTGCCTGTTTGATCCTTCGCCGATATTCTTCCTCTCCCACCGGCAACGCAATCGCGTCACACTCCTTCTCAAAGCCCGGAAAGTTCCACAGATTGGGAAAATCGCGGCACTGCTGCGGTTTCACCGGTTGAACTCGGCATTCTGTTCCGTCCAAAAAGATACACTCACCGTTCCCTTTGTCCTTGAGCGCCAAACTTTTCCGATCCCGACTTACCCGGGTGAATTCTTGAATGAATCCATCTTCGGAGAGCTCAAGATGATTCGCCATCCGAAGAATCTCTGCATCCGACAGTTTCACCTGCCCAGGCCAACGGCAACAAGCTGTGCAACGCTGGCATTGATAGAAAGTGGGCACGAGTGACTGGAGCGCTCTCAGGAAGCAGCCTGATTCCGACTGTTCCGGAAGTAGAGATACAGGTAGGCCGGAGCAAACAAGAACAGACCGACTGGGAAATAGACAATTACGACCGCGAACACCGTCAATAGAAACCCGATTCTCACAATGGACGAAGGATGGCGACCCAAATGAACCCCTGACCGCATCACGTCCCCCAACGCCAACGCGCTCACCCATGGCATCATCGCAGTCACCGAATCCACAGACGCACCACAGTTAGGGCAGAACAATCGTCCCGGCGCGGTCAGATTGAGACATCGCTGACAGATCTGTTCCTCCTCCTCATTGTTTTCGTCCTTATCCTTCACCTGTTCCCACGGATCCGGCTCAATTTCCCCCGCCCAAAACCAGCGGTATAGGACGCCGAGGACCACCAGCGGAACTGCAAACAAAAGAATCTGTTCTCCGTACATAACGTCGATCCGATAAACCGGCCCAAGTTTACTTCAGGATCATCAATTTGCAACGCCGGCATCCGCTCCCGCTATCAGCTGCTACGAGGCATTTAACAATCCCTGTTTCACGATCCTGCCATCGTCGATCACCAAACCGTGAGTCATGCACCTCGGCAGATCTTCCGGATGATGCGTCACCATGATCATGCTGGTGCCCAACTTGCCAATACGCTCCAACTGCCGATCCAGGACCTCCCGAATCGAACTTTCCAATCCATCGAAGGGCTCATCCAGAATCAACACCTCTGGATCGTGCACCAAGGCGCGGGCAATCAATATGCGGCGTAGTTGCCCGTACGAGATCGACGTCGCCGGCAGCTTCGCGAACTCACCCAGCTCAAACAGATCGATCAACTCCTCGACCTTGTCTTGCTGCTTCCGGGAAAGCTTGTCGTAGAGCACGTGGCCGCCAAAGAACCCCGTTCCGATCGCATCGGATCCGGACAGTTCCTCGCGAAAGCGCATCTGAAAATCCATCGACACAAAACCCACCCGCTGACGAATCTCCCAGAGCGTATGCCGACGGGTTTCGTTGAATCGCTCAACCTTACCACCCAAAGCCTGGTGCATTTCCCCGAGCAGAAGTTTCAACAACGTGCTCTTGCCGGCACCGTTGTGACCGAGAATCGCCCAGTGCTCCCCCCTATCGATGCGCAGATGCGCGTCCCTCAATATCCACTTTTTCTCCTGATAAACGCTCGCGTTTTCCAGACGGAACAGGAACGGCTTCGTCCGGGTCTTCTTCTTCGTCGGACGAATCAGTTCCGTAAACTGTCGCGTTGGCGAGGCCGTCCGTCCCACCAACTTCGCCTGCTTCCCGAAACGCTCAGCGAACGGGGAAAGCCGCTTCACCTCCCCGTCGTCCATTTCCATCACATGTGTCAGCGAGGGAATGAATTCTTCCTCGCGATGGGTCGCCATCACGATCTGCGTTTCCTTGCGGGCAATGTTCTCGATCCACGCCAACAGACGATTCCGCGTACTTACGTCCAAGCCATCGCAGACCTCATCCAGCAGCAAGACCTTCGGTCGCCCGACCAAGGCGCGCGCCACCAAAACTCGACGCAGTTCTCCCTGTGACAGCGTCTGGACATTCCGCTCCATCAGAGGATCCACCTCCAACCGCTTCACCAAGGCATGGGCCGAGCTGGTCTCCTTGCGGGTCAGTTCGCGATACAGGTAATCCGTCCCATGGAAACCGGTCAGCACCACATCCCAGGCCGTTCTATCCCATTCGATCTGCAGGTAACGTTCCTGTTGTTCCGGCGATACGAACGCAATGTCCTCCTTCGCAAAGACCGGACTCTCCGACTCCCGACCGTTCCAACGATAGACGCGTCTGCCCCGCTCCGGATCCGGCGCGTGTTCGCCGCGGATCAGTTTCAAAAGTGAAGTCTTGCCACAGCCATTGGGACCCAACACCACCCAGTGCTCCCCGGGTTTCAACTCCCAACTCACGTCTCGCAAAATTTGTGCGTCTCCCAACGAGAGATCCACCCCGGCAAATTCGATCAACGCCTTTCCGTTCTCCCCCATCTCAATATTCCAGAATCTCGAAATCCGATTCGAACCAAAGACCGTTGAAATCAAACTGCGCCTGTCCGCTTTCCAAGCGCGAGGAATACCAGGTCACATCATTGCGCAACTGCAACGACTCGCTGATTTCAGCGACCATCTCCTCTTCCAACTTCAGAATCTTGTAGCGGTTGCGGCGCGACTTCGCCCTGTCCATCTGATGGGTCAACTCCTCGACCGCTTCCCGGGAGCTGCGCACAATCCACACTTCACCTTCATGAACCTTCACCGCCAGCTTGTTCAGTTTTTTGGGCGTGCACTCACCGCATTCCGCCCAGAACGCCGGCTGCAACTGGAAATCCAACTGCACCAGATCCGGAACGAACGGAATGTACTCATCATGCAGATCGGTCTGCATCTGAATCCGGTCACGAAACAGAATGAGGTAGCCGAACAGACGCTGCAGCACTTCCACGACGGTCTCCTCGCGCTTCTGAACAATTATAATCTTGCTCGGAAGGTCGCGTTGATTGTCCTGACTCTGCAGGTTGAAGACGTACTTCGTGACCATGGGGAATTCCCGCTACCACGACGGGAGGCGGGCAAAGTATCTGACGCCGCGCTGAACACAAGTAATCAGTAAACAGTTGTCCGCGGTCAGAATATATTTCACCCGAGCCAGCACCAAATACAGATTACCGATCACTGATTTCTTCGACTCTCCGCCCAACACTGCTAGACTCCCCAGCCATGTCGCCAGTTCAGATATCAGCCCGATGAGCCAGCCGGAGAACACATCCGGACTGGAAGCGCTGGGCTGGGATCACGAATGGCAGAGCGCCTTCGTCGCGATCGAAGAGGAAATGCCGGGCCTCATTCCGGCCCGCATTTCGATGGAAACCAAGCTCAACTACCTCGTCTGGACCAACGACGAGGAACTCCCCGCCAAAATCACCGGCAAGCTCTTACACGACACCAAGCGTGATCCGCTCAACCGACCCAAGGTCGGCGATTGGGTCGGCATCTCTCTCGCTGATGGCGGCGCCAAAGCCCAAGTCCGCATCCTCGCCCCCCGACGTTCGCAACTCACCCGCAAGGTGCCTGGCCGCCGCAATGAGGCCCAGGTCATCGCCACCAATTTCGATACCGTCTTCATTGTGCAGGGGCTCGACGACAATTTCAGCCTGCGCCGATTGGAACGCTGCCTGGTCATGGTCCACGAAGGTGGCGCCCAGCCGGTCGTTGTACTGAACAAATCCGACGTCTGCAACAACCTCGCCGAGCGACTGCACCAGGCCAAGACGGCCACCGGCGACGCGCCGATAGTTTCCCTCTCCGCCACCAAAGGAGAGGGCGTCGATCACCTGCAACCGTGGATCCGCCCCGGGCAGACGGTCGCCTTTATCGGCTCCTCCGGCGTGGGCAAATCCACCCTCATCAATCGCCTTCATGGCGAGGACGTCCAGGAAACCAACGAGGTCCGTGAACGCGACTCCAAAGGACGCCACACGACCGTCCGTCGCGAAATGATCTTCCTGCCACACGGCGGCGTCGTGATCGACACGCCTGGCATGCGGGAATTTCATCTTTGGTTTGCTGACGAAGGATTGGACGCCGCCTTTTCCGATATTGAAACCATCGCCCGCAACTGCCGATTCAACGACTGTTCCCACGCCAACGAACCCGGGTGCGCCGTCCTCAGCGCCATCGTCCAGGGGAACCTCTCCGCCGACCGTCATCAAAACTTCGTTCGCTTACAGAGCGACCTAAGCAAGCTCAACAACAACTACGAAAAGCGGATGTGGAGAGACAGAGCCACCGGCAGTCACCCCAAGACAAGAGCCCCACGGCCCTTCAAACGCGGCGGACGCTGAAACTACCACGCAGCCGTAAGAATCTTACTCAGTTCGGCTTCCGACAGAGGCAGGGGATTTGCCTTCATACTGCTGGCCTTGGCGGCCTTTGACACCAGTTCCGGAAAATCGGATGCCTTGATGCCGTATTCTCGCAGCTTCGGAATCTGAAGATCGGCAGCCAACTGCCGAACCCACTCGACGCCATCTTCGGCTCTAGCGTTGTCGTTGCCGGTCAGCAGGCGCGCGATGCGCGTATATCGGGCGATGGCTTCCGATTCGGCATAGCGTTCGGTCAAGGCCTTGAGGTTCGCCTCCATGACGGGTGGCAGGAGGGCGGCGCAGACGGCACCATGCGGAGCGGGAAATATACCGCCCAACGGAGCCGCAAAACCATGAACGGCACCGAGTCCAGAGTTGGCCAAAGCCAGACCTCCAAACATCGCGGCGGCGGACATGTCTTCACGGGCGGCCGCGTCGTGACCGTTCTTGAACGCGGCTCGCAAGGAGCGGGCGATTCGCGGAATGCCGTCGCGACAGACGGCATCGGTCAAAGGATTGGTGCGACAGCAGGTATACGGTTCAATGAGCTGAGTGAGCGCATCCATGCCGGTAGACGCGGTGATGTCCGGCGGCAGGTTGAAGGTAAGTTCAGGATCCACCAAGGCGATGCGGGGCAGCATCAGGACACTGCGCAAACTGGCCTTCACCGAGTGATCAGGGGAAGCGAGAACGGCGTTCTTGGTGACCTCAGTCCCGGCACCTGAGGTAGTGGGAATCGCGATGAACGGCGCAGCCTGTTCCGTGATCGCGTTTCCGCGGCCAATGACCTCGATATAGTCCAACACATCGCCCGAATTCGTCATCATCGCGGAGATAGCCTTACCGCAATCGATCGCGCTGCCGCCACCAAAGCTGATGACCATATCGCACTTGCCCGCCTTGGCCCTTTCAACCCCGGTCCGTACATCGGAGATCTTGGGTTCCCCATGTACGGGATAGACAGTCTGCGAAATCCCTTCCGCACTGAGCGGTTCCAACAATTCGGCCGCACGCCCAGGATTCCCGCCGGTGACCACCAGAGCGGACGAGCCGAAAGACTTGGCCATGTCGCCAATTTCAGCCAGACGACCAAGTCCGAACACAATCCGAGTCGCCGTTGCGAATTCAAATTTCATATATGAGTTTAAGCTTCCTTCCCTAGCGCCAGCGGTCAACCACTCCGGTGGGGAGAGCGTACTCGCGAGCCCCGACCAGAGCCCCGAAGGGGCGACACAAACGATGCGTTACAGGGATCGTCCCTGCGGGACTCTGCAGTGGGCTCGCGAGTACGCTCTCCCCACCAGGGGGTTGACCGCTCGCGCTGGGAATGAACGTCTTCACAAATCACTCAGGCCGGATTCTCGTAGTTCTCGTCCGCCGGATGCACATTGCGATAGCGGGCCGCCTTCCGCGGTTCAGCCATCATATCCGCCACCGCCTCGCGCCAGTTTTTGTAATGCTCCGTCTCTTTGTGCGCAATAGGGGCTTCATCGTCGCGAAACACTTCCACCAAGCGGAACGAAGTCGGATCTTCATGATCCTGATAGAAATCGAACCGGGCGATACCAGGTTCCAGAATGCTGCCTTTCGCATTGGCGACGGTGGCCTCGATGAAGGCATCGACGCACTCGGGCTTCACGTGAACTTCAACCAGATGACCTCGCATGACTATTTTTCGATTCGATAGAGATGGGTTTTGGAGCGGAGGAACATCGCGTTGCCTGAGAAAGCCGGCGAGGCCATGAAACCTTCAGGAAAGGTATTCTGCCTAACCACCTTGAACTCGCGTCCCGGCTTCACCAAAGAAACCTTGCCAACCTCATCGCAAAGATAGATGTGGCCACCAACGTAAACCGGCGAAGCTGAGAACTTGCCGCGCAGCCGTTCCTGATAAATCTCTTTGCCGCTCTTCGGTTCCAGCGCGGTGAGTATTCCGGCGTCGGAGATCATGTAGAGAATGTCATCAATCAGGATTGGAGACGGTTTGGCCGGCACCTGGCGGATGACCTTCCATTTCACCTGCGTCTCGGTCAGATCACCCTTGCCCCGTGGATCAATCGCCCACAATTGCGGTTTCATATAGCCGGTTGCGACATAGAGCAGACCGTGACCATAAATGGCACGTGGCACGTTGGAGAATCCGGGAATATCCACATACCACAACTCACGGCCGTCGTTCGGGTCATAGGCATTCACCCGTTGAGCCCCGATGCTAATCAGCTGGTCCTGGCCGTCCACAGTGATCACATGGGGAGTCTGATAGGCCTTGCGATAATGGAAATTGCTCTCCGACATATCGTTGCTGCGATTGGCCCGCCACGCCAGCTTCCCGGTGTTCTTGTTCAACGCGGCGACGTAACGCAAATCCGTCCCGTCACAATTCAGAATCAATTTGTCCTGATACAGAATCGGAGATGAGCCCGGACCGTTCTTGTCGTGGTCGTGTTTGAGACTCTCATTCTTCCAGATGATCTTGCCCGTCTTGGTATCGATTGCGGCCGCGCCATACATGCCGTAAAACACGTAACATCGGCCCTCCTCCAACACGGGTGTAGGCGACGCATGGCTGTTGAATTTGTGGATATCCTCCGGTTGTGGAACGTAGAAAACCTCCACCATGTGCACTCGTTTGCCGGTGTTCTTGTTGATGCACACGGCGCGCAAAGAGCGACCGCTGTCGAGCGCGGTCTGCATCCAGATCTGATCTCCCTGAATGACCGGAGATGACCATCCCTGCCCCGTGATTCGCTTCTTCCACGTGACATTCTTGGCATCTCCGAATTCCAACGGAATGCCAGTGCTATCCGAATGACCATCGCCGGACGGACCACGGAATTGGGGCCAATCACGCTCCGCCTGCGCCGACACAGCCATCAAACAGCCCACGACCAAAATGGGAATTATTCGCATGACCAAAGGGGATAGTG
>Ga0055584_100006243_pt1 | contig 11685 bp, 14 predicted proteins | sample OSDHelmetaG_FD_58716 | JGI IMG/M metagenome (GOLD analysis project Ga0055584, IMG submission 58716) | Pelagic marine sediment microbial communities from the LTER site Helgoland, North Sea, for post-phytoplankton bloom and carbon turnover... | ecosystem: Environmental > Aquatic > Marine >... | reverse complement strand
TCCAAGAATTGTTGATAACTTTCAGGTGTATCTACGTGAACTTCGCGTTGAAGACCTTCGTGGTAGCGCAGGCGTTTATCGACTTCGCGAGGAACTCGTCGCGCGAGTCAATGCTGCGGTTCGACCTGTTGAGGTAAGGGACGTGCTCTTCAAAGAGATGCTGATTCAATAAGACATTTCATCTGGCCCACCTAAATCGGATTCAACGACGATGGCAGAAGATACTGAGGTTCCTGAAGAGGAAATGAGCGAGGACGATCGGCTGGCGGCTGAGTGGGCTGCAATGGCTGATGAAGACGAGGTCGATACCGATGCTGACATGGCGTCCGAATGGGCGGCAATGGAAGATGAGGGGTCTGTAGAACAGGATATATACGGTCCGCCTACTGTTCAGCCTACCCGAATTCTTAATCAGGATGAAATCGACAGCCTTCTTGGCTTTCGCGACGACGATGATGACGACGCGAACAAGTCGGGCATTCTTGCTATCGTTAACAGCGCGTTGGTGTCGTATGAACGACTACCAATGCTTGAGGTGGTCTTCGACCGCCTTGTACGGATGCTATCGACAAGTCTTCGTAACTTTACGTCTGATAATGTTGAAGTGTCTCTCGACAATATTACCTCGCTTCGGTTTGGAGATTACCTGAATTCCATTCCTTTACCGGCAATGCTCGGTGTTTTCAAAGCTGAGGAATGGGACAATTTCGGCTTACTGACGGTCGACAGTTCGTTGATTTACTCAATTGTCGATGTCTTGCTGGGCGGTCGTCGTGGGGCTTCTCCTATTCGTATTGAAGGACGGCCCTATACGACGATTGAACGAAGTCTCGTTGAAAGAATGGTTCACGTTGTTCTAAATGATCTTAGCGCTGCGTTTGATCCATTGTCGCCGGTTACCTTCCGGTTCGATCGGTTGGAGACCAATCCTCGCTTTGCGACCATTGCGCGTCCCGCCAAAGCTGTGATTCTCGCGAAGCTCAGAGTTGATATGGAGGATCGCGGCGGGAAGATTGAACTATGTATCCCTTATGCGACGCTGGAGCCAGTTCGTGAATTATTGCTCCAGATGTTTCTGGGTGAGAAATTCGGCCGGGACTCGATTTGGGAAACTCATTTGGCCAACCAGCTTTGGCAAACCAATATTGAAATCGAAGCGGTTTTGGATCAGGTCGAAGTATCTCTCCATAAAGCGCTCAATCTTCAGGTCGGAAGCCAGATTCTATTAAACGCCGGCCCGGAATCACCCGTGACGTTGAGATGTGGTACATCCCCGCTTTTTGTCGGGACCATGGGGCGCAAGGAAAACAATATAGCGATCAAGGTACATGATAAGGCGCCCCGGCAAGTCAATCCAGATTTGGAAAGCCGTTGCGGCCCGCGGAGACCGTCCCAGCAGAACTAAGGCAGAGTATGCCGCTGTAAATGCTGAACTGAAATTCGGTTCGATAAAAAGACCCGAGGCGATTAATCGTCTCGAAAGATTGAAGTTTGGTTGGAGGAATAGTGTCTTTGAGTATGATTTGCTGCAACGTCTCGGAGAGCTCTATGCACTTGAACATAATTTGAGAGATGCGCTTGTGACTCTGAGGCAGGCAGCGACCTTATACAAAAATATTAAGGGTGCCAGACGGATAACGCTTCAAATGCGAGCTCTTTTTCGACAGTTCTATTTGGAGGGTAAAGCCGATCGTCTAGAACCGATTGTTGCATTAGGTCTGTTCAATGAATTCAGGGAATTGACGCCGAGTGGTGATGATGGTGACCTGATGATACGAAAGCTCGCAACTCGGTTAACGACCGTTGATTTGCTGGATGATGCCAGCGCGTTACTCGATCATCAGATTAAATTCCGGCTTAAGGGGGCAAAACGGGCGACTGTTGGTGCCAGATTGGCATCCCTCCGGTTGTCTAACAACAAACCTCTGGATGCCCTAGCGGCACTTGATGCCAGCCTTAGTGAAAAGCTTTCGAATGACCTTGGAGAGCGTCGTCGTCTGTTACGCGCGGAAGCTCTTATGCAGGCTAAGCGATATGACGAAGCCCTGAAAGTCGTGGAAAAGGATTTTTCGGCTCGGTTTGACGGAATGCGGGCTCAAATTTACTGGCGTGCTGGCCGGTGGTATGACGCAGCACGGACCTTTGCGTTGATCACGGGCGGGTTCTCATCGAATAATCTTAAAAAGTCGGAAGTCGAAATTTTATTACGGCGCAGTGTCGCTCTTGGCCTCGCTGGAGACACAAACGGCATAGAATTTCTTCGCGAAAGGTTTGGTCGAGCGATGGAAAAATCGCATCGAGCCACGGCTTTTAAAGCAGTCGCAGGCGGGGCAATTCAGTCGATTACAGACTTTGCGACACTTGCTCGTCAGGCGGCAGAACTCGACACGTTCCGAAATTTTCTCCAGTCAGCCGGCGGGGCACCCGCGACACCAGATCGCCGACAAACAGCGGCAGCAAACTAAATCTCCTTAGCTTGTTTTTCTGCTAATCGCGAATATCTTGCAAAAACCAGTCAGTTGGAATTTCCATACCGATTTTGCGTTCGATACAGGTCTTGTAGACATGGCCGCCGACGGAAGAGAATTGCAGGCCTTGGTTCCCAACATTCCGGTAAAATGTGACCTGGTCAGGGTTGGTTCGGCCTAGGGATGGATCAGCAATGAGGGCCGCAAAATCGGGCTTGTCGCCGCCTTTGCCGCGATCATTAAACTCGGGATCGTCTCCACCAAACCCTGGGTTAGGGTTCTTTTCGGGAATGCGTTTCATTTGTTCTGTCGTTCCACCAATAAAGGCGGCTGGGCTCAGGCCTCGTTCCGCTTGAAAGCGTTCGGTTTGCTTCATTTGCAGGCCTGCGGTTCCCTGTCGGATAACGACGTCGAACTTTTCCATAACGGCGTCGCTAATTTCCCGCCGCCCCAAATTGGTGACATGCATACCCCGTTCAATCCAGTCGGGGTCGTAGACAGGGACCATTGAATCCGTACAGGTCGACAAAATATCACATCCCGCAACTGCTTCTCTAGGGGTGTCGACGGCGATCACGTCAAACCCCATTTTTCTGGTCATTTCCTCAGCGTATTCTTCTCGATGTGCTGCGGTGGGGCTAAAGATTTTACATTGTTGGATATCCCTGACGCTGGCAAAAGCCTCGAGAAAGGTCCTCGCCATGCCACCAGATCCGAGCATGCCAACGACGTGAGAGTCTTCACGTGATAAATATTTGACCCCGATCCCCGCACCGCCGCCGACCCGCATATGCTGAATATGCCCGTCATTGATGAAGGCGAGCGGTTCTCCATTATTAGTGTTAATTAGCAGGACCATTCCGCAATAGGTTCCGGGTTCACGGCAGTATTTTTCTTCTGTCCAGTTGCCGCTCTCATCTTCGGGCCAATACATCACATCTGACTTCATCCGGATCGCAAAGAACCCATCATTGGCACCTTCCATAGTACCCCAACGAAAATACCCATCTTCGCGTTCGGCAGGCATATACATGTCAATTCTTGGACGGTGGATAGCGCCACCCGTTGGCAGTTTTTTGAAAGCTTCTTCCTGCACGCGAATACAATCCGCCATTTCAAGAACGTCGGCGACAATTTCATTGTTGATGATGAGCATTGGTCTCTCCCAAAAATTTCTAGGGAGACGATATCAAACAAGCGGAGGGCGCCCAAGGGGCATGGCCGCAGTTCAGCTGGTGAGAAATATGATGACGAGGAGGGGCTAGCCGCCGCCATAGCTGCGGATCAATGATCCGGCAACGAGGTACCAGCCATCGACAAGAACGAAAAATATCAGCTTGAAGGGAAGAGAGATCATGATCGGGGGCAACATCATCATACCCATAGACATCAAGACCGAAGCGACCACCATGTCGATGACCAGAAACGGAACAAATATAAGAAACCCGATCTCGAAGGCTCGCCGTAATTCACTAATCATAAAAGCTGGCACCAAGGAGCGGAGCGGCGTTTTATCGGCCGTTTCCGTCGGTGGTGCTTTGGACATTTCCAGGAATAGCATCAGATCCTGTTCGCGGACATGATTCATCATGAAGCTGTGGAATGGCTTGACACTGCGGCTAAAGGCCTCTTCTTCATCAATTTCACTGGCCAGGAGCGGCGCAATTCCGTCTTTGTAGGATTGCTCAAGTGTTGGTGCCATGACGAAGGCGGTGAGAAAAAGGGCCAAACTGATAAGAACAGCATTTGGCGGGGTTTGCTGAACGCCAAGAGCGTTCCGCAAAAAGGACAATACGACAATAATTCGGGTAAAAGACGTCACCATGACTAAAATCGACGGTGCTAGAGAAAGCACCGTAATCAGGGCAATAATTTGAACGATCCGTCCGGTCGCGGATGCACCGTCTCCTAGATCAAGAGACATGGTTTGGGCAACGGATGGCCCACTGAGAACAAGTAGGCTTGTTACGATTGCGTAGCCAATTGCCTGCATCCCTGTAGGCCTGTTCATTGTGAAGTACCTTTGGTGGCTAGGGGGCTGGTTGCATCGCCTGATCTCGGCGGCGGTGTAATTCCTGTTTCGACAACCAGTTCATTGGTTGGGCTCATCAAGATGAGATGTTCGGTATCGTCGCGTCGCAAAAGCAGCAACCGTCTTTTAGAATCAATAGGGACGACTTCAATCACTTCCAGCCGCCGTTGTCCTGCCGCAGGACGTACCGTTCCCCGTAATACGCCATACCGACGGGCTATCCATGCCAGGAGGCCAATGAGGGCAAGAACGAAAACCAGCGCCAGAAGGAACCGGAAATAGGTTGTGGGTTCTAAATCCATCTACTTATTCTGGTCTGACGATGTCGATTTTGCTGACCCGTAGGCGGAAACGGCGCGTTGCCGGGAGGTAACCCCCTGTAAACTCTCAGATATTGACTGATGCTGCTCGGTGAGCGTGGTCACTAACCGGTCCAGGTCGTCGGTGAGGGAAATCAATTGTGATTTAAACCCTTGCCGTTCATCCGGGGCCAACTTGGCGATGTTTTCACAAAGAACTTGAACTTTAGCGTCGAGATCAGACAGATCGAGGCCATTACCCTGGGCAGCGTGATCCCGAAACGCATTGACCAGGCCAGAAGCCTGCTCAAATTCTGTGTTCAGCTCCGCAACCTCGGTCATAGGTCTTTTCCGCCCTTTTATCGTTCATGAGGACGGTCGCAAATCATGGTTAACAAAGGCTGAAGGAATGACCCTAGTCTTCGCTTTTACTTTGAATTTCGAGCAAGTCTGTTGCGGTTGACGCCGCAGCCCGGTTTTCTTCCTGAATCTTGTCGTACAGCTCTCGCCGTAATACTGATATTTCAGGCGGGAATTCAAACCCCAACTTAATGGATTTCCCACGTACTTCGACGACTGTAACTTCGATGTTGTCGTTAATAACGACAGATTCACCGACTTTGCGCGTTAGATAAAGCATATTGGCCTCGCCACTACCTGTGCCGCTTGCGACGTTGTCTACGTCCGACCCGACGCCACCAGATAAAGCTAAGTATGTTTACAATTTCTTTACAACGCCACCGGATAATCAAATTTATCTAAAACCCGGTAGATCTCGTGCATTTATTGTTCAGCGTGTTTTACCGACAGTACCGCGTAACAGGTTTCCGAGTGATTAGGGCGTAGGGACGCGATGGATCTTAATAAAACACCGATTTTTTCAATGATAAGCCGGCGCATGGGTTGGCTTACGCAGCGCCAGAATATTCTGGCGCAGAATATTGCTAACTCGGATACACCCGGTTTCAAGCCGAAAGACCTTAACAAAAAGAGCTTTCAGAGAATGTTGGAGACACCACATTCGTCGATCAAGATGCTGCAGACCCGCGGCTCGCATATAGCGCCAAAAGAGCTGCAGGGCACGTATCGCCATGAAGTTTCCAAGGATACTTACGAATCCACGCTTGGCGGTAATGCTGTGGTTTTGGAGGAGCAATTGATGAAGGTCGCTGAGACCCGGGGGGCGCACACACTTGCGACCAATTTGTATAAGAAGCACGTCCAGATGCTCAAAATGGCAATTGGACGCAATCAGTAGGAGTGGGGTTCGATTATGGATTTAATGAGAGCAGGCAAGATATCAGCGGCTGGCATGAAGGTGCAAGGCACTCGATTGAAGGTTATCGCCGAGAATATTGCGAACGCAGACTCAATGGCGGCCGTTAAGGGTGGCGATCCCTATCGACGTCAAATCGTCAATTTTCATAATGTCCTCAACAACGAGTTGGGGACCAAACTTGTGGAAATTCGGAACATCGACGTCGATAAAGCCGAGTTTCGGAAACAGTATGACCCTGGACATCCCGCCGCAGACAAGGATGGCTATCTGAAAATGCCAAACGTCAACACCCTTATCGAAATGATGGATATGCGGGAAGCGCAGAGATCCTATCAGGCGAATTTGCGGATCATCGAAGTAACCAAAACGATGGTTCACAACACAATTGGATTGTTGCGTGGATAATCGATGCTACTTCAAATAGGAGAGATCAATGGTCGCTAGTATAGGCGCAGCCGCGTCAACCTATGCCAAGTTAGGAAAAGTCGGTTCTGTCTCTGGGATGGAACCACGGGCGGGCGATCCGACCAAGAATTTTTCAGATATGCTCGGTGACGCTATGAAGGGCGCTATCGAAACGGGCCGCCAAAGTGAGGCAATGAGTGCGAAAGCCGTTGCGGGGACCGCAGACCTTCGGGAGGTCGTCACCGCTGTTACCAATGCCGAAGTGACGTTACAGACGGCCCTATCGATCCGGGATCGTGTCATTCAGTCCTATAAGGACATCATCAGTATGCCTATTTAGGATCATTTTTCTAAATTGGCCTTTTAAGCGGGGAAGCGAAAAGACCACAATGAATGCTGTCGACGTTATTGATATATCGCGCGATGCCTTGGTCGTCATGTTGAAGATCAGCGCGCCGGTGATGCTGATTGCCCTGATTGTTGGTCTCGGGATCTCTTTATTCCAGGCGCTTACACAGATTCAAGAAATGACACTGGCATTTGTTCCAAAAATCCTAGTGATTTTTATATCATTGCTTTTGTTTATGCCTTTTATGCTGACGTCGCTTGTGACCTTCACCGAGGGAATATTCGACAAGATCACCGCGCTGGGTTAGCCGCTCGTGCTCCAAAACCTTGTCACAGAGGACATCTTTGCGCTGGCGTTTGTCTTCGCCAGGGTAGGGGCGGTAATGATGCTGTTGCCGGGCTTTGGCGAGGTATTCGTCAGCGCTCGGGTTAGACTGGTTTTGTCCCTGGCGATCACGATCGTTATCACGCCAGCGGTTACATCCTCGATTCCAGCTTTACCGGACGGCCCCATCGGCATGCTCATGACGCTGGGGCGCGAAATGGTTATCGGCTTATTCCTTGGTGGACTTACGCGGATCATGATCGCAGCCCTTCATACTGCCGGCACGATCATGGGGTTTCAAAGTAGTCTGGCGAATGCCCAACAGTTTGATCCTATTAATTCCACGCAAGGTTCCTTGCTGGGAACGTTTTTGAATGTTCTTGGCGTTTTTTTGATTTTTATGTCCGATTTGCATCACATGATGTTGATGGCAGTTGCCGACTCGTATCAGGTGTTTCGGCCGGGGGTGCCTTTGCCGATTGGCGATTTCGCTGAAACCGCAATTAGAGCCCTGGGGGATAGCTTCCTCCTCGCCATGCAAATCTCATCACCGCTTATTGTGATGGGGATGTTGTTTTATATCGGGCTCGGGTTACTGGCGCGATTGATGCCGCAGGTACAGGTGTTCTTTATCGCCATACCGATACAGATTATACTCGCCTTTATGGTGATGGCCGTTTCACTGTCTGCTGGCATGATGTGGTTTCTGGGTTCCTTCCAGGGAAAGTTCCAGGGGATCCTGTTCGCAGGATAAATCATGTCAGAGGACTCCCAAGATAAATCCCAAAAAACCGAGGAACCAACTCAAAAAAAGTTGGATGATGCCCGTGAAAAAGGCCAGGTGGCGACCTCTCGCGAGGTCAATCACTGGTTTATGATCCTCGCCAGCTCGGCTTTTGTTGCTCTGTTGTTACCGCGCCTGATGACGGACCTTAGTCAGGTTTTTATGAAATTCATCGAACAACCACATGCTATTGCAATCGATGCCAGCGGGTTTAACGGGCTGTTGGCAGATACTGCTTGGGCAGCTGTTTCGGCAATGGCACCGGTAATGATCCTGTTAATTTTTGCCGCGTTAGGGGCAGGATTGGTACAAAACGGCTTTATTTTTGCGACGGAATCGATAAAGCCCAAGTTGGAGAAAATATCGCTTAAGGCCGGCATCAAACGGCTCTTCTCGGTTAAGTCTTTTCTCGAATTTGCCAAAGGAATTTTCAAACTTGTAATTGTGGCCTGCGTTGCGATTGCTGTGCTGTGGGATGAATTCGTCGGGCTTGAACAGATGCCTTTTATGGCGATACCAGCCTCAATGGGCAAAATGCATGATCTGGTTGTCCGGTTGATGATTGGTGTTTTGGCAATTATTTCGGTTATCGCCCTGCTCGATTTTTTAGTGCAGCGGGTTCAGCATACCAAACAGATGCGTATGTCCCGCCAGGATATCAAAGATGAAATGAAGCAATCAGAAGGTGACCCGCAAATTCGGGGGAAATTGCGTCAGATCCGCCGTGAACGGGCACAAAAGCGTATGATGCAGGCCGTGCCGGAAGCATCGGTCATTGTCACAAACCCGACCCATTTTGCCGTGGCGTTAAAATATGATTTGGACACGATGTCGGCACCAGCCGTGCTCGCAAAAGGGGCTGACCATATGGCCTTGCGCATACGCGAAATTGCTAAGGAACACGGCATTCCGATAATGGAAAACCCTCCTTTGGCGCGGGCGTTACATGCGACTGTCGAGGTTGGTGATGAAATTCCAACCGAGCACTATAAGGCTGTGGCGGAAGTTATTTCTTACGTCTTGCGTCTGAAAGGAAAATTGCCGGGTCAGAATCGGGCTAAAGCCCGACGCTGACCGACACGGCTAATCTTTTAGAGTTTGAAGTGGTGACGAACGACTTCAGGGAATAGATCCTCGACTTCGAGTTTCTTGTGCAATGTCCCTTGCTCGTAGCCAAACTTCAGGAACGCTTCCAGTGTTGTCCGGTTTGAGTCAATGCCATAGGGCCATTGCTCTTCGCCGAACATTTTGCGGTTGCTTTCAAGACCATCGTAATAGGCCCAGGCGATCGGGAGTTGCGACACGGTAAAGTTGGCAATTCTTTCGAAACTCCGAGCCTTGGCTTCTTCAAAGGCCGTTATCAGGTTCTGAGCGACCCAAGGCTCTTTCTCAAAAATATCGCGGCGGATTGCGACGGTATGCATGATTGGGAAGATACCGGTTTCATTGAAATATTGCTCTTCTTCCTGGCGGTAGTTCGGGTAAAGCTGCACGACACGCGGGTCACCAGCGATGAATTCATTCGGTGGGCGGGCCGAGAACGCACAATCGAGATCACCCGCTAACATCATCTGCATCAGGGAGCGGTCGGTGACGATTGTGAGATCAATGTCATCGGGTAGGTTCAGCTGGGAGGCTTCCTGACGACCTGGGTCGTTGATGCCGGACTGGAACCAGGTGGCACTGCTCAGGGGTACGCCAGCGGTATGCTCCATCCAGCCGCGTGTATAAATGCCGGCCGTTTGGCCCCATTCAGGAACGCCGATCCGCTTGCCCTTGAGGTCTGCTGCGGTTTTGATCGGACCATCTTTGAGTACATAGATCGAAGAGTGGCGGAAAACACGAGACGGAAAGATTGGGATCAGGACAAACGGTGCATCACCGCGCGATATCCATGATGTGCTCATCCCCATCGAAATCTCGGAGATTTCCCATTCCTGGCTGAACAGGAAGCGATGGAAGATTTCCTCAGGTCCATGATTTATGACAGTCAGGTCAATGCCTTCGGCCTTTACCCGACCAGTTGCCATGTCCTGAACATGGTCATACTGGTTCATTGCCATAGTCAGTTTAATGTCAGCCATTTTATTCTCCGCAATTATGGTTTTTCTGTTGCGCGTTTGTACCGGAGCAAATCAAAAAACGCTAGGGGTGCCGCGCTTTTTCGATCGCCTGCCAAATGCGCTGTGACGTGGCAGGCATTCCGATATCCGTAACCCCGAGCGGCGCCAGCGCATCAAGGATGGCGCTGATAACAGCTGGGGTTGCGCCCACGGTACCGCCTTCGCCAGCACCTTTGACACCGATGGGGTTGGTTTGACACGGGACCTCATGGAATTCCATGTCGAAGGAGGGCAGTGTTTCCGCGAAGGGCATGGCGTAATCCATCAGGGATCCGGTCATGAGCTGTCCAGACTCCGAGTCAAATACGACATCTTCAGTGAGGGCCTGCCCAACGCCCTGAGCGATACCGCCATGGATTTGTCCATCGGCGAGCATTGGATTTATGACCACGCCGATATCATCGACCACGGCGTATTTATCGAGGGTCAGCACGCCTGTATCGGGATCAATCTCCACTTCGCAAATATGGCAGCCATTGGGAAAGCTAGGCTGAACAGCCGCATAGGCGCCGGTGCCATCAAGGCCTACCCCAAGCTCTGCGGGAATGCCGGCTGGTCTGAAGGATGCTTTGGCTACCTCGGTAATCGGCATTGCCCGATCGGTGCCGGCAATTGTGAAAATGCCATTGGCAAATTCGATGTCACTGGCATCTGCTTCCATGAGGTGAGCAGCGAATTTTTTCCCGTTTTCTATCACCGCATCGGCGGCGTGGCGCATGGCGCTGCCACCAAGAACCATGCTGCGTGATGCGACCGTTCCCCGGCCTGCCGCAACGCTGGCGGTATCTCCCTGTTCAAGCTGTATAGAGTCAAAGGGGATCCCCAGCCAGTCTGAAACCATCTGGGCGTAGACCGTGGCATGGCCCTGGCCATGGCTGAAAGTTCCCGCGAAAAGCGTGCAGGATCCGCTGGGGTCAAAGCGAATATCGGCGCGTTCGTTGAAATTGCCACAATCGTCAATGTAGTAGGAAATTCCGATGCCGCGTTTGAGGCCTTTGGCCTCACTAGCAGATTTTCTGTCTGCAAATCCATTCCAGTCTGCCAGCGTCACACATTTGTCCAGGACGCCCGCGAAATCGCCGGAGTCATATATGAACCGAGTATGGGTCGTGTAGGGCAGGGCCTCGGGTGTGATCATATTCCGTCGTCGCAACTCGACACGGTCTATACCTGTCGCCTCTGCCGCCTTGTCGATCAGCCGTTCCAGCGCAAAAATACCTTCCGGGCGTCCGGCACCGCGATAGGCAGAGGTCGGCGTGGTGTTGGTGAAGACATGTCGGCTTGCAATATCGATTGCCGGGATGTCATAGACAGAGGGTGCAATCCGCAGCGAAAAGACCAGCGGGATATAGCCTGATCCAGGGATATAACTGCCGGCGTTTTGCATCGCGCGCCAACGCAGCGCGAGGAATTTGCCGTCCTGGTCGAGCGCGAGGGAGCCTTCCAGTACCTGGTCGCGTCCCTGATTGTCAGTCAGCATTGCTTCAGATCGGTCGCCGATCCATTTGACCGGTCGTCCGATGCGTTTTGCGGCCCAGAGAACTAAAGCATCTTCGGGATAGGTGGCGCCTTTCATACCAAAGCCGCCGCCGACATCTTTTGAAATCACCCGCAGACGGGAT
>Ga0055584_100006242_pt1 | contig 11685 bp, 10 predicted proteins | sample OSDHelmetaG_FD_58716 | JGI IMG/M metagenome (GOLD analysis project Ga0055584, IMG submission 58716) | Pelagic marine sediment microbial communities from the LTER site Helgoland, North Sea, for post-phytoplankton bloom and carbon turnover... | ecosystem: Environmental > Aquatic > Marine >... | reverse complement strand
CAATCAAAGACCGAATACTATCGCCGCGCATCTGGGGCTCCTGCAGATCCAATTTCGAGTAATGGTTAGTGTTATCACCGGCGCCGACGACTCGTATCTCGCACCGGGGGGGCTTATCACCAAATTTTTTCGGACAAGTCCTTGGCTTCTTTCTGCGAAGACGCAGCCGCAGCCGCAGCGCGCAACTGAGGATTGCGATTCGGCGCATGGTCCGGCCTAAAATACTCGACCATCGCACTCACGGTGGACGCGTTGGCCAATAATCCGGTATCCGCATCAATGCGCACAGTTACCATATCTGCCGGCGGCTCAGTGATCTTGACAACATCGTACGGCGCCAGCTTCATTGCCTCGCGCATGAAATCGATCCACATTGGCAATGCCGCAGTACCACCCGTCTCGGCGCGGCCCATTGGCTTTACGCGGTCGAAACCAACCCAGGCGGTGGCGACCAAACTTGGGCTAAAACCCGAGAACCAAGCGTCTCGCTGATCATTGGTGGTACCAGTTTTACCTGCAATATCAGGACGTTTCAGGCTTAGGGCCTTGACCGCAGTACCGGCGCGAACCACATCGCGCATCATCGAGTACATAATCCACGCATTTGCCTCAGGCAATACTCTGCGCGCGAGGCTGGGATCGTGATCGCTGCTCGGCACAACCGAGGGACGCACAGTGGGTGCATCCTCAGCGGGTGTGTCGGTTATGAGTTGCGGATCTGGCTGCTCGCAAGTGCGGCAGATCTTGGGCGGGTTAGCCTCGAACAAGACATTACCATCAGCATCTTCGACGCGCTGAATCACGAAGGGAGCAACTTGATAGCCGCCATTGGCGATAACACTATAGCCAGTGGCAATGTCGATTGGGCGAACAACACCACTACCAAGTGAAATACTCAAATCGCGAGGCAGCCGTTTGGTGTCTATCGAGAACCGGTCCAAATGCTCAAGCGCATAGCCAATGCCAACCGCGCGCAGTAGCCGAATGGAAACCAAGTTACGCGATTTAGTTAGCGCATAGCGTAAGCGCGTCGGCCCGAAAGATTTGCCGCTATAGTTTTGCGGACGCCACGCCGATTCGAGCTTTTCGTCATCAAAAACAATTGGCGCGTCATTGATGGTGGAGGCAGCGGTAAAACCTTTCTCTAGCGCAGCGGAGTAGATGAATGGTTTGAAACTTGAACCCGGCTGCCGATAAGCCTGCATCACACGGTTGAATTTGCTGCGCTTGAAGTCAAAACCTCCAGCCAACGCAAGTACCGCGCCAGTCTCCGGGTCTAGTGCGACAAACGCGCCCTCAACTTGCGGAAGCTGAGACAGCTGCCATTTCTCAACCTGCTTAACAACGGCCTTTTCGCCTTTGCTCTTTTCAAGCGCGTCGACCCGATCTGGATAAACGCGCACCACATCACCGACCGCCAGTAGATCGGCCGCACGCTTGGGGCTTTTGCCAACACGATGGGTATTGATATAGCGCTTAGCCCAGCTAATAGCTTTCCAATCCAGCGCAATCTCGCCGCGGCCACGAACATGCAAGCGCGCACCCTTCGCTAGGACTTCGAGCACTACCGCTGGCGATAGCCCACCAAGCTCGGGAATGTCGGTTAGTGCTCGGTCAAGTTGCGCCACATCCATAGCTGCGAGCGTGGCGGCGTCCATACCCAGTTTCAGTTCAGGTCCGCGCCAGCCGTGGCGCTTATCGTAAGCCACGAGTGCACCGCGCAATGCCGCATCGGCCGAGCGTTGCATCGACGAATTTAGGGATGTGTAGACCTTAAGACCGTCAGAGAAGGCACCTGCGCCGTAAGTACGTTTGATACTTTGGCGTGCCATTTCCGCAACATACGGCGCACTCAAAGTGACCGGAGACGCATGTAAGCGGGCCGTCAACGGCTCCCTCGCCGCGCTTACAAGATCCTCCTGGCTAATGTAATTTTCCTTACGTAGCCGCGTCAGCACGTGATTGCGACGGTCCAGCGCCTTGGCAGGGTTGGTCACGGGATTAAAGTCAGAAGGCCGTTGTGGCAAGCCAGCGACCATCGCTAGTTGCGCTAAAGACAGATCCTCGATGCGTTTCCCGTAATACACTTGGGCTGCAGCACCCACCCCGTAAGCGCGATGTCCGAGAAAGATCTTGTTGAGATACAGGCCCATGATCTCGTCTTTGCTCAGCTCTTGCTCAATCTTCACTGCCAAACTGATTTCTTTCAGTTTGCGAATGTAAGTCTTGCCAGGGTCTAAGAAAAAATTTCGTGCGACCTGCATCGTGATAGTCGAGCCGCCAGGACCCTTACGACCTTCACGGATGATATGCAGCACCGCTCGCGCAATGCCTGCTGGATCCACACCAAAGTGCCCACGGAAATTGCGATCCTCGGTGGCGATGACTGCGTTCTTCAGGATCTCCGGCACTTCATCGGTCGCCAATGGGACTCGACGCTTCTCACCGAATTCCCGCATCAACTGCCCATCCGCGCTGTAGATTCGCAGCGGCGTTTGCAGTTCTACGTGACGCAAGGACTCGACGTTAGGCAGCGTTGGCCACACGACGTACCAAACGCTTACAGCCGTGACGGTGCCTACCGCCAATCCGGCAAAGCTAAGGAAGAATAGGATTTTCAGAAGGGCACGCACGGTATCGATTGGTACTCGTTCGGCGGAATGCGCAGATCAAGCGCTTGGTTGGTGGAACCAACGCTGGCGACCGCTCGTCTCATTATATGGGCTTGGAACACAGATTCACCAACCCGAATGGTTAATTCTATGAAATTACGTTTGTACATCAGCAAAAGCTTGATCTATAGTTAGACCCGGTATTTAATGTAACGACACATGAAGTTGTCGTAACTACCCGATAGAAAAGAAAATAATGGCTCTATTCGGACCCAAATCAGCGTCGATTATCGGACTAGACATCAGCTCAACAGCAGCAAAGTTGCTGGAATTGAGCCGTCAAGGTGACCGCTATCGCGTCGAATCGTATTCGGTAGAACCGCTACCGGCCAATTCCGTGGTGGAGAAAAACATCACGGACATGGAGTCGGTTGGCGATTCTATCCGCCGGGCTGTTAAGCGCTCCGGCACGAAGACAAAGAACGTCGCAGTCGCTGTAGCGGGGTCAGCCGTAATTACGAAAGTCATCACGATGCAAGCTGATCTGTCCGATGACGAGATGGCTAGCCAGATCGAGCTTGAAGCGGATCAGTACATTCCCTATGCGCTTGACGAGGTTAATCTCGACTTTGAAATTATCGGTATATCAAAAGCCGACCCGGACACGGTCGATGTGCTGCTAGCGGCGTCACGCACAGAGAATGTCGATGTGCGCGTTGGTGCGGCTGAGCTCGGGGGCTTGATACCCAAGATCGTCGATGTCGAAGCCTTTGCGCTCGAAAATGTATTCAGCCTGCTGGCCGAAGATATACCCGGCGGCGGCATGGGAAAAACGGTCGCGTTGATAGACATTGGCGCCACCATGACCACGCTCAGCGTGTTGCACGACGGTAAGATTATTTATGCCCGCGAACAAGTATTCGGGGGCAAACAGCTAACTGAGGAGATTCAGCGACGCTACGGCCTTACCTACGAAGAAGCTGGTCTCGCTAAACGCCAAGGTGGTCTACCAGACAATTACCGACCTGAGGTGCTGGAGCCGTTTAAGGAATCGATGGGCCAGCAGGTCAATCGTTCGCTACAGTTTTTCTACTCGTCTAGCCAATACGGTCAGGTCGAGCGGATCATCCTCGCCGGGGGCTGCGCTGCAATCGAAGGCGCTGACGAGATTATTGCGCAAAAAACTGGTTGCGAAGTAACCATTGCAAACCCGTTTGCAAGCATGTCGCTGAGCTCTAAAGTGCGCGAGGAAGTGCTGCAAAATGACGCCCCTTCGCTACTGATCGCCTGTGGACTCAGCATGCGTACGGTGGACTACTAAATGGCCAGAATTAATCTACTTCCATGGCGTGATGAACTGCGCAAAAAACGCGAGAAACAGTTCAATGTCATGGCTGCCACGGCAGTGATGTTCACCGCGGCGATAATGTTTGGCGTACACCTGTACAACGAAGAGCGGATTGCCTATCAGCAGTCGCGCAACCAATACATGGAACAGCAGATCCAAGTTCTGGAAACACGTATTAAAAAGATTAAGAACCTCGATGGACAACGCGCAAACTTGCTAGCGCGAATGGAGATCATCCAACAGCTGCAAGCGAGTCGTCCAGAGATTGTACGAGTGTTTGATGAGCTCATCACAACGCTGCCAGAAGGCGTGTTTTACGACTCTATTAAACAAAGCAGTAACGTGCTCGTAGTGAGCGGTGTTGCCCAGTCGAATGCATTTGTTTCGTCCCTTATGCGCAATATCAACTCGTCAATTTGGCTAAAAGACCCAGCGCTGCGCCAGATCGTTGCCAATCGCAATTTGCGTACCGGTGAGACTGGCTTACTGCGACTGGCCGAGTTTAAGCTTCAGTTCAAGCAGGCATCGAAGTCTGCCGACGAAGACGACCGGGGTTAAACGCGATGAAATTCTCAGAAATTCAGAATCTTGACCCGAGTAACATCGGCGCGTGGCCAACTCCTGCCAAAGCGGGTGCGATTCTAATTCTGTGCGCACTGGTTGTCGGCGCTGCGGTGTATTTCGACACGCAGGGTCAGCAGACAGAACTAGAGACAAACATTCGCAAAGAGTCCGAACTCAAAGCGAAGTTTGAACTATTGCAGCAAAAAGCCGCCAATCTGCAACCGCTTACGCGGCAGATGAAAGAGATGGAACAATCGTTTGGCGCACTCTTACGCTTGCTGCCAAACAAAACTGAAATTGAAGGCCTGCTGGTTGATATATCTAAGTCTGGCCTGGCTTCAGGATTGGAATTCGATCTATTTAAACCAGAGGATGAAGAGCCTGCAGAGTTTTATGCGATTCAGCCAATCAATATTCAAGTCACCGGCACCTATCATGATTTCGGCCAATTCATTAGTGCAGTTGCGGCGCTTCCACGCATCGTGACGGTACACGATATTCACATTAGGCCGACTGCGCGCCCGAACACGGCGACGCAATTGCAAGAGGACAAGGTGGCTTTAACCATGAGCATCGTGGCGAAGACCTATCGTTACCTCGACGACGGTGAGGGCTAGACCTTGGCCTCGAAAAACGACATGATCATGCCAGCAAAGATTAATCAATCGATCGGGCGCAAGACTTGGCAGATCCTTGGGATCGCAGCTCTTAGCGTGTTTCTAAGCGCCTGCGTAGAACAAGACAAGCGCGATTTGGAATCGTATGTCGAAGACATTCTAAGCCGCAAGGCACCGGGGATCCCGGATATTCCAACGTTTCCGCCTTATCAGCTCTATTCGTATTCATCTTCGGATGCGAAAGACCCATTTAAGCCGTTCTTTGAAAAGCCTGGTACCGATCTAGACACCGCTGGCGAGCAGACGGGATGCCAAGGTCCCGATAGCGACCGCTTACGCGAGGAACTTGAAGCGTACCCGCTGGACTCGCTACGCATGGTCGGCACGATCGAGCGCGAAGAACAACTATATGGCGTGATTCTAAGTACCGAGGGCGCCATACATCGCGTGTCGATTGACAACTTCTTAGGGCGAAATCACGGTCGCATTATTAATATTCGCGAGGAAGCGATCGAAATTTTGGAGATTGTCCCGGACGGGCAAGGTTGCTGGCAGGAGCGTGAGTCAGAAATTGCGTTAGTCGAATAGTTTTGGACCAATCAATGACCACAGTAACTACACCGCCAAAATGACTAAATCAAAGATGCAGTTACTTGCGCAACTAGCCGACGCAGCACCAGCAGTGAGCGCGGCCGTGAGCGCCAAGCAACACAAAAGAATGCTTTTACGAAGCATAGGATCACCGAACCAAAAGAGTTCGGGGCCAACGACAAGACATAAAACTAAATCAGGGCGCAACTTGGCAAAGGACGGAACACAATACGAGCAAATGTTTGCAAGTTCTGTTTCGAGGAACCACCCGGTGTCATAGACGAAGGTGCAGTAAGGGGCGATGGCAATCGTACAGCTTAGGAGAAGTGTCGACAGTCGTCGTGATGCACTGACGGGAGCACAAGATAATGGTCAAGCTAAAAAATCCCATGTGGATACAAATTAAACGCACGCTGCTCTTAGGCAGCTTATTACTCACAGCTTTAGTTGGGTCCGCTGCGCATGCGCAAGGCGGCTCTTCTCTGACTGGAATTAGCTACGCGTCCCTACCAGGGGAACGTGTCGAGGTACGCATGGAGCTGTCGAGTGCAGCCAAAAACCCGTTGGTTTTTGCGATCGACAATCCGTCGCGTATTGCCATTGACTTCCCAGGAGTGCGTCTCGCGCTGCCAAAGAAGACTACGGGCATTAACCTTGGCATGGCACGCAGTGTAACTGCAGTCGAGGCTGGCGGCCGTACCCGGGTCGTACTAAACCTCATTAAGCTGGTGCCGTACGAGGTGATCGTAGAAGGTAATGTCGCGAAATTAATTCTCGACAGCGCTGACGCGACCGCCAGTAGCGCACTAGGACCGCAGCTAGCCGCAATTGGGCCAGCGGCTCGCCCTGGTACGCAAGCGTCGCAGGCGCGCTCGGTCAGGCGAATTGACAACATCGATTTTCGTCGTGGGCGCGAGCAAGAAGGGCGCGTTATTGTCACATTGTCGGACCCAGGCACTGTGATTGATACCCGCGAAGAAGGCAGCAAGATTATTGTTGAGTTCTCCGGCACCGCATTGCCTGCGCGATTAGAGCGCAAGCTTGATGTCATTGATTTCGCTACGCCCGTGCTCAGCGTTGACACCTTCGCGGAGTCCGGTATCGTGCGCATCGTGATAGAGACCGGCGGAGAGTTCGAACACATTGCCTACCAGTCAGACAATCTGTTCACTATCGACATCAAACCACTGTCTAAAGAACAGAAAGAGGCAGCCCGCAAAGCGAAGTTTGGTTACAACGGCGAACGCTTGTCGTTAAATTTCCAAAACATCGAAGTGCGCGCAGTGCTACAGCTGATTGCAGATTTCACCGGCCTTAATCTGGTCGCGAGCGACACCGTTGCTGGTAGTTTGACCTTACGGCTTAAGAACGTGCCTTGGGATCAGGCGCTGGACATCATTTTGAAGAGTAAAGGCTTGGCGATGCGCCAAGCTGGTAACGTCATAATGGTGGCACCCAGTGAAGAAATTACCGCCCGCGAGAAGCTAGAGCTTGAATCGGCAAAACAAATCACCGAACTAGCGCCGCTGCAGACAGAGTTTGTGCAGGTCAACTACGCATCCGCGACCGATATGGCGAGCTTACTGAAAGCGTCAGGCAATTCATTGCTAACGGACCGCGGCAGTGTCACGGTTGATGAACGTACCAACACCTTGCTTATTCGCGACACCCGCCTCGCGCTTGAAGCAGCACGTTCACTCGTCACGCAGTTGGATATACCAGTTAGGCAGGTTCTGATCGAATCGCGTATTGTGGTCGCCGATAACAACTACAGCAAAGACTTGGGCGTTCAGTTTGGTTTCTCCAGAACGGATACGCTAGACAATAACCGCCATTTCTTCAGCCTTGGCGGCAAACAGCCGGGTGATACGACGTTCGGCAATCCGGCGACTACGACTGCGTTTGCAACAGAAAACCAGGAAAACTACATTGTAGACTTACCGCTTGCAGGCCCATCTGCCTCGCTGGGTTTCGCCATCGGCAAACTCGGCAGCACATTGTTACAATTGGAATTACAGGCGATGCAGGCAGAAGGTCGGGGTGAAGTGCTTTCGAATCCTCGCGTGATTACATCAAATCAGAAAACTGCGACGATTGAACAAGGTACGGAGATCCCGTTCCAGGAAGCATCATCTAGCGGTGCGGCAACCACAGCGTTCAAAAAAGCCGTCCTGAGTCTGCAAGTAAAGCCGCAAATTACCCCAGATGATCGCGTGATCATGGACTTGGAGGTAAATCAGGATACGATTGGACAGGTATTTGGCGGTATTCCAAGTATCGATACTCGCGCGGTGCGCACACAGGTGCTGGTCGACAACGGCGAAACCGTTGTTCTGGGCGGCATCTATGAACAAACCGAGCGAGAAGACGTCGAGAAAGTGCCGTTTTTTGGTGACTTGCCGTATGTGGGTCGTTTGTTTCGCCAGGATTCAACGCAGAATAACCGCAGTGAGCTGCTGATTTTCGTGACACCGAAAATCGTAAAAGAATCGCTCTCGCTGTAGTTTAGAATCCCGAGGTGCCGGGCTAAAAGCCAGCCCGGCACCTTTGGGGCCAGTGTCTTGCGCCCCTGACTTACCCGCGGTCGGCTTGTCCGCCGCGGGCTTTTTTTTGTCTACTGCAAGCACATTTCCCGGAAGTGTAGCGGACTCCCGGCCGTGTTGCGTTATCATTTGCACTTAGGAAAGGTAGCACAACTGCAATGCGTATTCCCGAGAACATATTTTTAGTAGGCTCCATGGGAGCCGGCAAGAGCACAATCGGCAAGCAGCTCGCTAAGAGTTTGCGTAAAGAATTTGTCGATTCCGACCATGAAATTGAGGATCGAACCGGTGTAGACATAGGCTACATCTTCGATCTTGAAGGCGAGGACGGATTCCGTAAGCGAGAACGAACCGCGATTGAAGATCTCACTCAGCGTCGCGATATCGTGCTGGCAACGGGGGGTGGTGCTATTTTATTGCCAGAGAACCGCTCGAACCTCGTCTCGCGAGGCTTCGTGGTGTATCTCTACGCGCCACTAGACTTACTCGTAGAGCGTGCTTCGCGCGATCGTGGGAGACCATTATTGGATGGTCACGACCCGCGTGAACGACTCAGCGCGCTGCTCGAAGAACGTGACCCGTTGTATCGACAAGTTGCTGATTTTGTTATGGAAACCGATGAGCGTTCTACACGCTTGGTAGTCAAGGATTTGCTCCGCCATATTGAGGAGCTATGAACGTCCTTGAAGTTCGCCTAGGCGAACTCAGCTACCCGATTTACATCGGTTCAGAACTGCTGGGTGATTCAGCGGTGCTCACGCCCCACGTCGGTACCGGCGGCGCATTGATCGTCACCAACGAGACCGTTGCGCCACTTTATCTACAGCGCGTAAAACACAGCCTCAAAGACATTCGTCACGACGTCGTGATCCTGCCAGACGGTGAAGCACACAAAACCACGACGACGCTGGAGCTAATTTATGATGCCCTGATCGCAGGCCGTTTCTCGCGCGATGTGACCATCATTGCCTTAGGCGGCGGCGTCATTGGGGATATGGCTGGTTTTGCCGCGGCAACTTACCAGCGCGGCGTACGTTACATTCAGATCCCTACGACCCTACTCGCACTTGTTGATTCGTCTGTTGGCGGCAAAACTGCGGTCAATCATCGTCTTGGTAAGAACATGATCGGCGCCTTTCATCAGCCTGCGTGTGTGATCGCCGATACGAGCGCGTTACAAACACTGCCAGATCGCGAGTTGCGCTGCGGTATAGCCGAAACGATTAAATACGGCCTCATTCGCGATCCAGAATTTTTCGCGTGGATGGAGACCAATCTCGGCGGCTTACTCGCCCGCGACGAAGACTTACTAGCGCAGGCGATAAACCGTGCCTGCCAAAATAAAGCAGAGGTCGTCGCGGTAGATGAACGTGAGCAAGGCGAACGTGCACTGCTAAATTTTGGCCATACCTTCGGTCACGCCATCGAAACTGGCCTCGGTCATGGCGAATGGTTACATGGTGAGGCGGTAGCGGCCGGAATGTGTATGGCCGCCGACCTGTCGGTGCGACTTGGACGTTTACGCCAGGATCAGATCGGCCGCATTACGCGCCTTATCAGCGCTGCCGGATTACCATTAAGAGCACCACGGTCAATCCCGCCGGAGCGCATGCTCGAACTGATGGCGCTCGACAAAAAGGTTTTGGCCGGGCAGGTCAGGCTGATCTTGCTGGACGACATTGGCAGCGCCACGATCACCGCCGACTTTGATGCTGACGCGCTGCGTGACACGCTCAGTGCGTGTCGCGAGGTCGCGTAAGTCATGCGAGCGCTCGCGCCTTACGCTGCAACAGAACAAACCAGCCGCGGGCGCGCGTTAACTGAATCAGCACCGCGTCGGCGCACCGAATATCAGCGCGACCGCGACCGCGTCATCCACAGCGGCGCGTTTAGACGACTTGAATACAAGACCCAAGTGTTCGTCAATCACGAAGGCGACATGTTTCGCACGCGGTTAACGCATTCTATGGAGGTCGCGCAGATCGCACGCACAGCGGCGCGCGTTTTGCAGCTGAACGAAGATTTAACCGAGGCTATCTGCCTCGCGCATGATTTGGGACACACCCCGTTTGGTCATGCAGGGCAAGATGCATTGAACGCGTGTATGCGCGATTTTGGCGGTTTCGAACACAACTTACAGTCCTTGCGCGTGGTTGACTTACTGGAGCACAAATACGCCCAATTTGACGGCTTGAACTTGATGTTCGAGACCCGTGAAGGAATTCTCAAACATTGCTCCGTCGCAAATGCGCGAACCCTAGGTGACATCGGCCGTCGTTTCTTGAATAGAACCCAACCTGGATTAGAAGCGCAGCTTGCTAACGTGGCCGATGAGATCGCATACAACAATCACGATGTAGACGACGGTCTACGCGCTGGGCTTATCACGGTTGAGCAGCTGCGCGAGTTGGAACTGTTCGGCTCGGCCTACCAAGAAGTACGATCACAATGGCCGCATCTCAGTGACGGTCGCACCGTTCACGAAGTAATTCGCAGAATGATCGGGCGCCAAGTCGAAGACCTCATGGATGCCAGCATTGCCGCGGTCGCCGCGGCCGCTCCGCGCAGCGCCGATGATGCGCGGGCTGCCGGAGAACCCCTGATCTGCATGAGTGAAGCTGGCCGTGAGACGCATTTAGAGTTAAAACGCTTCCTGCGTACCTCACTTTATTATCACTATCGTGTACACAGAGTTGCCGTCAAAGCTGCGCGCACCATCACGGCATTGTTCGACGCATTCATGGACGATACGCGCGTATTGCCGCCCAAAGCGCAGCAACGTGTTAGCGACAGTGAGGCTGCACATGGCATGGCTGGGCGTGCGCGGGTAGTGGCAGATTATGTCGCTGGCATGACTGACCGCTTTGCGATCGCTGAATATGATCGCCTGTATCGGATGACGGAGCTGACTTGACCCATCATGGACACGGAGACCTGGCAAAGACTGGAGTTGGAACGCGATCCGTTCCCGCACACCGGTCCCGATGATCTGTTCTTACAAACACCTGGACTAAGTCAGCGCCTGTCGTTATTCGTACAACTGGTACAAAGCAGTGACCTGACCTTACTTCTGCTCGGTGACCCCGGTGTCGGCAAAAGCACGTTCGCTGCGCGCGCACCGAGTCAGCTTGACGAGAGCTGGCGGGTGTTGAACTGGCATGCATTTCGCGGCGCGGCGCCTGGCGACATGTTGCAGGTACTGACGCACGGATTTGCCGTGACCCCTGGCGACTCGGCGGATGAACTCACCTTCGAGTCACTGATAGATCATCTGCAGGCGCTACGCGCTAGCGGCCACAATAGCTTACTAATTGTGGACGACGCAGATGATCTAGGCGACCCGGAGCTGCAGATGCTCATGCATCTGAGTGCTAACAGTCCATTGAGACTCGCCCTCGCTGGCACCGCTA
>Ga0055584_100006241_pt1 | contig 11688 bp, 7 predicted proteins | sample OSDHelmetaG_FD_58716 | JGI IMG/M metagenome (GOLD analysis project Ga0055584, IMG submission 58716) | Pelagic marine sediment microbial communities from the LTER site Helgoland, North Sea, for post-phytoplankton bloom and carbon turnover... | ecosystem: Environmental > Aquatic > Marine >... | reverse complement strand
AAAATTTCCTCATCAAGTTTGCTCATTGAGATGAACCTCCAGCACCTAACTCAGGACAAATCGGATCGAAGTGCAAGCAGATCCAGTTTTTCGAACGAGATCGGGCTTGATGGAGGATCTCTCATGGACGTTGAACTTCGCTCTATGCGGGCAGCGTGACTTGCTGGCAGCCTCTCGGCACCCTTAGACTGCTTATAATGTCTCCCGAGTCAGGATTTCTCGTGCCGGTCAGCGAAGAGCAGATTCGTCGCGAACGCCAGAAGGCTCGCGAGATTCGGAAAAGTCCGTGGTGGAAACGGCGAAAGTCGTCGGGCCTCTGCCACTATTGTGGCGCGGATGTCGGTGCCGCAGAATTGACGATGGACCATATCGTTCCGGTGATCCGTGGCGGGCGATCCGCGCGCGGGAACCTTGTGGCGGCCTGCAAGCCCTGCAACACCGAGAAGAAACACGCTTTGGATTTTGAATGGGAACCCAAGGGCGAGATGTTGCGCTCCATCGAGTCCCGGATTCGAAAAGCGGAGGCGCAACTTCTCGACGAGAAGGACCCGCACCGTGCCGCTGTCGCCATGGTTCTCGCCCCTCATCCGGATGGCCCCAAGGTGCTGATGATCCGGAGAGCCGAGCATCCCGAGGATCCTTGGTCGGGGCATATGGCTTTTCCGGGCGGCCGCAGCGAGCCTGAAGATCTGTCGCTGGTCCAAACGGCGATTCGGGAGACGCTGGAAGAGGTAGGCGTTGACCTGACGAGTCACGGGGAGTTGATTACCCCGATGAACGAGTTGCCAGCCTATTCCAGCGGTCGCCCCGTCGGGATGGTGGTCAGCCCATTTCTGTTCAGTCTCGACCGCGTCAGGGAGACCAAAATCGACCCGGAGGAGGTGGCCGCGGCACTCTGGCTTCCGTTGGCGTCCTTCCGGGATAAATCAAACCACCGTCAAACGCTTATCGATACGCCGAAATTCAAGTCGGAGGTTCAGGCTTTTGTGGTGGAGGAGCAGATCGTCTGGGGACTGACGCACCGCATGATCGAGAATTTTCTTGCCGCCGCCTTTGCGGAGGGACCCGATAGCTAGCGCGGTCGGGTTGGCACTCAGAGCGCGGGATCGATCGTGAGTTGAAAGTTCGATCCCTGACCGAGCCGGGACTCAACTACCAGATCGCCGCCGAGAAGTTGCGCCAGGTGTCGCGAGATTGGCAGGCCGAGGCCGGTTCCTTCATGGGTGCGTGTCGTGGACATATCGCCGAGAGTGAAGGGCTCGAATATTCGATCGATCTGGTCTGCGGCAATGCCGGGGCCGGTATCCTCGATATCGAACCGGAGGAGACGCCTTTCGGCGATTGAAGATACTCGGACCACGATGGACCCCTCTTCGGTAAATTTGGTGGCATTGCCGACCAGATTTACCAGAGCTTGTCGGAGTCGGAGAGCGTCGGTGTGGACGAGTACCGGAACATCGGCCTCGATTTCGCAGCGGACGGCCAGGCCCTTCTGTTCCGCCTTGACGCTGACAAGCTCCACGACTTCCTGAAGGATTTCCTTGGGGTCGCAATCTGCCTTGGCCACAGGGAGTTTGCCCGATTGAATCGCGGTCAGATCAAGCAGGTCGTTGATGATATGGAGCAGATGGCGACCGCTTTTCTCGATCGAGCTGGTGAATTCAAGACGCGAATCCTGTGGCAGGCCGTCGTCTTGCAGAATTTCGGCAAAGCCGAGAATGGCCGAAAGAGGAGTTCGCAATTCGTGGCTCATATTGGCGAGAAACTCAGTCTTCGCCCGGCTGGCATTTTCAGCAGATGACAGGGCGCTGCGGAGGTGATTGGTCACCTGCTGGCGCTGCTCAGCCTCGGTCTCGAGCTGGGTCGTGGTGACCTCGAGGTCACGGGTGCGCTCGGCAATCTGTCGCTTCAGACGTTCTTGTTCGCGGAGCTCGGCTACCATCACGTTGAATTCCTGAATCAACGGGCCGAACTCGTCGGCGCGGAGGAGGTCGATCTGCACGTCCAGGTCTCCGGTCGCTACGCTCTGTGCGGCGTGGCGCAGTTTTTCGACGGGCTCGACCAGCAGTCGAGACATCAGCCAGGCACTGACCAGAGCGAAGCCGACGGCCATGAACGAAACCGCACCCGCAAAAAGTCGATCTGCTCCCATATTGTCCGAGCCGAGAACCAGAAGGAGCAAGGAGAAAACCGGACAGACCGCGGCTGTGACCAGCCAGAGCATACCGCGACCACGCAGGGAAAGCGGATGGACACCGGCGGACTCCGAGGGGGCTATGTTCTGGAAGAGACGCCCATAGAGCCAACGCTCCGTTGCCAGTTCGACAACGAACACCCCTTGGCTGACCGATGTCAGACCGGCGATCGCAATCGAGATCGGCATATGAGTCAGGAGCCGGGGGTCGAGAGGGGTTTCGGCCATCAGCATGAGCGGAATCAGCAGGCCCGGAATACAGAGCAACCACCCGGCCGCGGTTACGCCACCGAACCACCAAGGCAGGTGAACCGCACGGCGTTGCGCTCGCTCCAGCATCGGCTGAGACAGAGTCTCGCCTTTTTCCAGACGGCTCAGCGGGCGATAAAGCCAAGCGACCGCGAGGAGCCAAATTCCTGTTAATACAGGGTAAATAGTAATATTAAAAAGGAAGATCGTGCGCGTGAAGAGCTTGATCTGATCGCCCACCAGGAAGGGCGTGACGTGGGTCGTATTGTACCAGATGTTGAAAATGCTGCCGATAATCTGGGTCAGGAGGGGCAGGCCGGCGACCATCAATAATGTGCGGCTCACAGAGCGGCCGGGGACCTTCCAGTAAGGGGAAGAAGATGCGTCGCTGCCCCGGGAAGACATCTGCCCCCTGCCTGCCGACGCCTGACCGAAAGGACTTGAAGGCGTGACGATCGACGCGGCATGGCTGCCGATTTTTGGAATCATTTCCCCCACAGGGTAAATTATCGGCCCTCTGCGAGATTAAAGAGTAGGTGTAAATACCTACTTCGGCCTTTTTTTTCCGATTTTTGGGCCATTCTCGCTAGAATTCGCCATCGAGTCTGCACGAATCCGCCCACAGACGATTGTTCCTGCAGGCATTAATCGCGAGAAGGAAGAGTTATGAGCCGTTTTGATTTTGATCTTTTCACGATTGGTGCCGGGTCCGGAGGCGTCCGCGCCAGCCGTATGGCAGCGAGTTATGGGGCGCGCGTCGCGGTTGCCGAAGAGCAAAGGTTGGGGGGCACCTGTGTCAATGTCGGCTGCATCCCCAAAAAACTATTGGTCTACGCCTCACATTATTCCGAAGATTTTCATGACGCTGCAGGGTTCGGATGGACCGTCGGAGAAACCTCCTTCTCGTGGTCGGCCCTGATTGCAAACAAGGACGCGGAAATCCTCCGCTTGAACGGGATCTACCAGTCCATTCTGGAGACAGCCGGCGTCGAGATCATTCATGGTCATGCGAAGCTGGTGGATGCGCATACTGTCTCGGTCGATGGCAAGCTCCATACGGCCAAACACATCCTTCTCGCGACGGGTTCGTCGCCCGTTTGGCCGGAGATCGAGGGCTCCGAGATCGCGATTACCTCCGATGAGATGTTTGCGCTTCCCGATCAGCCCGAGCGGATTCTCGTCGTTGGCGGCGGCTATATTGCGGTGGAATTTGCCGGAATCATGCGGGGGTTGGGATCGTCCGTGACGCAGATCTATCGCGGGCCGCTTTTTCTGCGTGGCTTTGATAACGACGTCCGCGCGGCGCTGGCTGAGGAGATGCGAAAGAAGGATATCGATCTGCGCTTCGACACGGACGTGGTGCGACTCGAGCGCATGGAGACCGGGATCCGAGTCGTTCTGAACAACGGCCAGGAGCTGGAGGTCGATCAGGCTCTCTATGCGATTGGTCGTCGTCCCTTGACCCGCGATTTGGGTTTGGCGGAAGCCGGTGTGGCGGTCTCTCCCCAAGGAGCTGTTCTGGTGGACGAATACAGCTGCACCAATATTCCGAGTGTCCATGCGATTGGCGATATTACCGACCGGATTCAGCTCACTCCTGTGGCCATCCATGAGGGCATGGCCCTCGCGGCGACGCTTTTCGATGGCCGCCCGACCCCGGTCGACCACGCGAATATACCTTCGGCTGTGTTCAGTCAGCCCAGTTTCGCATCCGTCGGGATGACCGAGGAAGAGGCTCGCGAGGTATCTACGGAGGTGGAGATTTTCCGATCTCGTTTTCGCATCTTGAAGCATACCCTTACGGGCAGCGATGAAACCATGATGATGAAGTTGATTGTAGAGCGGAATAATCGGCTTGTTCTCGGGTTGCATGTGCTGGGTCCCGAGGCGGGGGAAATCGTGCAGGGATTTGCGGTGGCGATCAAGGCGGGACTGACCAAGGAGCAATTTGACGACACCGTCGGGATCCATCCGACGGCCGCCGAGGAACTGGTCACCATGCGGACGCCGGTAGGCGAGTAAACTTCCGGTTGGCAGAGCTGCATTGGTTGGTTAACTCTTGGCCATGGCACGGATCAACGAGAACTATCTCAAGCTGCAGGCAGGTTATCTCTTTCCCGAAATCGGACGCCGCGTCGGTGCGTTCAGCAAGGAGAACCCGAAGGCCTCGATCATCAAATTAGGTATCGGCGATGTGACCGAGCCTCTGGTCCCTGCGGTGGTCGAGGCGATGCATGCCGCGGTTGACGAGATGGCAACTCAGGCTGGTTTTCGGGGCTACGGCCCCGAGCAGGGCTACGACTTTCTGAATGAAACCATTCGGGAGCATGATTTTGCGGCTCGCGGAGTCGATCTGTCTGCGGATGAATTATTTATCTCGGACGGATCGAAATGTGATAGCGGCAATATTCAGGAGATCTTCGGGCTCGATAATATTGTCGCCTTGACCGATCCGGTCTATCCCGTCTACCTCGACACCAATGTCATGGCTGGTCGCAGCGGCCCTGCGGGTGATGACGGCAAATATGCAGGAATCGTCTATATGCCGGCGACTGCTGAAAACTCCTTTACGCCGACGCCTCCCGATGTTCCGGTCGATCTGATTTATCTATGCTCCCCGAATAACCCGACAGGGATGGCTGCGACCCGGGAGCAGTTGGCGATGTGGGTGGCGTACGCCAAGGAGAATAGCGCCGTCATTCTCTTTGACGCTGCGTATGAGGGCTTTATCTCCAACCCGGATATTCCGCACTCGATCTATGAGATCGAAGGCGCTCGAGAAGTGGCCCTGGAATTTCGAAGCTTCTCGAAAAGTGCCGGATTCACCGGGACACGTTGCGCCTTTACCGTCGTTCCGAAGGAAGTCATGGGAACGACCGCCGCAGGCGACAAGGTGCCGCTCAACGGACTGTGGAACCGTCGGCATTGTACGAAATTCAACGGGGTCTCCTATCCCGTCCAGCGCGCGGCTGCAGCCGTCTATACGCCCGAGGGGCGACAGCAGACGCGCAAGATCGTCTCGTTCTATATGGAAAACGCAGTCCGGATTCGTGAGGGACTTGCGGACTCGGGGTTCGAAGTTTTCGGTGGGGTGGATGCACCCTATATCTGGTTCCGGACGCCGACCGGCACGACTTCGTGGGACTTCTTCGATCAATTGCTGACGCAGGCCGAAGTTGTCGGGACGCCTGGGTCGGGTTTTGGCCCTTCGGGTGAGGGGTATTTCCGACTCAGTGCCTTCAACTCTCGGGAAAATGTCGAAGAGGCGTTGCGCCGGATCTCTGGGGTCTCCTGGTAGGAGAGGAATCGGCCGGAGGAAATGTCAGGGGTCGACCGGCCTTCTCCATACTTCGTATCGATCGCTCATCAAAATTTTCTTGCACCCAGCGTCCTGAGCAATCTCGCGTATCTCGTCTGTCCAGGGGATCCCGCGGTGAAAGACGACCACATCGATTTCCCGATCACGAAGAATTTGCCGGAGGGCTGTGGGCCCCATCCGGAACCTTTCCATGCCTTCGACGTACTGCATGAGTTTCCAGCGCTTTTGAGACTCACGCCATCCGAGGTGGGCACCTAGTCGGTGAGCCCAATACAGGCGATTCAGATAGGGGTAGTCGTGGCCGCGGGAGACCGGAATCCAGGTCGCGATGGCATCGGGAGCGAGAACAATGAGCCTGCCCGCGCTTGCGGCCGAAATTTCTCGCGCCAGATCGAATTCGGCTGGAGGGACTTTCAGTCCGGGGAACCCGAAGCGCACTCGATTTTCGGGGCGCATCGTACTGGTGGGGCCAATAAACGCAGCCAGCAGGAGGGCCAGTACTGCCGTGCCCGTCAGGAACCCGCGGAGGCGTGCGGAGGTGGCGCAGGCGAGCAAGCTCAGGAGGCCCGCGGCGGCAATGGCCGCAATCGGGATTGGCCAGAAAAAAAGACGCCAGGGTTGAAAGGTTGGCACGACGGTATCGAGGACCCAGCTTGTCATTGCGGGCGAGAGACGGACCAGGCTCAGTCCCAGAAGAACGATGGCGGCCGAGCGCCGTAACAGGCTGCCGTGGGGCGCAAGCCATGCAGCCCCGAGGACTCCGGCCAGAAGGGGCCAGAAACTGGGGCCACTCCCCAATACCTCCGTGAAGGCACTGATGACGTTCATAGGACCCCCAAAAGCATCGCAAGAGCCACGGGATAGAGTGCGGTCAGCAGTCCGCAGAACATTGCCTGTGCCGATTTTCGATCAGGGGACGAGGAGGCGACGAGTACGCCGATCAGGGCGACTGGTGCAATCACGATTCCCGTCGAGGACACCCCGGTCGATGCGACCATCGCAAGAAGAAGGACACACCAATTCCTTCCCGTGGGCGTGCGCATGTAGTGAAAGCCCGAGGCAATCATCATCGGAAGCACCGCTGCAAGCAGGATGCCCTTCCCCTGATGAATGCGAACAAAGGCAAAATTTCCATACCCTCGGTGACCCTCCCCGAGCGCGAAGAGGATCAGAATTGCGAAAATTGTGCCCAGAAGCCATTGCCGCGGCCAGAAGATCTTCTGCAGTTCCGCTTGCGCGAATACGGCCAGCAGGGTGGCCCAAAAGGCGAACGCGATATGCAGCAGCGAAATCGGAGAAAAGCCGGTCGCACGGGCCAGGATGCCCGCCAGAATTTCCAGAGTATGGGAGCGGTAGGCTGCTTCAGGCAGCGGGATGTCCGATTCTGTCAGAGAACCGTCAAAGCTGAGAAGTGTTCGGTCGGGGAAGTCCGCTGCCGTCGTCGCGATATTTACGTACATGGCATCGTCAGCATCGGGACGGTGCGCACTGGCGGTAATGAATGCGATGAGAATCGCAAGGATCAGAAGTCCTCGCTCGGCTCTCGGGGAGGAAGAGGGGGATATCCAAAGCGGTGGCCGGCGGATCTCGAGCATGAGAATTCCGGTCGCAATAATCGCCAACGCCCCGGCCAGGATCTCAGGTTCGGCTGCGAACCCCGCAAGAGCAAGCATTACAAAGCTCAGAAAAAATGGAATCAACTTTTGCCAGGCGGACAATTTCTCCGGCGTCGGAGGCGCCGTTGTCCTCGGGGGATCGCCCGCATGAGAGCGCGCAGTCGAGCCTTTTTGGGACTGGTACAGGGCTTTGGCGGCGAAACCGGCGAGGAGGGCCATCATCAGAAGGAGGACAGAAATCCCCAACTGTCGGGGTGTACCGCCGGCGAGAGCTGTGCCTTGGGCGAGGAGCGTCCAGAGACCAAAACCGACGATCGATCCGCGACTGAAGCGACTGCCCAAGGAAGATTGGCTCATGCCGAGATGTTCCCTAGTGCCGTCCAATTAATCGGCGCCCGAATCCGCTCAGGCCTTCGATTTTCCAGATGCGGCGGATTTTATTGGCGCGAGTTGGATCCTGAATTTTCTGGACAAGCCCGCGAACCCTGTCGAGCACTCGCAGCGCGCGGGTGGGAACCTCGAGGCTGGCGATGAGTTCAGGGTTGAAGGATGTGGTTCGCGCTGGATAGGGCTCGAGGTGATCCACGAGTTCCTGCCAGGCGGCGGCCGCATGTTGCGACCCCAGTTCCTGATTGGCCGCTCTTTTTGCGGCAGTCGCGAGTGCCTCGCGACCCGCGGCATCATCGAGGAGATCATAGATGCTATTTGTCCAGGCCTCGGTCTCATTGATAGCTAACCGGCCGGTGACTCCATCGATCACGACTTGTGCGTACGGCGCGACATTGGAGCAGATCGCAGGCACTCCCGTCTGTGCATAATCGAGGAATTTGATCGCGCTTTTACAGCTATTGAACCGAGACTCGTCCAGCGGGATCAGGCCGATTGCATTCGGGAGACTCTGGAGGAAAAGGCGGAAGTTCTGGTAGTTCAGATTCTTGTTCCTCTCGATATCGAGCCCTTGATCAGCCAGATAATCACCTGGAGGTCCGATCCCGATCAAGCGAACCTGATCTCCCCTGCTTGCTTGTACCTCGCGCAGGCAATCGGTGATGAAATCGAGCCGAACCGTATCGGATGAAGCAACCACAAGCGCGACACGCTCATCCTTGGTCGCGATTTCCGGGTGTGGTGCGATTGCGGGCGAGGTGTTGGGCACAACAAAAATATTCGGGTTCAACTCGCGGTAGGCTTCGCGAAGAGGCTCGGTGGCAACAGTGACCGCATCGACGGTAGCGATCGTCTCCTCGAGAATTTTGCGCTTCGCTGTCGTTGTTTTGGCAGAGAGCAGGTAGTCCGGAATCTCGGTGAGCAGATCGTCAATATCGAAGACGATTTTCTTGCCGTAACCTTGCAGCTGCCGAATCAAGGCGAGCGTCGGTTCATTGGCCTCGCGCTGGAGCACAATAATCTCGGCCCAGGCGATATCTTCCGGCAACGGGATGATCAGGTTGCCGCATCGGAAATGACCACCGAGTTGTTCACTCCATTCACGCAGTGGCTGTCGGATGCGGATATCGACCAGGGTGCTGTCGGCGACCGGCGGTAATGCGAGAATGCGTTTCCCAGTCCGGGCAGGGAAGTTCACCGGAATTTCGATGGGCTTGTCGATACTGGTGGGTCGCGCAAGAATGACGAACTGGAAGACATCGGCTTCGTCATCGTTGCAAAACTCGGTAGCGGCCGCAGTCGAAGCTGGTTGAACGGGAATTCCGGTTGCTGACACGGGCAGCACTGTCTTCGCGATTCTCTCGACGGTGAAGCCGGCGTGCGCAAAAAGTTCGAGAATGCTGTCGCGGGTAAAGAAGCGCAGATGGGTCTCGTCCATGATGCCGAGTTTGCTGTACTCGAATCGACCTTCGAGAAGCATGCTGCGCACGGCGAGATGGGCGACGTTGGGTATCGATGCGATGACGCAGCCTTGGGGGCCGAGAAGCTCGCGGGTCTGGCGTAAAATCGTCTCCGGGTCAGCAATATGCTCCAGCACATCGCCAAATGTGACGAAATCAAATGCCGAGGGGCGATCTTTGGTCTCGAGAAACTTCTCGATTGTCCCCACGAAAACGTTGTCGAGAGATTCTTTGGCGACAGCGGCGGCTTGATTGTCGGTCTCGACCCCCCAGACCTCATGGCCAAACGCGCGCAGAGCATTGCCGAAATAACCCGAAGCGCAGCCGGCCTCCAGGATCCGACAAACGCGGCCCTCGCTGGCCTCGGTCAGAAAACGAAAGGCAATCGAATGAGAGTTGTTTTCTATCGAGAAATCGATCGAGCCCTTGTAGGTCAGACTTTGGCTCTCCTCGGGTCTCGTTGCCGGGATGGTGAGAGTTTTCTCGAGATTCTGTGAGAATTCCAGAGGAGGGCTTTTGCCCTCCGGCAATCGGGAGAGAATCTCGGGCACGGGCGTCTCGGGACTGATCACTCCTAATTCCCGCAGTGTATCCAGCGCCGTCTGGAACCCGTTGCTGACATCGTCAAGCTGCTGGTCCCGCTGCTTGAGGGCGTCTACAGATTCTCGAAATGCAGTCCGCGTCTCTTCCAGTTCGTGCGCCATTTCGTTGTGCGTGGCGTAAAATAGCGAACTGCTCGCGTTGGCCCGCTCGCGGATGTGCTCAAGGGCAGGGCCGGGATTGAATGACGAGTCGACAGCCGCCCTTTGGAATACCTCCCAGGCTTCGGCCACCATCGGGTTTTCCGGAGATGCGAGTTGATGATGGCGCAAGCTCGGTGTGGCAAAGGTGGCCAGAGCTTCACGGCTGTCTTCAGGCGAAGTGGCGAAGGGCACGTCGAGGTGGTCCGCGATCTTCTGGCAGGCTGCTGTCGGGTTCTCGAGAATCTCTTCGAATGTTATAAACAGGCGCGGTAGGTCTCGAGTGACTTCCTCGGTGCTCAGCATCTGGGTGAGCCACAGCAACAGGCTCCGCTCCTCGGAGAACTGGTCGCGTCTTTGGAGCGAGGCCGCAATTTCGGAGGGTTTCCGCAAAACAATAATGGCTTTGGCCGCGCGAGCCTCCTTCCTCATGATATCGGTCCATAGGGGCAGCAGTCGAGCGAGCCGGGGGTCCTTGACGCCGATGACGGGCCCGCGAAGATCCTGATGGGCGATCGACCGAAGGTGCCGTTGCTCGGCAATACCGCTGGCGCCATGCCACCAATCCTCGGGGAGGGCGCAGGGGTCGGCCCAGTCGGACCCCAGAAGCGCGAGAAGCTGATCGTGGACCTCGAGGATCTGGCGGTGCTCGAAAAACCCCTTTTCGTTCACGTCTTTTCGGGCTGGGACCATATCGGTTCCGAAGTCGACGCCCAGAGCGGCGAGGCACCCTGCCATCAGGGAGGTCCCCGACCGGTGCATGCCGAGTACGAAAAGCGCGATTTTTTCGTTCATGGCCAATCTTCCCTGTTGAACTCGGGGAAGTAAAACGCTTGGCCGAAGAGTACGTTGGGGGTGAGTGGTCCGACAGACGAGATGCCTGCCGGATCACTCACAAACTACTTTGTCTGCACCGCAACGCTGGTTGAGCCGCGAATATCTCCCGCCGGGTCCGTGAACTCGAGATAGATCCTCGAGAACGCCGGGTCTAGTGCAATCGCTCCGTTCGCCGTGACGAAGATGGAGAAAGTCGGCGTTGCATTATTTTCGATCACCGTGGTCACGCTGGCCTCGGGGGGCCATGCCAGACAGGCGCCTGAACTTGGATCGGTCTGGCAGATCAACAGGTCGAGCTTGAGGCTTGGTTTGGAGGCTCTGGGCGTAACGGTCAGGGTCTCTGAGGCTCCGACGTTGATCGATGCGCTCGCGAAAAATCCGGTTCCGCGCTGGCCGGGAATATCTACGATGCCGTTATTTGTGGCCGTGGCGGAAAGGGCGATGACATCTGCTGGCGGGGATTCAGAGGCCGAAAGCAGCAGAGTATTGATTCCCGGCAGGACCGTGACCGGTTCCGAATTGAGGCAGTCGAAGACCAGCTCGACATCGACGGGCAGGAAGCTCTCATTGGGCACGATTCGGAATGCCCAGGTCGAGTAATCGTTGGCGGCGATACTTGCCGTCGGATTGTCTTCGCCGATCGGGGCGTTGGTCGCCCGGTTGGTCAAAAAGCTGGTAAACGTTGCCGGAATGTCCGTGCCCATCGTGATCGTACAATTGACGGCCGGCACAGAAGTGGTGTTGAAGACCGTCGCAAAGGCGGTCGCTGGAGCTCCTACAGCTACCGATCGGCTGGTCGGCAAAATAGAACTCACAATTACTGTCGGCCCTTCGATTACGGGAATTGTCGGGCTCGGCTCGGGCGTCGGCTCGGGCGTCGGCTCGG
>Ga0055584_100006240_pt1 | contig 11688 bp, 13 predicted proteins | sample OSDHelmetaG_FD_58716 | JGI IMG/M metagenome (GOLD analysis project Ga0055584, IMG submission 58716) | Pelagic marine sediment microbial communities from the LTER site Helgoland, North Sea, for post-phytoplankton bloom and carbon turnover... | ecosystem: Environmental > Aquatic > Marine >... | reverse complement strand
GTTCATGTTTGCTTTTGATTCAAACCTGAAACCAGTCGTCGGTCAGCAGATAACACTGACAAATACAAACGCAGGTATCGTCGGCTCACGTATTGATTTGTTGATAGCTCGTGCTGCTGCCGGTGATGCAGACTTAATCGTTAAATATACAAAAGCCGGTGAAAAACGCGGTGCGCGGAGACTACCTGGCGGCTCTTTCGAAACTGATAAATCAGCTGAAAGCACACTGACTGATATCCAGATGCGTAGCCTTGCACTAACTAACGGACAGGAGATTACCTACACGGCAGTTCCTATTGGTGCTGGAATACGCATAGGTATCGATCGCGATGAAGATACTGTTCTGGACGCTGATGATAATTGTCCTGCATTCTCGAATCCGGGCCAGGAAGATGATAACAACAACGGTATCGGCAACGCCTGCGAACCATCCGATGCAGACAGCGATGGGATACCCAACGTATTGGATAACTGCCCTATTGAGCCGAATACCGATCAACTCGATACCGATGGCGATGGCGACGGTGATGCCTGTGACGCTGATGATGATAACGATGGATTATCCGATGACGATGAAATAAATTCCTATTTCACAAATCCGATTCTTTATGATACCGATGGCGACACCATCGCCGATGGCGTGGAAGTAACAAATGGTACTAACCCGAATAGTGCTGACTCTGATGGTGATGACGTAACAGATAATATAGATATACAACCATTGATATTTAATGTGGCGGGTGATGTTGCACCATTAGGCTCACCAGATGGTATTGTGAATGCAGCAGATATGCTGATCCAAACACAATTTGCCTTAGGTATCGCAAGCCCTGATCCTATCGGATTGCAGAATGGAGATTTATACCCGCCGGGTTCTCCAGATGAGGTGATAGGCACTTCGGATCTGATACTCATGATGCAACTGGTTATGCCATGAGGGGGCTAACTGAAAGATAGTTAGAAAAACAATCATTCCATTTCTCTCTCATTCACGCGTCTTTCGATATAGGCTTCCATCAATTGAAGTTGGCTGATGCCCGCCAACAATCTGAGTAACGACTGCATCAACATATAATGTTTTGATGATTTTAAATCTTCATAAGAAGAACAATGAACTAAATTTCAGGAATATTCATCTACATAAAATAGACCCTAAGATGTTCCTAGTCTAGCCATTATGAAAGACATTAATGGCAAAAAATGAAACATCTAATATCTGGCTCTCAGCAACGATACAAGCGATATACAGAAACTCAACAATAGAAGAACTACTGAAAATAACATCAAGGCTTCAGCCATGGTAATACCGAAGAGCAACTCCGGTGTATATCCACAGGAAGTTTCTATACGAAAGACTGAAGGCAACCATTCATCGATCGCAAACCAGGCAGGCAGACCAAGATCAAACCCGCAATCACCAAAAACAAACCCGCGTTCGGTTCCGAGTAGCTGATAAGAACGTTCGACTAATCCTATAGCGACTAAAACCACTGCCAGATGGGCTATCTTATTCAAGATATCATATCTTAATGTTAGCAAACCGATGATAGAGGCAAGGATCCATAATGCGACCCACAATCGAATTTGAATACACATCACACAAGGATCATATTCAAAATTGTATTGATAGACTAAGGCAAGAACCAAAAAAGAAAACCCTGTAGCAATAGATGACAACCAGTACCACTGGCTATGCGCGATAACATCGAGTTGTTTGACTAGAGTAGAAAGCATAATATATTTATCGTAGCAACGGCATGGCTAACTTTATTGTTCATGAGTATACAACTGAATTAAGTTCATGATCATGTAATCACCACTGTAACTAAGGTGCCAGACGTTCGGTATACCAATCACCCGCTTCATTTCGCTGATAAAGAAAACGGTCATGCAACCGGCTATCTCTTCCCTGCCAGAACTCAAAGGTTGAAGGCTTCACCCGGTAACCGCCCCAAAATGGTGGTAACGGTACTTCTTTATTCGCATATTTTTTCTTCATGCTGTCAAATGTGGTTTCGAGTACGCTGCGCGAATTGATCATCTGACTTTGTCCAGATGCCCAGGCACCGATCTGACTACCTCGCGGACGCGTTACAAAATACTTTAATGATTCCGCAGTCGATATCTTTTCCGATGCCCCCGTGATGTGTACCTGCCGGTCCAATGAGTGCCACGGGAATAGCAGGCTAACATTTGCATTAACCTCAATCTGTCGCGCTTTACGGCTTTCATAATTAGTGAAGAAGACAAAACCTTCCTCGTCAAATAATTTCAACAACACGATACGCTGCCAGGGCCGTCCATCGATATCGACGGTTGCTAATATCATTGCACCAGGTTCATGAAGATCGCTTCCTGTCGTCTGTTCATACCAGGTTTCAAATTGCTTTGTCGGGCTCACATGGAGTTCACTCTGGTGCAATCCCTGCATCATAAACTCTTTGCGTAGATCATCGGTTTTCTTCATTTCAAGCTTTACTCGTATTACTTAGTTAGCGGACTCAAAAGTAACTGCTCTCGTGCTATCAAGCAGCTTTTTCATATTACAGGATACAGGACAAAAACCCATCCGTTCGATGATATAGGCAATGGCATCTTCTGTTGGAGACCCGCTCCGTAATATACCGTTGAACTCAACATGCAGTGATTGAATATTCCAGTCCATATCAGTTTCGATCGTGATATGCGCAGTGCTAGAAGTTAATTTTAAATCACGTTCAGCTGCATTGGCTCTAAAATACAGATGCTGACAACTAAACAAACCATAACTGAACAACTGAAAACCGGGACTATTGATATCCAGGTCAAGTAACTGCCATTCACCATCTAACAAGTTCTCAACGTCTAATCGTTCAATACTGTTATCAGGGTCGGTATAACTGCAATTCAAGCGCATCTCAAAGTGACGATTACTCATGATATTTCTCTGCACATTTCTCGCTGATTAATTATAGACGGGACACTAGCACATCTCTACTCAGGCAACATATAACCTGTGTGGCATATTTCCAGCCCTTCTCGTCATTCTACTGCCTGTAAAAAAGTCATTCTTCCTCTGATTTCACGTTAAATCCTCTAATCATCATTAAGTTGATAAAGGTCATTCCCTGCTTTTTCAGCATTTGATATACATTGACAATAGATATAGTTAACTCTCATAAATAACGACTAAACACTTGAGGAGACAGCGATGAAAGTTCAAGAGATAATGTCAACAAATGTGGAAACTGTCATGCCTAACGTATCACTGAGAGCAGCCGCAAGGAAGTTAAGTAATTTTAACGTCGGTGCTCTACCTGTCGTCGATGACGGCAAATTACTCGGCATCATCACTGATCGCGATGTCAGCGTTTACGCTATAGCGATAGGACGTGATCCACAGAACACCGAAGTACAGACCGTCATGACTAAAAATGTAATCACCTGTTATGAAGACCAGAATATAACGGAAGCAGCTCAGATCATGGAAGCACATAATATTCGCCGACTGACCGTATTGAATAGAAATGATGAGATTGCCGGTTTTCTTACCGTTGATGATCTTGCACCCGTTTCTCATGAACTCGCTGGTGCTGTATTACAGGCAGTTACACCCCTACACTGATAATTGAACAAGCATTATCCGAGCGAATACAAGATTAGGAGAATAACAATGAAAGTTAAAGATCTGATGAGCACAGTAGTCGAGTTCGCCACACCTACGACAAGCGCCAAAGATGCGGCACACCAGATGCACGAGACGCACGTCGGTGCCCTGCCGGTCGTAGACGATGAAAAAGTTGTGGGCATGATTACTGACCGTGATATCTGCTGCAAGGTAATAGCGACCGGACATAGTGCAGGTCGAACGCCGCTCGATGAGATAATGAGCAAAGACGTAGCCACCTGTTTTGAAGATGACGACATCGGCGAGGCAACAAGCCTGATGGTAGATAAACATGTTCGCCGACTTGTTGTCGTCAATCATGATAATAAATTAGTCGGTCTACTCTCGATTGATGATCTCGCACGTGGTTCGCATGATATGGCCAGTTCGATATTAGAGGCATCAGCACAGTTACACTAGATAATTAAGGTTGCATACCTGGATGGTTAAATACTCTATTGAGCCTAATGCTTGACTTTGTTAGACATTCGTATTACTTTCGGCGTCGTTCTCAGACGCCTGTCCAATAATGAATAACAACGGAGTTGATGTATGAATCATAGCAGCCTGTTCACGCCAGTTAACCTTGGTAATCTACAGCTAAAAAACCGCATGGTAATGGCACCGATGACAAGGAACCGGGCCGCTGAAGGCAATGTGCCTCATGCGTTGAATGTTGAATACTACCGTCAACGAGCCAGTGCCGGGCTTATCATTACCGAAGCCTCTCAAGTGTCCCCTGAAGGTGTTGGTTATCCGGCAACACCAGGCATCCATAGCGAAGAACAGATCGCGGGCTGGCAAAAAGTTACTGGCGCCGTACATGACGAAGGTGGTTTGATCTATCTTCAACTCTGGTTCTGCGGTCGTATATCGCACCCAAGCTTGCTCCCTGACAACCAGACGCCTGTCGCACCATCAGCCATCAAACCCGATGGTGAGGCAATTACTTATGAAGGCATGAAAGCCTTTATTGAGCCACATGCATTGGAAGTCGACGAGATTAAAAACATTGTGTCGCAATACAAACATGCCGCAAACATGGCAAAACAAGCCGGTTTCGATGGCGTAGAGATTCATGCAGCCAATGGCTACCTTATCGATCAGTTCCTCCGCGATGGAAGCAACCAGCGTACAGATGAATATGGAGGCAACGAAGAAAACCGCATGCGTTTTCTAAATGAAGTGATCGATGCTGTATTCGAAACATGGGACAGTCAAAATGTCGGCATTCGTCTGACACCAGAAAACAGCTTTAACTCGATGAGCGATTCAGATCCGCAACAACACTTCGACTATTTCATCACCCAGCTCAATTCTCGAAATCTTGCTTATATCCATCTATTGGAAGGTGACATGATGGGCGGCACAAGTACTGTTAACTATCGTGCCCTACGTGACGCCTATAATGGCACCTACATGGCCAACAACGGTTATGACAAAACCCGGGCACAGACCTCACTGGCTAACGGGGACAGTGACCTGATCGCATTTGGTATCCCCTACCTCGCAAACCCTGATCTAGTCGAACGCTATAAAAATGATCTGCCACTTAACGAGCCGAATCAGGAAACTTTTTATGGTGGGGACGAGACCGGCTATACCGATTATCCGTTCGCAGAAGAAGATATTACTGTAACAGCGTAATTTCAATCAGCTGTTTGTGTCACCTTTAACCTTTAAATATTGGGCTAACGGACCAACCGTTGAGCCCTGAACGATGATAGAGAACACCACAACGACATAGGTAACGGTTACCAATGCATCACGCGTTCCATCGATTCCAGTATGCTTAAGCTGGAATAGCTAAACCTGTTGCCAAGACACTACTTGCAGAACTGTATCAATACTTCTCAACGTTGTAACTTACACTTAGTGTGTGCTTTTCACCGGACCTTATATTGACCGTGTCTACGGCAACATTCGCCGATTCGACACACAGCATTTTAAGGTAACCGTCTTTTCCCATATCCCCCATCTTCTCAGCAAGCTTTACCCAGGGATTCCACACGACTGATGACTGACTGCCTTGTTTATTTATGATAATTTTTCTTTTTGCATCATCGATTACGATCTCATCCGGAGTCTGTAGATAAACTCGATCGACTTCTCTGTCGATAGTAATGCTGCCAGATTGCAGCTTGCGTTTAAAACCAACCGTTTTATCAAGATACTCTTTGCCTTCCAGACCAAACACACTGACTTTTCTGACATCATCAACCTTAAAATAGGTATGTAATGCCTGACCGATCGTGATGGAATGTTCGCAATGATTATAGGTGGTCAACTCCAGCGTCAATGTTTTCGAAATCGTTATACAGTACTGGACAAGCGTAGCCATCGGCCACATATGGTGATACTTCTCATCGGTTTTACTGGTATCTAACTCAAAGGTAATCTGTGTCCCGCCATCTGGCAGTTGCCGTGTAGATATCACCCGCCATAATACGGTACGAGCAAAACCGTGCGCGGGGAAAGCACTATTCATCTCATTCGGACCGAACCAGGGCCAGCAGACAGGAATACCACCACGGACAGATTTACCTCGTGAGAAATTTGCATTGTCCGATAACCAGATCACCTCATCATGACCAAAAGGCTGCCAGCTCAAGACATGTGCACCTTGTAGGCTGATAACAGCACTCGCCTGTTCGTTATGGATTTCGACACGCGGTATGTCAGACTCACCCTGAACGAAGCGCAATCCATTAACACCATCATGAAAAGAAAATTCCTCATTTAGCTTTATCACATCACTAATCATAATAGATATCTGTCTTCTCCAGGATTATTCGCCCTTGATATTTTTATGAGCCTTAACACAGAACATGATAAAAAACGTATTCCAGTTAGAGTAACCTTCGATATCATCGATGTGTTTTAAGCCACTTTTATCTTTAAGATAGTAGACAGACTTCTGTATCATCTCATTCGTAATGCCATTCAACTTAAGCACATTGACAGCAGCTTGAGATGGAAGCCAGTTTTTTAAAATCTTGTTCGTGTCGTTCATCTGTTTTGAAAAATCAATACCTGATCTGAATTATTAAAATGAAGGTGTAGCAACTCAATCTTACTATTTTTGGTCGAAATACCTAAACGAAAAATTCGCTTTTATCAGCTTTAGAGAAAGCCATATAAACGTCAATGGAAACAATATCGTCTGCAATGTAAAAACAACGATCAGATCGATAACACTGTTAGTCAGGCTCTCAACTTCCGTTTTTAACTTCTCTACCCGTTTTTCCACATCAAACGCATTGATAGTTGATTCGACATTCTTTGTCATCAACGCATACCAGGATATATTTTCATCTTCATCATCCGTGTTTTTCTCTTCGCTTATCCTGGTTATGGTCTTATCAGAATACTCAAGCTGTAACGTCGAGGTGTCATACATCGGTTTTAGAAAAGCTTTATAGAGCCCGTCACTTGCTACAGCCATCAATGGGATAAAAAATCGAAGGATCAGAAAGAAGACAGCAACTCTAAATATGCTATTTCTCAACACGATAGACGATGGCAGTTGACGCCAGATTAACAACGCCATAAGCAATAATGAAACGGCAACTGCAGCCAAAAAATAGAATGAAGAAAAAATACTCAGCAGAACAGACTGGATTCCCAGCGCTATCGAACAGATCAGCATCATCATCGAAAACCGTTCGATCAGATCATTTGCCGGATCCAATATCTGTCCAGGTGTTAATATCACACCGACTCCGGCTGGTTCTAACGCAACCTCGGTACCCTGTACGATAGAGATAGCGCCATTGAGTCCCTTGCCAATAGCGAAGGCAACCAGTGAACGTTGAAAGCCCTCATCGGTGTATTGTTTCCCATAATCATCAAACAGTTTATTCGTCGAAAAAAATGCCAGCAAACACAACATCAGCGTAACTAATATTTTTAGATTATTGTTTCTAATAAAATTCATCATCAGGGGAGCGATTATCTTTTAAAAAACCCCGACATCAACATAAGACCTGACAATCTTTGTTATAGATGTAACATAACTGGCCGTGCGTAGATCATGGATATTTTCATCATTCTCCAACGTCGCTCTTATCTGCTGATACGACATGCGCATCGTATCATCCAGTCCTGACCGTACCAGATCAAGTTCATCAGCGCCTCGTGCGACAGATTTTCGTACGACGTCAGAGAGCTTATTACCTGTTGCTTCTTCCATCATGGATGCCATCTGTTGGCCACGTAGTTCTTCATGACGTTTTTCCATGCGACCAAACCGGATATGCGAGATATTTCGTATCCATTCAAAATAGGAGACCGTAACACCACCCGCATTGGCATATGCATCGGGAATTATGACGATACCTTTTTTGTTCAATATCTCGTCAGCGCCATAAGTGATAGGCCCATTTGCAGCTTCGACGATTAATTTAGCATTGATCCGATCGGCATTTTCCAATGTAATCTGACTCTCGAGTGCGGCAGGAATAAGTATGTCGCAGTTTTTTTCGAGTACGGCAATACCCTCCTCTTCAAACGAAGCCGATGGGAAATTTTTGATAGTTCCATGATCTATAATGTGCTGGTAAACATCTTCGATATTGATCCCGTCATCACTGATCAAAGCCCCATCGCGTTCGATGACAGCCGTTATCATGACACCATCTTCTTCAGATAAGAATTTGGCAGCATGGTAACCCACATTTCCCAGCCCCTGTATCACACAGGTTTTACCCTCCAGGCTACCTTCCATGTTAGCTTGTTTGATGTCTTCGGGGTGACGGAAAAACTCGCGTAAGCCGTACTGAATACCTCGACCTGTCGCTTCGACACGCCCCTGGATACCTCCATGATGAACCGGTTTACCGGTGACGCATGCGATGTAATTAATATCTTCCGGGTGTAAGTGTTTATAGGTATCAGCTATCCATGCCATCTCACGTTGACCCGTACCAACATCGGGTGCGGGCACATTGGTCGAAGGACTAAGGAATCCCTTACGAACCAGTTCATGAGCAAAACGCCGGGTGATCATCTCCAGTTCATCCCTATCATACTGGCTCGGGTCGATCATCAATGCACCTTTGGAACCGCCAAAAGGCACATCGACGATGGCACATTTATAAGTCATCAGCGCTGCGAGTGCCTCAACTTCATCCTGATCTGAATAGGGTGCGTAACGTAAGCCACCTTTAGAAGGCAACCTGTGGGTGCTATGTGTAGCACGCCATCCGGTGAACACCTCTATTTTGCCTCTGACCTTAACCGGGAACCGAACCTGTAGAACGGCATTACAGGACTTTATGGCCTGTGCAGTTCCTGCTTCGAGTTGCATTACCGTCATGGCCTTATCAACCATCAGGTCGACACTTTCACGAAAACTGGGTTCTTGAATTATATCTGTCATTTTTCTTTCCCGAGGCTGAATATGTTTACTATACCGAAGTAACCAGAGAGTGATGAAGAAAACGATCTAGCATCATAATGATTACTTACTGCCAAACTCCTCATCCATGGTGTTAACAATTTCTTTGATAAAATCGATAAAGGTATCGACGCCTGCCTGATCTTCAGTTCGTCGACATTCATTCATTGCTGAGATCGCAAGATTGATTCCTGCATGATAATTACCTTTATCGACATGTGCCTGAATACTTTGTTTTTCTGCGTCTATATCCACTTTTCACTGCCTCCTGATGAAGTTATCATGGTCTTATGTCTGAACAGATTACCATACGTTTTTATGAAGAACTAAACGACTTTTTGCCACCTGACCGGCACAAGAGAGACTTTGATGTCGAGATGCAAAAAGCAAGATCTGTTAAAGACCTTATCGAATCCATCGGCGTACCACACACAGAGATAGATCTGATCATCGTCGATGGTGAATCGGTTGATCTTAGCTATCAGGTGCAGAGTGGTGATCATATCAGCGTCTACCCTGTATTCGAATCATTAGACATATCACCGCTGAACCACTGCCAGCCAGAACCACTGCGCGATACCGGTTTCATCCTCGATGTTCATCTGGGTAGACTCGCTGCCTACCTGCGCATGCTGGGGTTCGATACACTCTATCAGAATAATTACGATGACCCTGAACTGGCCGAAATATCTGCCAGTGAACATCGCATACTGCTCACCTGTGATCGAAAACTACTGATGCGCAAACAGATCACCCGTGGTTACTTCGTAAGATCAAGACTGCCTCGTCAACAGATGCTGGAGGTCCTGTCACGTTTTGACTTATTCGATAACCAGAAACCGTTCACACGCTGTATGAGTTGCAATGGAAAAACATATGCCGTAAACAAACTGGAAATTGAAAACCGGTTATTGCCCAAAACTAGAAAATACTACGATGAATTTTTTCGATGTGAAACATGTGACAAGATCTACTGGAAAGGCAGCCACTATCTAAAGATGAAATTTATGCTTGATAAGATCAGATCCGGCGATGAAGAAAATAAATCCAGATCACCTGTTCTCCCTGCGATATTTTAAAGCTTGCCATACCGTTCTGATATCCACATGCACATGATGAATAAGCATCGTTATGATTGTCTGTTCGATGGCCGCATACAGGCAAAGCAATGCGGCGACTCTGAATGGCCAATCTATTAACTCAGAAAAAAGCAGGAAATAGGCTACGACACTGATAAACACAGCCAGTTTTACGCTCCAGGTATGGTAGCTGGTAAATGAATGAAATTTTATAAAACCGATAAAAACAGGTACGGTAAAACTGAGTGCCATGACAATATAATATGGCAGTTCGCGCTTAACTATGTCCGGCCATAATATCCAGGCACAGATCGCCATCGTAGAATAGATTACAAAATCGCCCCAACTATCAAGATGTGAACCCATCTCAGTTATCTGATTCAGTGTTCTGGCAAGAAAACCATCAACTATATCGGTAAATACCGCAAATAACAGTACGCCAAAATACCAGTTCGGCTGTTGCGTGAATGCTAAATAAAACAACACCGGAGCCATCAATATCCTTATCAGGCTGACGAAGTTTGGAACGTTGATTATTTCATTCTTTGTGTGAGTCATAGTCCACTTGGATTGTACTTGTGTTGACTCTTATATGTCATGATAAAAATCAACTATCGCATTGTCTTTGACTCCTCATACATACACCTTTTTGTCATCTGAAAAGATATAATGATTAAAATGATACCGTTCTCCACTCAACTGACCACACAGATACTGGCGCATCGCTGGCAGGTCATCATATTTTCGATTATCTTATTCATGCTCTGCAGTATGGGCCTGCAACACCTTAGCGTCGATAGTGACCTGAGGGTGTTTTTTAGCAAGGACAACCCTCAGCTATTACAACTTGAAAAAGTTGAAAATACCTACGTCAAAAATGAAAATATCCTATTCGTCATCTCACCAAAAGATCAACAGGTATTCACACCAAAGGTATTAAAGATCATACAGGAGATGACGGCAGAACTATGGCTGACCCCTGCTTCCGGCCGTGTCGATTCCATCACAAACTTTCAACATACATGGGCTGATGGTGATGACCTCATCGTAGAAGATTTATTCGGTGATCTGGACGAGCTATCCACAACCGATATTGAAAAGCGTAAACAGATCGCATTACATGAGCCGATCCTACTCGATCGAATCATCTCTCGTGATGGTGCCGTCACCAATATCATCATCAATATCAATTTCGTAGATAAAGACCCTGAAATCATCAGCGAGATCGCCAGACATACTCGTAAACTACGCGATCTATACCGCGAGACCTACCCGGATATCGAATTTTATCTTACCGGTAGCGTCATGTTCGACACCGCCTTTTCCGAAGTCAGCCAGAGAGACATGGCTACATTAGTGCCGTTGATGCTATTGGTGCTAGTCATATCCGTCGGTCTGATATTCCGCACCGTCATTGCCACACTGATGACACTCATCATTATCATCATGGCAACCGGTACCGCGATGGGTCTGGCCGGCTGGTTGGGTATCGCCATCAACCCGGCTTCAGCCAGTGCTCCGACCATTATCCTCACACTGGCAGTTGCCGACAGTGTGCATATCCT
>Ga0055584_100006239_pt1 | contig 11690 bp, 9 predicted proteins | sample OSDHelmetaG_FD_58716 | JGI IMG/M metagenome (GOLD analysis project Ga0055584, IMG submission 58716) | Pelagic marine sediment microbial communities from the LTER site Helgoland, North Sea, for post-phytoplankton bloom and carbon turnover... | ecosystem: Environmental > Aquatic > Marine >... | reverse complement strand
GGGCAAAGAGCGAAGGTCAGCGCGAAGGAAGGTGGCGACACTCGCACGACCGGCAGCGAGCGGGGCCACGCGGTCGACGGCTACGAGGTTTGCGTTAGGCAGGGCCTCGGCCATCTCGGCCATGCCGTATCCCGTCCCGGACCCGAGTTCGAGGATCCACTGAGCGCCGTATGCTTGCACGCGACGAATCGCTTCTTGATAGGCCGCTCTATGGCGGAGTAAGTCAATTCCGAAGAGCGCGTCTTCGGCATGCAGTCGCTCGCCGGTAAAGGTGAGGTCCGACTCAGACATCTGAACTCGGCTCCTCAGGTGCTTCCTCGGCCGCGCTTTCGCCTGCGGCGGAAGCCCTTGCAAGTTCTTCTCGCTGTTCTTCCCGCGTTGCTGCAAGGGCTTCGCGGGCGAATTCGGAAGCGAAGAGGAGCCCAATGAGCGCGCGGCTCACGATCATCGCCATGGAAAAGACGACGCTCATGGCGAGGAGTCGAGGTTCTGAAGCGGCGCCAGAGAAGAGTTCCACGAACACGATCTGTCCGGTTCCGAGGCCACCTGCTGCGATGGGGAGCGCGCTGACGACGAGCATGATGCCCACCTTGAAGGCAAGTTCGCCCCAGCTCGCATCGACTTCGAAGGACCAGAAGAGGCCGCGAACGAGCAAAACGAAGCAGCCGACGAAGAGCAGTCGAAGGACGCCGATCTCGAAAAGGAGAGTTAGCTTTGCATCGCGAGCTGCCCGAAAGAGGGGTAAGTCGCGAATTGAATCGAGGGGGCCTAACGCTATGGGCAGTCGTAGGAAGACGAAGCCTGCGGCTATGGCGGCGATCATCAGGCCGACGAGGCCGATGCGCAGTCCGTACGTTTCGGTTTGAAGCCAAACGCCGCCGAGCGCCACCCATGCGAGGACGCTCCCAATGTCGAAAAGAGAGACGAGGAAGACCATTCCTACAGCAACAGCGATAGAGGCGCCTGTGCGGCGGCGCACGAGGACGGAAAGTCCGGCGGCTCCGATCGCGTAGTTGAGGACACCGAGCAAATAGCAGGCGGCTTTGATTCGAGCCGCCGTAAATCGCGAAAGAGGGCGCGCATCATTGGGGTTGGCGCCGATCACTCGATGAAGGCATTGGGCTTCGATCAATAGGGTGACGATCGAGAAGAGCGCGAGGGGGGCCATAAACCGGAGAACCACATCGGCTGTCAGATGGTCGAGCGCGATACGGATATCGATGCGCCGGAATACGTAGGTCAACAAAGCGGCGCTGATTACGAAAGGGACTGTGCGACGGGCGAATTGCTCGATTCGGCTCGCTAGGGAAGGTGCAGCAGCGCTCATTTGGAGCGCCCCTTTAGAGCAGCGATGATCGCGCGTTCCATGTCGTTGGCTGCTCGGTCCCAATCGAAATGCTTGGCCCATTCGAGGCAGCGCTGGCGGAGTGCTTTCGCCGCATCATCTTCGATCAGCATCGACCCGAGTGCGTCAGCCCAATCTTGAATCTCGTCATGCTCGCTTTCCGGGTCGCGAGCATGTTGTTCTGGAGGACCGACGAGAGTGCCCGTCTGCCCATGGCGAACGGAGTCACGAAGCCCCGGCGCATCTCTCGCCACGACGGGCGTTCCCAAAGCATTGGCTTCGATTACGGTGAGGCCCCAGCCCTCTTTCTCGGACGGAAAAGCACAGGCGCGTGTTCCGGCAAGAAGGTCATCTCGTTCGCCGTCTTCGATAAAGCCGGTAAAGCGGGTCCGACCCTCCAGGCCGAGGCCACGAGTCAGGTTTTCGAGGCGCTGGCGGTCCGAGCCTTTACCGATCACGAGGAGCTCGAGATCGGGGAAGCGATCGACAAGTCGTGCACCGGCTCGGAGCATGACGTCAACTCGCTTGTAAGGCTCGAGACGGCCCACGTATGTTATTCGCGGGGGACGCATAGCGTTAGGATCAACTTCGAAACTCGGAGGATCGATGCCCGGTGGGCTAACGGTAATGTGGGCGGAGTCGATTCCGCGCGCCGTGAGATCTGAAGCCGTGCTTTCGGAAATTGCTAAAAAGGGCACGTGACGATAGGCGCGGGAGAGGCCTAGCTCGCTCGCTACGACACCCGCGGCCACGGGCCAGGAGGCTTGGTCGAAAGCCACAGTCCCGAAGAGATGGTGGCAGAGAGCGAGTGTGGGCGCGTTTGCGTAGAGCGGGGAGTAGAAGGGGATCTTGTTCAGGCACTCTACGACGAGGTCACAGCCGGAACTACCCGTGCCATCACTTCCGTTGGTGCGATTATCCCCGCCACGGATCGCTTTAGCTGTCGCGCGCCTAACGCGCCCCGGAAGACTCGCGTAGTAGAGGGGGAGAGGTCCGCGTCGCTCGATTTTGATCCCATCGAGGGTCGTCCGCGAGGCGCCACCAACGAAGCTTGTCGCGAGCCAAGTCACGTCGAAGCCACGGGCAGCCAATCGGCCAAAAATCCGGGCGACATGAATTTCGGCGCCACCGGCACGTGGATGCTCGGGATCGCGTTCGTTGAGAACGAGAAGGCGTGGGCGAGTCGTCATCGTTGTCGACAGGGGGACCGACCTACAACCGACCGAGCGCCTGCGAGATGCGCAGCCACCATACGATCCAAAGTGCTTCGAGTCCGATTTGCCAGGAGAGCTTCGATTCGCCCCGGGTTCGATCGACGAAGAAGAACGGGATTTCCTTAATTGTCGCGCCCGCGCGCACGAATCGGAAATTCATCTCGATCTGGAATGCGTACCCGTCGGCTTTGATACGTTCAAAGCGAATCGATTCGAGCAGACTGCGACGGACACAGCGAAAGCCACCGGTCATGTCCGAGATCGGAAGCCCCGTCGCGCGCCGCGCGTATTGGTTGCCGAACCACGAAATCAGAATCCGTTCGATGGGCCAGTTTACGACGGTAATGCCGTGCAGATAGCGAGAGCCGAGCACCACATCATGGCTTTCGATTTCAAAGAGCAGGACTGGGATTTGGTCCGGTGGATGAGAGAAGTCCGCGTCCATCTGAATCACTTGATCCGCGCCGAGAAGCAGCGCGTGGGCGATCCCTGCACGATAGGCGGCACCGAGTCCTTGTTTGTTCGCGCGATGAAGCACGTGAACGCGAGATGAAGCCGCCACCAAATCGTCGGCGAGCTTGCCCGTTCCGTCGGGACTGTTGTCGTCCACGACGAGCACCTCGAGGTCCGGAGACTGTTCGAGGATTTGAGGGACGATTAGCGGCAGGTTCTCCGCTTCGTCGTATGTCGGCAGAACTACGATCGTCCGGGGCATAATGCGAGTGCGCTCCTGTAAACAGGATATGTGCTTCGGTCGCTTCCCGACAGCGCGATCACAAAAGAGGGCGAATCGACGGGGTCGGTTAGACTCGGGACATGATCGACAACGCCTTTCGAGCGATCGTGCCTCGTTTTGCTGGTCCCTTGCTGGCGATCTACACACGATTGGGTTGGACGCCGAACCATGTGAGTGCCCTCGGGTTTGGAATCGCGCTCGCGGCGAGTTTTGCCGTGGCGATGGGTCATGAATGGGTGGCACTGACACTATGGTGGGTGTCACGCGGGGCGGACGGAACCGACGGAGTTTTCGCGCGCGCGACCGGACAAGAGAGCGATTTTGGAGCGTATCTCGATATCGTGCTCGATATGGCGGCCTACGGCGCCATGGTATTGGGATTCGCAGTCGCTTGGCCCGCACTCCAGTTGGAGTGGATGCTGATGCTATTCCTATACATCTTGTGCATCGCAAGTGCACTCGCCCTAGGAATGCAGGAAGCCAAACGAGCACTTCCGGCACGAGATGACCGTGGGCTCCGCCTCGGTGCGGGCCTCGCGGAAGGCGGGGAGACGGGGATCGCCTACAGCATCTTCCTGCTCTTCCCGGCGCAGCTCGCCCTTACGGTGCCGATTTGGGTGGCAATTCTCGCGATCACCATAGTGGTCCGCTCGCTCCTCGCGTATCGCACGTGCAAGGACTAGGGAGTGGATCAGGAAATTTTCTGCTTGCTATCGATGTTTGGAGGGCCGAGCTCGCCTTCGTCGTAGCCTCGGTGCGGCGCCTCGGATAGCCTTTGCCTGTGACGCGACGCCCGCCCCGTGCAGTCTTTCGATTTTTTCTGACGACGCTTCTTGCGTTCGTCTTTGTGCCCTCGTTTGGCGCACTCAGTGGGCCTATTGCCCTCGAGGGACGGGGCGTCTTTGCTATTCGTCCTGCGAATGCGCAGGGGCGCACGCTCCGGCTGAACCAAAAGCGCGCGCGGATCGAGCAACTCGTCAAAAAGATTGGCGAGGCGACTGAGCGCACGATCCTCGTGCCAGATGATGTGCGCGGCACGATTTCAATCGTCGCCAAGCGCCCAGTCACTTTGGACGAAGCCTGGCAGATCCTCGAATCTTCCCTTTCGATTCTCGGCTATGCGCTGCTGCCTTCGACTGAGGGGACTTGGCGAATCGCGCGGGTCGCGACGGCCGTGGGTGAAGCGCCTTTTCGTTTGAATGTGCTCGGCGATAGAGATTCCTTCGTAACGACTTTGATCCCACTCCGGATCGCGAACATTCGAGAGGTTCTCTCGGTACTCGAACCGCTATCGGGGAGCCGGATCACGTTAGTGCCCTATCCTGAAACTAATAGTCTAATCGCGAGCGGCTCCGAGCGCGTGATCGCACGACTCACGGACCTAGCCGGCGAACTCGACCGCGTAGAAGAAGTGAATCTCAGGTTGCGCGTGCTTCGCTACAGGGGCGTGGACGATGTCGAGCCCTTAGTCGAAGGTTTTCTGGAAGCGGGCGACCGCAGTCTTTCACGTACGCAGATATGGAGCGACGCGCGCACCAATAGTTTCGTCGTTCGAGGCGAAATTGCTGGCGTCGCACGCGTACTCGATTTTTTGGATCGGCTCGATCAACCGATTGACGCAGGCGGTGCGATTCGGGTTTTGCGCGTGTTGCATCGCGACGCGGAAGAGATGGCGGAGCTTATTCGCACCTTCTCTGACGCTACGATTTCGGCGACGAGTGATGCGCAGGCGTCGGCTGGCCCCTTGGCTGGCGCCGATTTTTCGATCGCGGTTGATGGGCCGACTCGTTCTCTCGTTGTTAGGGCAGATTCCCAGACCCACAAAGCCATCCGGGAGATTTTAGAAGTTCTCGATGCGCCAGTCGAATTGGTCGCGGTTGATATTACGGTGTCCGAGCTTCGGACTCCGGAGAGCTACGGCTTCCTCTTCGGGTTTCAGATTCCCTTCGCGAAAGGAAGCGGCACTGGAGATTTACTCGGATTCGTTCAGAGTGCTCCGGAAGTTGGAGGCGCGGCTGACTTTCCGACGCTAACCGGACGGGTTCAACGAAGCACCGACGTCACCTTTCAGCCGCCAGGTGCGCCAATTCCGATCGCGATTCCAATTGAGACTTCAATCGGAGCACTGGATTTCGATGGTACGAACGAGGTGCTGATTCAGCCGAGTCTGATCGTGACGTCCGGGGAAAGACACGAAATATTCGTCGGCGATAACGTGGGGATTCCGGTTTCGGACGCGGGAACGGGTGGGGAAAGCAGCCAAACGATTGATGGAGTCAATGTCTCGGCGCTCTCCCGAACGACGAGCTTTGAGAGAACCGATATCGGCACGGGCCTCGCGATCGAAGTTCGCACAGGCGCCGAAGGAAAAATTCAACTCGATCTCGAAGTCGAGATATCCGCGATCGACCGAACACGTGCGGGTTTGGCCGGTAATCCCGCTGAGATCGGTCCTAGCTACACGAAGAAAAACTTGGTGGTTACGGCAAGGCTCGATGACGGCGAGAGTGCGGTACTCGCAGTGAGCAAGAGGCAGACCGAGACAAAAATCGATTCGGGAATTCCTTTCCTACGGGACTTGCCCTATCTCGGCTTCCTCTTTGGAGCGAAGGGGACGACGGTCGAGGATGTGCGGCTAATGATTTCCGCACGGGCGCGCCGCGTATCCAATCCTGCAGAGTTGGTCGCAGATACAATTCGCCGGCGGCTCACTTTCGAGCGAAGACGTGCTCGGGGAGCTGGGATGCCGGCAATCTCGGGGCCGCCCTTCGCGGTTCGCGTAACAACGAGACAGCTCGAAGAGGATGCGAAGGCGATTGCAGATTCGATTGCGCTACGTGGATTCAACACCCAGGTTCACTCTTGGGAACTCTCTGGGAGCGAAGTCTTCGACGTTTACGTGATGCACCTATCGTCGATGGTTGATGCGGCAGAAGTCGCCGAGGGCCTAGGCGAGGACGGCTGGGATGCTGATCTCGTGGTCTTTCCGCAGACCCGTTAGGCGCGAACTCCGGGGGCGCTAAGAGAGCGACCTCGTGGCGCGCGCGGCCTCCGCATCTTGCAGTTGAACCTCTGGGAAGGGAGCAGGCCGTGTGGGTGCGAAGACGGACTCCTGTTGAGCTGGTTTCGCGAAATGCTCGGTATCGCCAAAGAGTCGGCCATTCTCTATTCCCGCTTCCTCCACGTCACTTCGTGACGTGGAGGCGCTCTATCACAAAGCCATGCGCCGTGAGTGGGATTTGATGTTCTTCCGCCGGGGCTGTTCGCGACCCTTTTGATGTGGATCTAGGTGCCATGGCTATGCCGTGTTTGCCTCTTGCCCTTGCAATGGAGCGATCTCACGGCAAACTCCTCGGCCAAGAGGAGCTGGGCAACTCATGGGATCGCAGAACTTCGACCCTTATTTTTCACATTGGGCGGACATAGCGGCGCGACGCGTCGTGGCGGAGCACCCGCGTGAAGAAGGCGATGCCCGACCGATCGTGGTCGCAGCGGGAATCACTCCCTCTGGCGTTGTGCACGTGGGGAACTTCCGCGAAGTCATGACGGTCGATCTGGTGGCTCGAGCTTTGCGCGATCAAGGCGTCAATGTCCGCTTCATCTACTCCTGGGACGATTTCGACGTCTTCCGAAAGGTGCCCTCGGATGCGCCACGACAGGAGATGCTGACGGATAACCTTAGGCGGAGCGTTGCTGACGTTCCCGACCCTTATGCCGAAGACGGCGGGGGCGCCGATTCCTACGCGAGCCATCATGTCGAAACCTTTGAGTCGAGCCTCGACCCACTAGGCATCGAGCCCGAATTCATTCGCCAGTCGAAGGCTTACCGCGCCGGGCAGTATGCCGAGGGCATCAAGAAGGCGCTCGACAACAAAGACGTGATTCGTGGCGTGCTGGATGAGTTTCGCAAGGAGCCGTTGCCCGAGTCTTGGCTTCCGCTCGCGGGCTTCTGCGGAAGTTGTGGTCGTGATGAAGTGGACTTCACGTGGGATGGTGATTGGACGACGGAGATGACTTGCCGAGATTGTTCGGCGGTTACGTCCGTGGACCTGCGCGAAGGCGGGAATGTGAAACTTCCTTGGCGAATCGATTGGCCTATGCGATGGGCCTTCGAGGGAGTCTGCTTCGAGCCGGGCGGCAAGGACCATAGTTCTGCCGGCGGGAGCTACGACACCGCGAAGAAGATCGTGAGCCCAGTCTACGATGGCTGGGCGCCCGAGTACGTTCCCTATGATTTTGTGCGTATTAAGGGACGGGGCGGCAAGATCTCAAGCTCCGCAGGCGAGGCTGTTACGGTCGCGGATTGTCTGAAGGTCTTTGAGCCGGAGATGCTGCGTTGGATCTTTACGAGCCAACGGCCCAACTCGGAGTTTCAGATCAGCTTCGATCTCGATGTGATTAAGCTCTACGAAGATTACGACCGGGCGATCGCGACGGCGTATGCCCCGGATGACGGAAGCAAGAAAGATAAGAAGCGACATATCGTGCGCCGAACGATTGAGCTTTCGGCACGGGTGCCTATGCGGATCACGCCTGGAGATGAACCGGTTCGTGTTCCGTCGTTCCGGCCGCTGTCGATGAACCTCCAGATCTACGACGGAGATTTCGATCGATCGCTGGCCTACTACGAGTCGACCGGTGAAGTCTCGACCGATGCTGAGCGAGCGCGATTTCGGGTGCGCGCCGAGCGTGTTTGGCATTGGGTCGAAGAATTTGCGCCGGATGATTTCCGGTACCGGATTCGTGAGACCCCGAGCCAGCAAACCCTCGACGGCCCGCCCCGCGAAATTCTTGAGCGACTGGTGCGAGCGCTCGAAGGGGAGCCCGATCTCACGGAGGCCACGCTGATCGAGCATCTCAAGACGCTTTGCGAGGGAACCGGCCTCGGGCCCAAGGAATTCTATCCCTATGCCTATGAGCTTCTGATCGCTCGCGAAAAGGGACCAAAGCTTTCTACGCTGCTGACGACGATGGGAAGTGCGCGCGCGCTTCCGCTTCTGCGCGCTGGACTCGGCTGATCCCCGCTTCGCCGCGATCCTTCCGTGATGACTTTGCCCGGGGATCTCATGGTGCGTCGCCAGTAGGTGCAAAGATGCGCCGAGCCGCGGCCTTTCAGGTTTGCTCAGGCGGGTAGGCCCGTCGTCTCGCCCAGCCCCAGCATCAGATTCAGAGATTGAATCGCCACGCCCGAAGCGCCCTTGCCGAGGTTGTCGAGGATTCCGACGAGCAGGAGGTGCCCTGCAGGATTTTCAAAAACGTGGAGCCGGACCGAGTTCGTGTCGTTGAGGGAGCGAGGATCCAGGGCGAAATCGTCGACCGGCGCGAGTCCGGTAAAGGGCGCGACTTGGACGAAGGGTTCGCCTTCGTATCGATCGGCGAGGGTCTGCCATACCCCCTCCGCGCTCGTGCCCCCGGGCAAGAGACTCGAGTGGATCGGCACTTCGACGCGCATGCCGCAGGCGAAGGCGCCGACTGAGGGCACGAATTGCGGGGAATGGTCGAGGGCGGCGTAGGCCTGCATTTCGGGAATGTGCTTATGGACCTTGTCGAGGGCATAGGGCGCCTCAAAAGGCAGTCCGAGCCGGCCTTCAGCTGGCGATTCCCATCGCTCGATCAGAGCCTTTCCGCCGCCCGAATACCCGGACAGCCCGTGGATCGAGAGCGGCGCAACGCTCGCGAGGATGCCGGCATCCACCAAGGGGCGGATCAGGGGTACGAAGATCGACGGGTAGCAGCCGGGGTTAGAGACGAACTGGGCATTGGCGATCACGTTGCGATGTCCAGGAGAGAGTTCGGGAAGGCCGTAAACCCAGCCCTCCGCCACCCGATGCGCGGAACTCGCATCGATCATGCGCGCGCCGGATTCTAGCGCCCAGCCGGCCGCTTCGATGGCCGCGGCGTCGGGCAAGCAGAGCACGGTCAGGTCCGCTTCAGCGATCGCCTTGCGGCGAGCGGGTTCGGATTTTCGCTCGGACTCTTCGAGGGTCCATATTTCGAGGTCGGACCGCTCCGAGAGCCATTCGCGGATGCGTAGGCCTGTGGTTCCGGCGTGGCCGTCGATGAAGATTCGAGGAGTGGGCATGATGGCGGAAGAACTTAGCAGACGTCGCCTCGGTCGATCGATGCGAACTCGCGGATTCTTCGTGGCGTGAACTATAAGACGCCCACGATCTCTGGCAGCCCGCTAGGCGCCGCGCTTCCCGCGCATTTGGATGAATGCAAAGATGGCCAGAACTGCGGCCAGGACGCCTACGGCATTCACGGCAACGCCGAGATAGCGCGACAGGTCGGATGGCCAGTTGTTTGGGTCTGCAGTAAACGCGTTCAAGATCGTGGTGCTGGCGACGTAGGCTAGGCCGCACGAAGCGAGTACGTAGGCACTCGGAAGCGAGCGAGCGAGTGCGACGCATAGGGCTGTTGATACAGCCGCGAAGATCGCGACCGAGGCGGAAGCGGTTGGACCGAGCGGCTGTCGTCCAATTGCGATCAGCAGCAGTCCGGCGACCTGCCACGCGATCACTAGGAAGCCGTAGACGACTTGGACCCCCACCGCGCGCCAAAAAAGCGAGTGGATCATCTGAAGGTGGCTCCGTGAAGCATCAGCTGGCGTGCGCGCCCTCCGGGCTACTTTTTGCCGAGGCTCGAATTTTCCGCGTAGTCGATCGGGCACTCGATGACGTTCACGCCACCTTCGGCTAGGCATTGCTCGAGAAGGTTTTTGAGATCGTCCGCCTTTTCGACTCGGAACCCGCGTGCGCCATAGCTTTCGGCGTAGGTGACGAAGTTCGGGTTTCCGAATTCGAGTCCCCAATCAGGGAAGCCCGCGTCTTCTTGCTTCCAGCGGATCATGCCGTAGGAATTATCGTTCAGGATCAGCGTCGTCACGTTGCGCTTCGTACGGACTGCCGTCTCGAGTTCCTGCGAATTCATCATGAATCCACCGTCGCCACAAATCGCGAGCACCTTGCGGTCCGGATGGACGAAGGCCGCCCCAATCGCGGAAGGCAACCCCGCCCCCATTGTTGCGAGCGCATTGTCAAGCAAGATCGTGTTAGGTTGATAGGCGCGGTAGTTTCGAGCGAACCAGATCTTGTACATGCCGTTGTCTAGGCAGATGATGCCGTCGTCAGGCATCGCTGCTCGGACGTCGGCAACGAAACGCTGAGGACAGAGCGGGAAACGCGGATCGTCGCTCTTTTCTGATGTGTGCTCTTCGACCTTGATTTTGACATTGTCGAAGGTCGAGAAATCCCAGTGGTCCTGGATCTCGATCGATTCGTTGACTTGCCAGACCGCGTTTGCGATGTCGCCGACGACCTGCTTTTGTGGGAAGTAGATCGAGTCGACCTCGGCCGAAGCGAAACTAATATGCAGGACCTTGAAGCCACCTTCGTTCATAAAGAAGGGCGGCTTCTCGATTACGTCGTGGCCGACGTTGATGATAAGGTCTGCGGAAGCGACAGCATCATGCACCGAATCATTATCCGAGAGCGCGGCGGTTCCGAGATATTTCGTGTGCCGCTCGTCGATGACGCCCTTGCCCATCTGCGTGCAGATGAAAGGAATACCGGTCTGTTCGACGAAGCGGAGAAGCTGATTGCTCGTTCGTTTTCGGTTGGCGCCGGCGCCGACTAGCAAGAGGGGGCGCTGAGCTTTTTCGATCATATCGACCGCTTGCGAGATCGCCTTGGCTTCCGCGGCCGGCCTGCGTGCGGCTTCGGGGCTGAAGAAGAAAGGTTCTGCGACCATTTCTTCGGCGATGTCTTCCGGGAGTTCGAGGCAGACTGCGCCGGGGCGCTCTTCTTCGGCGAGCCGGATCGACTCTCGCACCGCATCAGGCACGTTCGCGCCGTGTACGATCTGGCGTGCATATTTCGTGACAGGTTTCATCATCTCGATGACGTCGATAATTTGGAAGCGAGCCTGCTTGCTCTTTTTGATCGGCTTCTGGCCCGTGATCATCATCATGGGCATCGCGCCTAGCTGCGCGTAGGCGGCAGCGGTCACGAAGTTTGTTGCACCCGGGCCGAGCGTCGAAAGGCATACGCCGACCTTACCCGTAAGCCGCCCGACCGTTGCAGCCATAAAGCCCGCGGCTTGTTCGTGTCGGGTAATGATGAGTTTGATCTTCGAGTGGCGGAGACTCTCGAGCAGGTCGAGGTTTTCTTCGCCGGGAATGCCGAAGATATATTCGACCCCCTCGCGTTCCAGAGCCTCGACCATCAGGTCCGAAGCCTTGGCGGGCTCACCGGGGGAACGATCAGAAATCGCACTCATGCGGAATCTCCTGGAACGACGGGGTGTAAGTGTCGCGCTCGGATCCTACAACATGGCTTCACGTCGCGCGCGATTTCGCACGCACGCTAGGCCAGCAGGAATTATTCGATTATTTCCC
>Ga0055584_100006237_pt1 | contig 11691 bp, 7 predicted proteins | sample OSDHelmetaG_FD_58716 | JGI IMG/M metagenome (GOLD analysis project Ga0055584, IMG submission 58716) | Pelagic marine sediment microbial communities from the LTER site Helgoland, North Sea, for post-phytoplankton bloom and carbon turnover... | ecosystem: Environmental > Aquatic > Marine >... | reverse complement strand
GCGGATAAACCGCTGATCCGAATTCTGAAAGATCGTGGACTGATGTTCCGGTCTGAGCGCTACCTGCACAGCTATCCTTTTGGATGGCGCACGGGTGATCCGATCTTGTATTACGCGAAAAACGCCTGGTACATCCGAACGTCGAAATTCCGCGAGCGTATGACGGAGCTGAACCAGACGATTAACTGGGTGCCGGACCACATCAAAGACGGTCGCTTCGGTAACTGGCTGGAAAATAATGTCGATTGGGCATTGTCGCGTGAGCGCTTCTGGGGCACACCGTTGCCTGTCTGGGCGACCGAAGACGGCGATTTTCACTGCGTCGGTTCCGTTGCCGAACTCGAAGAGCTAACGGGCCGCGAACTCAGTGAGCTCGATTTGCACCGTCCGGCTGTGGATGAAATCACGTTCGAGAAAGATGGCAAGACCTGGCAGCGGGTTCCGGAAGTTATTGACTGTTGGTTTGATTCTGGCGCGATGTCATACGCACAGTGGCACTATCCGTTCGAGAATCAGGATAAGTTCGAGAAGCATTTTCCCGCGGACTATATCTGTGAGGCGATCGATCAGACACGCGGCTGGTTTTATACGCTGCATGCAATTTCGACACTGGTCTCGGATAGCGTTGCGTATAAAAACTGCATCTGCCTGAACCTTATCGTCGATAAAGACGGCAAGAAAATGTCGAAGTCCGTCGGCAACATCATCAACCCTTATGATGTCTTCGACACGGTGGGTGCGGATGCGCTGCGTTGGTATTTCCTTGCACGCCTGTCACCGGATGTTCCGAAGCGCGTGTCGGTTGATATCGTTGCGGACGTTGCGAGTTCGTTTATCAACACGTTTTGGAATACGTACGGATTTTTCGTGCTGTACGCGCGCCTCGATAAGGTCGACCTTAATCGCTATATCGCTGTAAATGATCGCCCTGAGATCGATCGTTGGGCGCTGGCGCTGCTGCACAAAACAATCACGACGGTCACCGAATCTCTGGATAACTACGATGCGAAGTCGGCAGGTGAAGCGCTGGAGTCCTTCGTTGATCAGCTCAGTAACTGGTACGTCCGTCGTAACCGCCGGCGATTCTGGAAGTCGACCGATGCGGAGGATACCCAGGCCGCCTATCTGACGTTGTACGAATGCTTAACGGCAGCACACAAGCTCATGGCACCGTTCGCACCGTTTCTGGCAGAAAATGTCTATCAGAACCTGGTGAGAAGTGTGGATGTTGATGCGCCCGAATCGGTGCATATGACGACATGGCCAGTTGCGGACGCTGCCTGGCAAAACGATGACCTGTTGTTCGATATCGATGTGGTTCAGAAGGTTGTGGGCCTCGGTCGCGCCGCACGCGGTAAATCCGGTGTTCGTACCCGGCAACCGATCTCACGATTGCTGGTTCGCGCACCCAACGATGCGGCAGCAAAAGCACTCGACAGTCATAAAGATCAGATTCTCGAAGAGCTCAATGTCAAAGCCGTCGAATTTATTGCCCGTGATGCTGGACTGGTCAGTTATAACATCAAGCCGAATCTACCGAAGCTCGGTAAGCAGTACGGCAAGCTGGTGCCGCAGATCAAGCAGGCATTGCTTGCGGCTGATGGTGCGGCAATCGCCAGCGCCGCTGCACGGGGAGATGTTTTCGAAATTGAGGTGGCCGGGCAGGTCATCCCACTGGGTGATGAAGATGTGTTGATCGAAACACATTCCGCTGAGGGCTATTCCTGTGAGGCGGATGCAGGTTATCTCACGGCTCTGGATACGACGCTCGACGATGAACTGATTAACGAAGGTTTCGCTCGCGAGATTGTGCGTTCAGTACAGGACGCCCGAAAACAAGCCGGCCTGGAAGTTTCTGATCGCATTACTTTGGGCGTTTCAGGGTCTGCTGCTGTTGAAAAAGCACTTGCTGTCCATCGTGAGTATCTGATGGCTGAAACGCTGGCAACAGCATGGCAGGTTGGTCAGGAAGCGCCAAAATACAAAGACGACAAAACACTTGGAGAAGATCGCTGGACGATTGAGATAACACTCTAAAAAAAAGCGGTTTTGCGAATTTCTGGCACGCTGGGTTGGTTACGACCGCGCAGCAAAGCGCAGTGAATAAGAAAAATAATTTACGTACGGCGAAGAAATGCACGTCGTACAACCCCATCCGCGACGAAAAATAGCGCTGCTAGAAGCTGCGCTTCGCTTCCACTGAAATCTGCACGCTGTCGATGGAGTCGTCGCCATCGAGCGGAAAAGCGATATCGATATGAATCATCTTGCGTGCCGAGCTTCGAGTTGGAGCCAGTCGCAGGCCAATGCCAACATCCGTCAACCAGCCCAGAGGCTCGCCTCCCAATGGATTTTCGCCCCATACTCGACCCGCATCGGCAAATATCGCACCGCCTATGCGAGCCAGTCGGAACGGATACCAGTCCGTGAAATAGCGCTGCTCAATCGTGAGCACCATTTTCGATTCACCATTTTGGTAGCGCTGTGGGTAACCGCGGATTCCGCTGTCACCCCCAAGATGTAAAGGATTATCGAGATCCAGCTCATCGCCAGCAGTCGCACTTATAGTGGCAAAGAACAGGCGCTTATCGGATTGCTTGTGGTAGTAGCGGGCGTTGATACCAATGAGCGAGTTCCTCACTTCTCCGGACTCGACGCGCCCGCTCGCCGAGGCATCCAGGAGGAGCGAGTGTTTTGCAAGCGAGCCAAATCCGCGGCTGTAGGTGGTTGAATAGATCAGCGCGTCACGATCGGCTCCCAATGTCTCATCGGACCATCCTAGCGATGCGGAAAAATGAGTCCCCATCTGGAAATCTTCGGTCCTGCCTATCTGATCCCGGTTTTTGGAAGTTTCGAAGTCATCTTGCACAAGCTCGAATTTAGCAAAAGCATAGACCAGATTTCGGTCCTCAGGAAGCGCCAGAGGCAACAACGGGCTGAGTACCGCTGAGAACTGATTGTCATCGTGAACGACACCGACAGTCCAGCGGCGAGCAAAACCGCGGTCCAGCCCCTTTGACCAACCACCAAAGGCTGAGAAATAGCGCCGTTCGTGTTGATACTCTGCGGCTTCCTCCCCGAGTCGGTACAAAGCGGTACGCCGATGGTCGTCCAGCGCGGAGCCCCCGGCTGTCCAGCGAGCATCTAACGCGTAGAAAGGACGAACAATAGCCAGCCAGTTCGAGTTGCCATCGGAATTTTCTGCGATTCGCAGTGATGTCGAAACCCGGCTACTGGCAAAATTTCGATCGAAAAACGTAAGGCTGTTCGATGTTCGGTCAACATCTTCTTCATGCTGAAAGCTCAATGTCATGCCATAGCCGAGCAGATTGTTTTCCTCAAGGCCGATTCCGGATCGATTCTCCCCGCCTTTGCGGGAAAACGAGAGGTCGGGGCCCAGCGACCAGACATCACGCGTCTCCACAGAAATATCCACAACGCCGCTCTGGGCCCGGATGGGCTTAATCGAAGCGTCGTAGAGGTAGAGGTTTTGCCGCAGAATGCGCCCTGACTCTTCCAGAAGACGTTCCGAGAACGTGTCGCCGCTCTTGAACAGTAATTGCTGCTGAATGACCTTTTCCCTGGTAACGATGTGCCAGCGATTGGCCAGTCGGTAAAGGGAGTTGTTTTCATCCGGGTCGGTCAGGTCGAAGACGTTGGCCCGTTCTAGCACTATCTGACCAATAACGGCGCCGTTGCCCTCGAGCGTCTGATTGTCGGGCAGCTCAGCAGCGTTGGCCGCCGCTGCCGTCGCAGCCAGCGCCACCATGATTGCAATTTTGACGTGCATGCTGACCATATTGTCGATTATTCCGCGATATTGCCATGTGGAATCTCTCATTTGTGGCGCTGCTCAAGCGAACCACACCCATGAGTCACAAATGGCAACCGAAGATGAAAAACTGTAAACGTATTTATACTACTTGCTTAAGCTTTGGATACTCTGTTATAAAAAACCTGCGCAAGAACTTGATAGATAGAGAGTACTTGAAGGACCAGCGGCTCTGCAGGGGGCCGGACTACGGGAGGTGGTCAACTCTAAAAACAAAAGCGTACATGCCGCCGAGAGGGTATGAGCGGCAAAACAATAATGAAACGCTGGAGTGGTAATGACGAACCACGTCGAAAAATTTCACGCCGCACTGACGGTGCTGGCTGGCCATGGCCATATAAAACAAAGACTTATCAAGGCCTACGAGGAAAACCTCGTGGAAATCAGTGAAGACGAATTGCCAATTTCTATAAAGCAGTCGTTCGCCGATCTGAGGCGGCAGATGTACGGTGTTACCCCGCTTAACGGCGAAGGACCGATCTGTGCATCCGTCAGGAAGATGTCCTTCGACGAAGCCAGCGAATGCGCAGCGTCAGTCGTGACCTTGTTCGGTGTGGTCTCGCGAATGCAGGACGACACACAGGGCACCTTGCCGATCAATGACGTTGAAGCGGCAAGGATTCCGCCGTTTTTGGTGAAGATCGTATAGGAGCCTGTTTGCAGCCTTCCAGGCTGCTGCTTCGCCCCGTCGAGCAGGACCGAGGTTTCGCGCCCAGGGGGCGCTCCTACAGGTCGACCCTGATCGGGTAGTAGACGTAGGTCAGCAGGTCTTTCTCGGCCACTTTTGCTGGATCGCTCACGTACGATTCCCACGCAGCACCATTTCGCTCAATGCCGAGTGCGGCTAAGTAGGCGGAAATCTTTCTGTGCGTGTTGGCCAGCAAACTGTAGGAACCTGCATGCCTTACGCGAATGACGGCACCACTGTAGGTTTGACCCAATCTAACGCCCGTTCCTTGCCGTCTGGTCTCCTCTGTTACTCCACGAACCGGAATTGCGGCGTCAAAACTCAATTGCGCGCCATCGAAGTTTCGGGTGATGGACAACGGCGCGCCCGCATCGGTCAGATCATTGGCATCGATGAATCCCAGAATTTGGAAGTATGCTTCGCCCAAAGCGGCTGAGATGGCGGTTGGTTCCGGCTGCGAGGCGGTGGCCAGGTAAGCAATGTCGACAGCTTCAATCGCTATATGCTCGATCTCGAGATCGCTGAAGTCGGCACCCGGCAGGCTTTCCGCGAGGTCTTTCAGCTCTGCGAGGCCGTCGTGATAATCGCGGGCAATGACGCTGCCAAGCATTGAGGCGAAGTATCGACCGACGATATTCAAACCGTAATCGGCCTCAAATCCCCAGACGACGAGGGTTGTTCCAACCCCGGGGGTGAGCTTGAACCACGATCGTGCCTCTGCCGGTTCGCCCGGACTGAGAGTGATTCCGACATACTCAAAAGGACGACTCTCCGTAATCAGCTGGCTGCCACTGCCTATGATTGCGCCATCCCAGGTGACCAGCGCACCCTTGCCGCGACTGGCTCCGGAGTAGAGAAAGCGAGCATTTGGGTCCGTATTGGCCCAGGGTGACCAGAGAGCAAAACGCCGAAAATCGTTGACCAGGGCGAATACCGTAGCCGGATGAGCATCGATTTCGATTCTCACCTCGATCTGGTTCGTTCTTGGCAGGGCGAAACCGATTATGATCAGAAGCGCGAGAAAAGCGCCGATTCCGTAGATCAGTTTTTGCACGTTTGCAGCATTCCATTATCAGACGGTCGGGGCCGGATTATTCCACAGAACGGATTCATTGGGCACAATGCGGATATGACCATCTACGATAACAAGTTACTGCCGATCGGCGTATTCGATTCCGGTGTCGGCGGCCTGACCGTCCTCAAAGCCATTCGCGAAGCGTTGCCCAATGAGAACCTGATCTACCTTGGTGACACGGCAAGGCTGCCGTATGGCACCAAGAGCCCGGCGTCGATCGCACGTTACGCAACCCAAGCCACTGCCAAGCTGCTTGAACACGAGATCAAGATGCTTGTTATTGCCTGCAATACGGCATCCGCCGTAGCGCTGGATACGCTGCGGGATCAGGTGCATCCAATCCCGGTCCTCGGCGTCGTTGAGCCAGGTGCGACAGCCGCGGTGGCCGCGCGTCCCGGGGGCGCGCATTTGGTCCTGGCGACCGAAGCGACAGTGCGGCTGGGCGCGTATAGCAAGGCGATTTTGCTTCGGGATAGAGAGGCGCGCGTGAAAGAAAAAGCCTGCGAATTGATGGTTTCCCTGGCAGAGGAAGGCTGGACCGATGGGGGAATAGCAGAATCCATTGTGAGACGGTATCTCGCCGAGGCACAAGCCGATGGCTTCGAATTGGACAGCGTCATTTTAGGTTGCACCCACTTTCCGCTATTACGTGACACGATCGCGCGCGTCGCCGGTGACGGCGTGACGGTTGTTGATTCGGCCGTTACTACGGCAGCGGTCGTCCGGGAGGTTCTGAGTTCCGGAGGGGGACTCTGCGACAGTCAGCAGCCCGGTCACTTGCATCTCTTGGCGACGGATGGAGCCGCCCGCTTCGCGCGGGTCGGTGGCCAGTTTCTGGGAGAAGCGTTGACCGCGGAGGATGTTCATCTCGTCGATCTTTGATCGTTGCCGGAAGCGCAGAACCCTTACCCTGTGCGATAATGTTCGATTGAATTCGTCTCAGGGGGAGCTCGTGAGCTTCAGAAATATCTCGCGCCAGGTTGGCGCCGCTGCTGTTGGTCTTTTGGTCGGTCTCTTCGTCACATCGTGCGGTGTGGAGCAGGAGCCGGAAACCAGCTTCCAGGCTCTGGAAGTGGTTGCACCGCGACCGGGTATCTACGCCGATTTTACGCTCACGGCAGATTTGAGTGCGCTGACCGATAACCAGAAGCAGGTGATCAGTTTGTTGATCGATGCCTCGCAAATTATGGATGATCTGTATTGGCGACAGGCGTATGGCGATGACTATGAGTCCTGGCTCGAATCAATAGCCGATGCTGATACGCGCCGCTTCGCAGAGCTGAATTACGGTCCCTGGGACCGTCTTGATAGCGACAAGCCGTTCATGGAAGGTATCGGCGCCAAGCCGCTCGGCGCGAACTTCTACCCGGCGGATATGAGCAAGGAGGAGTTCGAACAGGCCTACCTGCCCGGGAAAAACGGGCTTTATTCACTGGTCCGTCGTGACGCGGAAGGGGCGCTGAAACTGGTCCCGTATCACGTGGCTTACGCGACCGAACTCAAGGCCGCTGCCGATTTGCTCCGGGAGGCCGCGAAACTGGCCGAAAGCAACGATTTTGCAAATTACCTCAAGCTACGCGCGGCGGCGTTGATCAGTGACGAGTTCCAGATCAGCGATATGTTCTGGATGGATGTCAGGGACAATGATATCGACGTGGTGATAGGTCCGATCGAAACCTACGAAGATGCCTTGTTCGGTTATCGAGCATCGTATGAGTCCTATGTGCTGGTTAAGGACCTGGAGTGGAGCGATCGCCTGAGCCGGTTTGCTGATTTTCTGCCAGCGCTACAGGAAGGACTGCCGGTTCCTGACGAATACAAGTGGGAAACACCGGGTACAGACTCCGATCTGAATGCCTACGACGTTGTTTATTACGCGGGTGCCAGCAATGCTGCCGGCAAAACGATAGCAATCAACCTGCCCAATGACGAAGTGGTGCAGCTCTCACGAGGAACACGTCGCCTGCAGCTTAAGAACGCGATGCGCGCCAAGTTCGACAAGATCGTCGAGCCGATCGCCGACGTACTGATCGACGAATCGCAACGCGAGCACATAAGCTTTGATGCGTTCTTCGCCAATACGATGTTCCATGAGGTTGCTCATGGCCTTGGAATCAAGAATACGATCGATGGCCGAGGAACGGTTCGCGAGACGCTGCTGGATCTGTCGTCAAGTATGGAAGAGGGCAAGGCCGATATCCTTGGCTTGTACATGATCACCGAGCTGCACAAAGCTGGCGAGCTGGGTGATGTTGATTTGCGTGACTACTACGTGACCTTCATGACCAGCGTCTTTCGATCCATTCGTTTCGGCGCTTCGAGTGCTCACGGCAAGGCTAATATGGTGCGCTTTAACTTCTTCCTCGACAGCGGCGCATTCGTTCGTGACGTGGAAACGGGCCGCTACCGCGTCGACTTCGAAGAAATGGAAACATCAATGACGGATTTGTCCCGGCTGCTGCTGACGTTGCAGGGTGACGGTGATTATGAAGGTGTCGTTGCATTGACCGAATCGCGTGGGGTCATCGAGCCGCAGTTGCAAGGTGACCTCGATCGACTGACGAAGGCCAACATTCCGGTCGACATCACGTTCCAGCAGGGCGTAGCGGAACTCGGCATCGAACAGAACTAGGATTACAACAAGAGAGAAACTATGAAATTTGAACAATCACGGCAGCTTATTGGGGCGGCCATTATCTCCGTAGGGATTGCTGCTTGCAGTGACGCACCCGTCCCGCAATCGTCACTACCGGTTGCCTATGCAATGGTCGATATCGCAGCTATCAGTACAGCTGAGTCCTTGACGGAACGTTGTGTGTCCGATGACGCGAAATTTCGCGAGCACCTCGCGGTTCTCGAGAGCTTCGATGGAACACCAACTATCACTGATTATTACCGGTCTCTGGATAGTCTCTATACGAGCTTGAGTACGGTTTTGTCGCATGCATCAAGTCTGGCCAAAGTGCACCCGGATGAAACGCTACGTGCAGCCGGTGACGAATGTGAGCGTTTGCTGACGACGCTCGCGACAGACATGAGCCTGTCTCGCCCGGTATACGATGCGGTTAGTCGAATTGACTCGGGTGATGCGGACGAGGCGACGCAATTTTCACTGCAAAAGCTGCTGCTGTCATTCCGACTCTCGGGTGTTGACAAGGACGAGGCGGCACGTAATCGAATTCGCGAGTTGAGCAATGAGATAGCGGCCATTGGTCAGGAGTTCGACCGCAATATTCGTGAAGACACTCGATACCTTGAGCTCGATTCTGTTGCTGATCTCGCGGGGCTGCCGGCTGACTATGTCGCAGCGCATCCTCCCAACGAAGACGGAAAAATAGTCATTTCCACACAGTATCCGGACGTATTCCCTTTCTTCGAATACGCGGACCGAGACGATCTGCGCAAGGAAATGCAGGTGTTGTTCGGCAATCGGGCCTATCCGCAAAATGAGGACGTCCTCCGCAAGCTGCTTGTAGCGCGCCAGGAACTTGCGGAGCTGGCCGGCTTCAAGAATTACGCCGAACTCGTCACCGCCGACAAAATGTCGGGTTCTCCGGAGCGCGTGTCAGGTTTTTTGAAAGATCTGAAAAGCTACACAGCAGAGGCGCAGGATTCGGAGTACGACGTGTTGCTTGCAAGGTTACGCGAAGAGAATCCGGAAGCGGAACGACTTGAGACGTGGCAGACCTCGTACATTCGCAGCAAGGTACGCCGCGAACAATACGACGTCGACACAAAGCTGGTGCGGGAATATTTCAACTACGATGCCTCTCGAGATGGCATCCTGACGCTGGTACAGGATTTGTTCGACGTGCAGATTGTGCCGTGGGAGACCCCGACCTGGCACGCTGATGTAGAAGGCTACGAACTTCGTGATGGTGACCGGATTATCGGCCGCTTTTATCTCGACATGCATCCGCGTGAAGGCAAATTTCAACACGCGGCGATGTTTCCCTTTGTTAACGGTATCGAAGGACAGCAGTTACCGGTCGCTGGCTTGATATGCAATTTCCCGTCGGGTTCGGAGCCGATGCAACATTCGCAGGTGGTCACTTTTCTGCACGAGTTTGGACACTTGATTCACTGGATGTTCGCAGGCCACCAGGACTGGAGCAATATCAGCGGCATCAATACCGAATGGGACTTTGTAGAGGCGCCTTCACAGATGCTGCAGGAGTGGGTCTGGGACTACGAAACGATTTCCGTATTTGCGAAGAATGCCGCGGGCGAAACCTTGCCGAAAGACATGCATGACCGGATGGTCGCTGCTCGCGATTTTGGCCTGGGGATGGGCACGCGAGGACAGCTTTCCTACGCGGGTTTGTCGCTCGGCTTGTATTCTCAGGATCCGGCGACTGTTGATTTTGATGATTATTCGGCGGAAATGGCGCGGACCTACACGCGCTTCGAACCAACGGAAGGGTCGCATAGCTGGGCGGCATTCGGTCACCTGAATGGTTACTCTGCCATCTACTACACCTACCAATGGTCACTGGCTATTGGCACCGACATGTTCACCAAATTCAAGGAAGGTGGGCTGCGGAACGTGGAGGTCGCCAAGGCGTATAAGGAAAAGGTACTCGAAGCTGGCGGGTCTCGTCCGGCAGAAGAATTGGTTACCGATTTCCTCGGACGGCCGATCAGTTTTCAAACCTACGCGGATCGTTTGCGAGGCGCTGACAAGTAAACAACCAGAACGACCTGCTACTGGTGTTGCAGGTCGTTCTTCTTCAGTTGCGGGAGCTGACCGCCGAACAGGGTCGTCAGATACAGCGAATCGCGCGTCTCAAGCACTCCGGTTAAGGTCGGAAAGCGTGCGGCGGAATCGTGCAGGTTCATGAGAACGTCGCCTTCGCCATTGATGGCGATAACGTGCGAGAAGGGTATGGCCTTGGGTCTGACGAACTCGGGCAGTCGTTGGATCATCTTGCGCAGCAAGGGTTTGTCCGACAATCGATCGACCAGTTGATTGCGCGGTGCTGCGAAACCGACCCAGAAACGGCCGTTCAAACCGTTCTTGATGTTGTCAGGAAAGCCCGGGAGATTGTCGATCAGGATCTCGGTTGAGCCCTTCGCCTCACCGGTCAACCAGTATTTGAGAATGCGGTAATGGCCGGTCTCGGCCAGCAGCAGGAAACTGCCATCCTCACTCACAGCGACACCATTGGCGTAGTTGATGCCGGTCATCAGGCGACGCAGGGAACCAAGGGCCGGGTCAAATGCGTAGACATTGCCATGGCCGCCGTGCTCCAGAATATCCAGCAGGCTCGCCTGGTAGGAACCGCCGAAGCCAGCGGCCGTAAATTTCGTGCTTGACTGGCTGAAGTAGATGACCCCATCCGGGCCGATGCCGAGATTGTTCGCATTCTCGAGAGGCCGTTTGTCGATAGTATCCAGCACAACTGTCATCGAGCCGTCGCTCGCAATGCGCTGAATGCCGAAGCGGGTATTGGCGACCAGCAGTGAACCGTCGCGGTCCGTTTCGATGCCCAGCGGTCTGCCACCGATGTTCGCGAATGCGCTGACACTGCCATTCTGAACTCGAAGAACCACGCCATTGTCCGTCGTCACGTAGATGTGGCCATCGCGGCCAAGCGTCGCGTCCTCCGGACTCTCAAAGCTCCGAAGGTCAATGCCGGTAGCGGACTTCAGCAGGTCATTGGGAGAAAAGGGATCGACATAGCCACGGTCGACGGGAGCACTCCACGCAACAGGATCCACGGGAACTGGCCAGAGCAACAAGTAAGCGGCGATGAGGCCCAGTAAGGTTCCGACTGTTGCGAGAGTCTTTCGCACTACTCGACTTTAGCGATTGGCATCAATCATGCGCAGGAACTCGACTCGAGTGCGCGCATCTTTGCGGAAGGATCCGCCCATTTGGCTGGTGACCATCGAGACATCCGACTTATGGATTCCGCGAGTCGTCATGCACTGGTGTTTGGCCTCGATGACGACGCCCACGCCTTTCGGCTGCAGAACGTCCTGGATGCAATTGGCTATCTGTGCCGTCATCTTTTCCTGCACCTGAAAGCGGCGGGCAAAGGCCTCGACCACGCGCGCCAGTTTGCTGATGCCCACAACCTTGTTATTTGGAAG
>Ga0055584_100006235_pt1 | contig 11694 bp, 8 predicted proteins | sample OSDHelmetaG_FD_58716 | JGI IMG/M metagenome (GOLD analysis project Ga0055584, IMG submission 58716) | Pelagic marine sediment microbial communities from the LTER site Helgoland, North Sea, for post-phytoplankton bloom and carbon turnover... | ecosystem: Environmental > Aquatic > Marine >... | reverse complement strand
GGGGGGGGAGTCTCCCGCTAGGAACTCGGTGACAGGGCCCGTACCACCCGACTCGGGCTCGGCCGGCCGAGAACTCCGGCCAACCAGTCACTGGCCGTGACCAGTAGGTCGAGATCGACTCCGGTGTGAACGCCCAAGCCGTTCAACTGCCAGACCAAGTCTTCGGTGGCCAGGTTTCCGGTAGCGGACTTCGCGTACGGGCAACCACCCAACCCGCCGGCGCTGGCATCCACTGTGGTGACTCCGGATTGCAGCGCCGCCAACGTGTTGGCGAGGGCTTGACCGTAAGTGTCATGGAAATGCACGCCAAGAGCAGCCACCGGGATGCCGGCTGTGGTCAACCGATTGATCAGGTCGTGGACCAGACCGGGGGTGGCGACGCCGATGGTGTCGCCCAAACTCAGTTCGGTACAACCGGCTTGCCACAACTCGTCACACACTCGCACGACCGCCGCCGGCGACACCGCCCCTTCCCACGGGTCGCCGAAACACATCGACACATAGCCACGTACCGGCATCTCCCCCGACCGGGCCTGCTCGATGACGGGTCCGAACATGGTCATCTGCTCTGCCAGCGCCCGATTCAGGTTTTTGCGGGCGAAAGTTTCGGTGGCGCTGGCGAACACCGCTATCTCGCGCGCCCCAGCAGCCCGGGCGGCGTCTAGTCCCCGCAGGTTCGGCACCAGCACCGGGAATCGCACGCCGGGTGCCTCGGGCAGGGCGGCCATCACCTCGGCCGCGTCAGCCAGTTGCGGCACCCACTCAGGCCGGACAAATGAGGTTGCTTCCACCACCGGCAACCCAGCCGCGACGAGTCGGCGAATGAACTCCGACTTCACTTCAGCCGGGATCACGGCAGACTCGTTTTGCAGCCCGTCGCGGGGGCCGACTTCCCAGATGGTGACTCGCTCCGGCAGACCGGACAGCGGCTGCACCATCGGCAACGATCGGTCAGTCATCGCTGTCCGTTGAATCCAACAACACCAACGCCTCATCCAAAGCCACCGGCCGGCCTACGGCCACCCGTACCTCGGCGACGGTCGCGGCGGCCGGTGCTTTAAGGGTGTGCTCCATCTTCATCGCTTCCACGGTGACCAGTGGGTCACCTTCGGCGACGTGATCTCCGGCTGACACCGCGACTGCGATCACAGTGCCCGGCATCGGGCTGCGCACGGAACCGCTACTGGCACCAGCACCGGCCCGCGATTCTGCTTGCAGCCGATCGATCTCCACTAACCGTAGCGACCGGCCACCGCTGGCCAGCCACACCACATCGCCGCCCGGTTCTACCGCAGCGGCGTAGCGGCGGGTGCGCTCCGCCAACGCAATCTCCAACCGACCCAACGACCCTTGCATGCTGGTGGACTGGGTGGCACCACCGTCGATGCTGATGTCAGCGTGCTGCGGCAACCCACGCACGTCAATGTCGGCGACAGTGCCGGCCGCTGATCGCACCCGCACCCCGATGGGTGCTCGACCGGTGATCCGCCACCCGTCGGGGATTGACCACGGGTCGCTGGTGTCAGCTGGTGCTAGTTCCGCGACTCGCAGCAGCGCGGCTGCGGCGAGGTCGTGGTCGTCCGGGGTGGTGGCCTCGGTCAGTTCCGGGTGTTCTTCGATCAGCCCGGTGTGCAGATCACCGGCTTGCACCTCCGGCAACGCCAGCAACCCGCGCAGGTAGGCGACGTTGGTGGTCACCCCAAGGTAGGCGGTGTCGGCCAACGCTCGATCCAATCGAGCCAACGCCTCAGCGCGGTCACTGCCGCGGGCGATCACCTTGGCGATCATCGGATCGTAGAAGGTACTGATGCTTTGGCCAGTCAGCACACCGCTGTCGACGCGGGCGGAGTCCGGTTCCTGCACCAGCAGCAACTGTCCGCTGGAGGGGAGGAAGCCTTGGCCGGGATCTTCAGCGTAGACGCGCGCTTCGATGGCGTGCCCGGTCAGTGGAACTCCCGCCGGCCCTTCCGGCAGCGGTTCCCCGGCGGCGATGCGCACCTGCCACTCGACGAGGTCCCAGCCAGTGATTTCTTCGGTGACCGGGTGTTCCACCTGCAGCCGAGTGTTCATCTCCAAGAAGAAAAAGGTGCCAGCCTCGTTGGCGTCCACGATGAACTCCACCGTGCCCGCGCCCAGGTAGCCACAGGATTTGGCAGCGTCGATGGCCGCCTGCCCTAACCGCTCGCGCAGTTCCGAGCCGACGAATGGCGACGGCGCTTCCTCGATCACTTTCTGGTGGCGGCGCTGCAAGCTGCATTCGCGCTCCCCCAAGTGACGCACGGTGCCGAACTGATCAGCCAGGATCTGCACCTCGATGTGGCGGGGGCGTTCGATGAGCCGCTCCACCAGCAACGTGTCGTCACCGAATGCTGTGGTTGCTTCGCGGCGGGCGGCGGCGATCTCTTCAGCGATGTCAGTTTCCTGCCGCACGATCCGCATGCCCTTGCCACCGCCACCGGCTGATGGCTTGAGTAGCGCCGGAAATCCGACCTCGATGACAGCGGCCTGGACCTGTGCGTCGTCCATATCGGGGTCGTGCCGACCGGGAACCACTGGCACTCCGGCGGCCGCGACCCGGTTCTTGGCGGCGATCTTGTCCCCCATCGCCGCTACGGCTGCAGCTCCGGGGCCGATGAAGGTGATGCCCGCTTCTTCGCAGGCGGAAACAAAGTCGGCGTTTTCGCTTAAGAACCCGTAGCCGGGGTGGATGGCGCTGGCTCCGGATTCGCGGGCGGCGGCGATCACTGCCGGGATATTGCGGTAGGACTCGGCAGCGGCTGCTGGGCCGATCCGTACTGCACTGTCCGCAGCCTGCACGTGGGCGGCGTTGGCGTCGGCATCGCTATAGACCGCGACGGATCGGATACCGAGTCGCCGTAACGTGCGAATTACCCGGACGGTGATTTCGCCACGATTCGCGACTAGAACGGCAGGGAACAACGGTTGGTTGGTGGTCATGGGGTCACATCCGGAAGATTCCGCGAGACACCGGTTCCAGTGGTGCCTGGCCGCATGCGGCTAGCGCCATTCCCACCACGCGGCGGGTGTCGGCGGGGTCGATGATGCCGTCGTCCCACAGTCGCGCGGTGGCGTAATAGGGGTTGCCTTTTTCCTCATATGCCGCGCGCACGGGTTCCTTGAACGCTTCCTCGTCCGCGGGGTCCCACTCGTCGCCAGCATCCTCGAACTGTTGCCGACGAACAGTGGCTAATACCGAGGACGCCTGTTCCCCACCCATCACTGAGATCCGGGCGTTGGGCCACATCCACAGGAACCGCGGCGAGTAGGCCCGACCACACATGGAATAGTTGCCCGCCCCGTAGGAGCCACCGATGACGACGGTCAGTTTGGGCACTCGTGCGCACGCCACCGCGGTCACCATCTTGGCGCCGTGTTTGGCGATGCCACCGGCTTCGTAGTCGCGGCCCACCATGAAGCCACTGATGTTTTGCAGGAACAACAGCGGGATGCGCCGTTGGTCGCACAACTCGATGAAGTGTGCCCCTTTTAGTGCGGACTCGGAGAACAGCACGCCGTTGTTCGCGATGATTCCGACCGGCTGACCGTGGATCCGGGCGAACCCGGTCACCAGCGTGGTGCCGTATTCGGCCTTGAACTCGGTGAAGTCGCTGCCGTCCACCAACCGAGCGATGACTTCCCGAACGTCGTAGGGGGTGCGCAAGTCGCTGGGCACCACCGAGTAGATGGAATCAGCCGGGTACTGCGGCTCCACGCTATCGGTGACTTCCCACGGCGGATTCTCTGCCGGTGGAAAGGTGTCCACGATCTGCCGCACAATCTGCAACGCATGCGGGTCGTCCTCAGCCAGGTGATCAGTCACCCCGGAGATCCGCGAATGCACCTCGCCGCCGCCGAGTTCCTCAGCGGTGACCACTTCCCCAGTCGCGGCGCGCACCAGCGGTGGACCGCCCAGGAAGATAGTGCCCTGGTTGCGCACGATCACGGCCTCGTCACTCATGGCCGGCACATAGGCACCACCAGCGGTACAGGACCCGAGCACCGCGGCGATCTGCGGAACTTCCATCGCGGAGAGTCGCGCCTGGTTGTAGAAGATCCGACCGAAGTGCTCCCGGTCCGGAAACACCTCATCCTGCATCGGCAGGAACGCACCACCGGAATCCACCAGCGCGATGGCGGGTAGCCGGTTCTGCGCGGCGATCTCTTGTGCCCGCAGATGCTTCTTCACCGTCATCGGATAGTAGGTGCCGCCCTTAACGGTGGCGTCGTTGGCGATCACCATGCACAACCGACCGGACACCCGCCCGATGCCGGTGATGATGCCAGCGGCTGGTGCCGCGTCGCCGTACATTCCGTCGGCGGCCAGTGGTGACAGCTCCAGGAAAGGTGAGCCGGGGTCGAGTAGATGGTCCACCCGTTCGCGGGGCAACAGTTTGCCTCGACTCTTGTGTTTCAGCCGCGCTTTTTCCGGCCCGCCCAGGGAGGCGGACTCCAGTCGTTTGTGCAGATCTTGCGCTAAAGCAGCGTGGTGGTCTCGGTTTGCCCGCGGACCATCGGACTCGGGGTCAATCTGCGACTCAACAACAGGCATAGTCGCCTCCAGCCGGGTTTCCACCGCCCACCGTAGCCGAGCGGAGTCAGCCGCAGTGGTAGACCCGCCCGTTCGCGTGCAGCGCAACCGGAAACTGTTCCATCAGATTTGTCTGGAATGTGGCAGAATTCCCTCGCGACACCGCAGCGTCGGTGGTGCGTCATCCCCTAGGAGCTGGCATGAGGTTGTTGTACCTGCATGGTGTCGGCGATGACGGTACCCGGCGGGACTGGTGGCCGGCGCTGGCGGAAGCGGCCCCCGATGGATTGGCCGACGTCGATGTCTATGCACCCGACTACTCCGACCTACTCAGCGGCAAAACTAAGGCGGATGCACCACACCGGATCGGCGATCTGCGGCCCGACCCGCACCTGCTGGCGCGGCGCCACTACCGCACCCGGCAAGCCGGGTTGCATCGCGAGTTGATAGCCGCCGGATCGCAATCGCAGTGGCCCTACCGGCGCCGAGGCTTTGACCGGATCCCAAGTGCAATCGACGCGATTGGCGAACGGTTCGTCCTCGGCGTGATCTACGACGAGGTCAGTCGCTACTGCCGTGATGACCGACTGCGCCGGGCTATCCGGGAGCGAGTGCTGGAGTTGATGCCCGACGATGGTGAGGTCGTCATCGTCGCGCACAGCCTCGGTGCGCTTGTCGCCTTAGACCTGCTGCCACATCTGCCCGGCACCGTAGAAATCCCGCTGCTGATTACTGCGGCGACCAGCCTTGCACGACGACGGTTGCCCCCGACGGCACTGGACCTGCCACTCAGCTTCCCCTACCACCGGGTGAGGGGCTGGATCAACGTGTTCAACCCAGCCGACGCAGTGACCCGCGGGCGCCCGATCGGGATGCGCTTCCCGCAAGCCATTGACGTGGCTGCCGACGGTTCCCTCGGTGACCACAGTTTGAATACCTGTCTACGACAACCCGGCATCGCGGCAGCAGTTGTCGCAGGGCTGACGGAGGTCACCGCTGGTTCGCTTCCTGCAGCCGTCAGCGCTGTCGAATCACGGGAGTCGCTGCCGCAACCAGTCGCGATACACCTGGCTCGACTCATCTTGTTGGAGAACCTGGTTGCAGCGGCCGCTGAAGAAACAGACACCTCTCCCCGTGAGGTCAACGACCTGAGCATCGCCCGTGATTTAGTGCTGGAGCAGATGCCTCCCCCGGCGGATCTCACGCCCGAATGGGCGGCCGATCCGGTTACCACGCTGACGGACCACATGGCGGAATCCGATGTGGCTGCGGTCCTGATTGAGCTCACCGGGGAGGATCCGCTCGCCAGCGTCGAGCAGGCTTCTCCGACAGCAGCGTTGGACCAAGCGCGGCGCCAAACCGCTGATGATCTCGGGATTCCACCGGACTGGGTGGCGCTAGCACACACCACTCATGCCCAAGTTGCTCGCTCACCGATGCGCAAATGGCGAGGTGGTCGGCTCCAGGACCTCGACCTGCTATCACCGCGTTTCCAGCGGGGAGCCCGCAGTGTGAACACTCGGGGCCGGGAACCGGAGTTGGTTACTGCCTGTCGAGATTTGTTGGCGCGTGCCCTCCTGGCCGCTCGCTTGGGCCAGCCGGAGGCGGGCCACGCTGAGCACCATACTTTCGCTCGAGTGCTGGAATCCCTCAGCATCGCCCGGATCGGGGCCTTCCATTCCGGTGAGCAAGCACTGGCCGAGCGCATCGTGTCGCAGATCGAAACCGTCGGCTCCTACCTCGGCCACCTTGCCTCCCACGGGCTGGGGTCGAGTAAACCGCGACCACTGTCCACGGGTTAACCTTGTTGTGGCGACGCCGGGAACGAGACGTCGTCACCCTTCCGCACTAACTGCGCGGACTCCGTACGCCCAAGCGAACGGGTGACACGCGCAATTTTGCTAAATGGCCTCCGCGGTCGCGACGAAGGTAAGACAATGCCGATACCGGCGGGACGGAAGTCCTGCCGGAGGAACGAGGTGCGAGATGAAGCAGCAGATGTCACCGATACAGGTAGGGCTCTCCTGGGGAATCCCCGCGGGGCTAATCATGGCGCTCGTTGCACTGCTGGCCGGTGGCGTGTCCTCCGGCCTGCTCGCCAGTGGACTCGACCTCATGTTCGCCTTCGTGTTCGGCGTGGTTTTGGTGGGAGGCATAGCCGCCTTCGTGCAGTGGCGTCGAGTGGCCAAGTCCATGGGCGATGTAGCCCCACCCGGGTGGTACGACTCCCCCGAGGAAGACGGCACCCAGTGGTTTTGGACCGGCACTCGTTGGTCTGACTGGACTCGGCCGGTGCCACCGCGGACCCAAGCCCGAAAGTTCTAAGTTCGATCGTCGCACCATTGGTGCGCACAATCATCGGCGATCCTCCTGACGGATCAGTCAGGCTGAAACCGCTTCAGTTTCGCTTTCACTAGCTTTTGCCGTCCGAGTTTTTTCCACCCGGCGACGACGGGGTTGGTCACCTGCCCGCAGCACCTGTTGGAAGGCCGTACCGTCGTAATGGGCGGAGGGGGTGTCCAAAATGAACTCGGTCAGTGCGGCGCTGAACCGCTCCGGGTAATCCTCGTGCGGCACGTGACCTGCATCGGCAAATACTTCCAGGCGTGCCTGCGGCAGCAACTCTTTGGCCGCATACGCGTGCTTCACCGGAATCATCAGGTCGCGACCACCCCAGACCACCATGGTGGGGATGTGCCGAGCCAGATAGGCGCGATCGATCATGGTGATTACCTGACCACGCCAATCTGCTGCGGCACGTAAGACGTGCCGGAAGGCTGCGCGGGAGTGAGCGTCGGCGAGATCTTCGTACACCTCGATCATGCCGTGGATGTCGTGACTACCAGGAAAGTCGGTGGACGCTGCCCGCTCCAGCCACGGAATGACCGTCCGGCGAATCCGGGGAATCGCTGACAACGCCAGCAGTGGACCGGAACCAGGGATGGTCATCGCCCGGATCAGCGGGTTGACACTGCGTCCTAGTCCGCCGCTGGCGACCAACACCAACCGCTCCACGAGCTGCGGGAACTGGTAAGTGAACTGCATGGCAACACCGCCACCGAGGCTGTGGCCCACGACGGTCACGCTAGGAACGTCAAGGAAGAGCAACAGATCGCGCATGGCGTTGGCGTAACCGCCAATGCTGTAGTCCGCACGAGGCTTGTCGGACTCGCCATGGCCCAACAGGTCGGGAGCGATGACGGTGAAGTTTTTGGCCAGATCCTCAATGACTGGCCGCCAAGTGCGGTGGTTCATACCGATGCCGTGAATCAACAGCAAGGCCGGCCCGGAGCCGGTCAAGACGAACGCACGTTCGTAGCCGTGGATGTGCACCTTCTGCACTGGCAGGTCGCCCCACTCATCCATATTTGACTGCATTCCCCATCCCTCAGGTCTGCGCCTATTGTTCACCGAGATTTCTCATTCACACAGACGACCAGGCCACATCTCGACGTGGGATAGGTCACAGCCGCAAGCGTAAACGCGTTTCGACGTCACCCGAATGGAGCAACCACATCAACACTTGTAGGCCCACGAGACGCGGAAACGCTCGCACTTGCGTCCCGGTACCGCTAGCGTCGTCTATCGTTCCGGAGGTGAACTGATGAGGTCAGCCACAGCAGCGCTCACTGCTGGCTCACTGCTATGCGGGGGCCTGCTGTTCGCCGCTCCTAGCCTCGCCAACGCCGCAACGGTGCCGCAACCGGATCAGTTGTTGACCAAAGCTGAGGCGAAACAACGGCCGGTCTTGCGCCGAGGTGATCGCAGCCATTGGGTTCGCCGGCTGAATCGAGCGCTCAGTGTGAAGCCCGCCCGCAAGGTGTTCCGCAAGAAGACCGCACGTGCCGTTCGCGCGTTCCGAACCAACCACGACATGCGCGCGCGCCCAGTCGTGAACGTGCGCACCTGGCGACTGTTGGGTGACGCGGTACCGGTACCAAAGCCGAAACCTGCTGCGGATCCGACTCCCCCGCCGTCAGCGCCCGCACCAGGTGTGCTCGGGCCGGAATTGCGACCCGGCGCTTTGTCTATCTGGGTTGTCGCCCTGCAACAGACCCTGGGGGTGTCACCCACTAGCGGCTACTTTGGTCCGCTGACCGAGGCGGCGGTGAAGGACCTGCAAAGCGGTAGCAACTTGCCGGCCACGGGCGTCGTGACTGCCGCCACCTGGAACTTGCTGGGTGGCGTGACCGCACCGGCAGTAGATCCCACCCGCACCGCCGCGGCTCGTGACTCCGCGCAACACCGCAAGGATCTGGGAGTGGCGGCTTTCGTCGCCTCCTGGACCGCCTCGGCGGTCGTCGATCGGGAATCCGGCGGGAACTGCGCCATTGTCAGTTACAACGGCGCATGGCGGGGTAAGTGGCAGATGGACGCCAGTTTCTGGGCGACGTACGGTGGCACCGAGTTCGCCGCCGCCCCTGAGGCGGCCACTTGCGCGCAGCAAGACCTAGTCGCCTACAACGGTTGGGTGGACCGTTGGTGGTGGCCGTGGAAGAAGGAAGCGTTCCCGCAGTAGGCCCGCTAGCGCATCGACTGCCGCGGGTTTGCTAGCCACCTACCTTGTTGGTGGCTGCTACTTCCCGTCGCCGGCCTTGCGCTTGCTGCGGGGCTTCTTGGCTTTGCCGGTTGGCTTACCTTTACTGCCGGACTTGCCCTTTCCGCCAGATTTGCCCTTGCCTGCGGCCTTGTTGCTCTTGCCACCGTAGGAGTCCTTGCCGCCGGACTTATCACGCTTCTTACCGGAATAACTGTTCTCGTCCCCGGAGTGGTCCCCGGAGCGACTCGAGTCCTGCTTGCCGGAGTGCTTGCGCCGACCGTCTGATGAATACTTGCCATCCCCGCGACTGCTTCGGTGTCGGCCAGGCTTGCCACCGCGATGGGGCCGATGCCGATTTCCGGACCGCGACTTGTCGCGCTGCTGCGGCTCCACCTGTGGGATCTCCTCATCCAGACTGTCCCGAGACCCCAAGGTATGAGCAATATGAATCGCCGCAAGCGCTGCCTGCTGTTCGCCCAGATCTTCACTTAGCGACGCCAGCATCTCTCGATAGGCGTGCAATGAGGACTTGTCCAACGCCGCTTGCTCAATGGCGTCGCGAGTTACCGACAACCGGCGTTGCCGGACGTTCTCCACCGTCGGCACCTGGCGCAGTTCAATCTTGTGCCCGGTAATGCGCTGGATGAAAGACAGTTGGCGCTGTTCCCGCGGTTCCGCGATGGTCAACGCCACCCCAGTACGCCCCGCGCGACCGACCCGGCCAATCCGGTGGGTGTAAGACTCCGGTGAGGACGGCACGTCGTAGTTGATGACGTGGGTCAGGTGCGAGATGTCCAGTCCCCGGGCAGCGACGTCGGTCGCTACCAACAGTTCAGCCTGTCGGTTGCGCAGCAGTCCCAGGATTCGGGTCCGCTGTCCTTGATCCATCCCGCCATGCAAAGCGGCAGCGCGATACGCCCGGCCGTTCAGTTCTTCGGCGAGTTGGTCAACTTCGTCACGGGTCCGACAAAAGATCAGTGCCGCATCTGGCGACTCGATATCCACCAACCGACACAACGCCGCAACCTTGTGCGAACGCGGCACCAGGTAACTGTTTTGCCGTACCTGGGGCTGCTCGGACTCGGGGAGCTTCTCCGCTTTGATCTCAATGCGGATGGGATTGTTCAGGTGCTGATCGATCAACCCGCGGATTCGGCGTGGAATAGTCGCGGAAAACAGCACGGTTTGCCGATCGGCGGGCAACTGATCCAGGATCGCTTCCAGATCCTCCGCGAAACCCATGTCGAGCATTTCGTCGGCTTCGTCTAAGACCACCGTCGCGATCGCTGATGGGTCCAGCGTGCCGCGCCGCAGATGATCCAAGACCCGACCGGGAGTGCCAATCACGATGTCGCGGCCTTGTTTCAGCGCCTTGATTTGCCGGGAGATGGGTTGGCCGCCATAGATCGGTGACGTGCGGGCATCAAAGGGGCGTCCGTAGCGATGGACCGCCGACGAGACCTGCAAACATAGTTCCCGAGTAGGAACCAAGACCAGCGCACTCGGTGCGGTGCCACGGTCGCTATCGGGCAACTGGTTGAGCAGCGGCAGCGCAAACGCGGCGGTCTTTCCGGTGCCGGTGGCAGCCTGACCTAGTAGATCCTGCCCGGTCAAAAGTTTGGGAATACTTTCGGTCTGAATAGGTGTAGGCGCCTCGTAGCCAAGTTGACCGAGGGCGGCCACAAGTTCCTCGTGCAACCCGAGGTCGCCGAAGCCAGTAGTGGTAGTCATGAAGGTTCCTCTCCGCTGCCGATCTGCCGTGGCGGAATTCGACTGATCAGGTCGCGGGTCCCGAATGGTCATCGGGGGGTGTTTCGCAATGTCAGGCGGTTGCCAGGACCTTCCTGATGCGCCCGAGAGCGGGCACTACTTGAAGGTTACGCCAGCGTAGGACCTATGGGGAAATCTTGCGCGCCACCTTCGCGGGGCTATTCGGTGAGCACACTGCCCTGGCGAGCCCTGGTATCGGCGGAAAATCATGCAGATTTGAGTGTCGGCACTGCCGCCAACATCCGGTCGATGACAGCCGTCGAGGGGAAGGATTCGATTCGCTATGATGTTCGGGCTATCCCGCGTAGCTCAACGGCAGAGCATCCGACTGTTAATCGGACGGTTACTGGTTCGAATCCAGTCGCGGGAGCTTCACTCTCCTTGTGAATTGGGGCAAATCCCACGGGCCACTCCCTGGCCATTTTCGTTTGAATACCTATTTGGATACCTGGGGACTACTGTTTGGGTCCCGGCACAGCTGCCAGCGGTCTGTCTCAGCGATCCAAACCCTCTCACTCGCCTCGCCAAGAATGCTCATTACGAAACGGCGGGTCATGGGTCGTGGGGCCCGTTGTATTGATCAGGCAGCGCCCGGCGGGCCGTCGACTATGGTTGACTGGCTCAGCGTCTATACGGAGGTAGGCATGGTTTTGCGTGGGAGTCGGTTTTACTTGGCGGCGGTATTAGTGGGGGCACTCCTGATTGCCGGACTACCGGCAGCGCTAGCGGCCCCCACGGTCACCGCCACAATCGCCGTCGGCAACAACCCGGCTGGGGTGGCCATCACTCCCGACGGCAGCACCGCCTACGTCACCAACTTCGAGAACAGCAACGT
>Ga0055584_100006234_pt1 | contig 11695 bp, 9 predicted proteins | sample OSDHelmetaG_FD_58716 | JGI IMG/M metagenome (GOLD analysis project Ga0055584, IMG submission 58716) | Pelagic marine sediment microbial communities from the LTER site Helgoland, North Sea, for post-phytoplankton bloom and carbon turnover... | ecosystem: Environmental > Aquatic > Marine >... | reverse complement strand
GGATAGAGCAGCCGCCTCCTAAGCGGCAGGTCGGAGGTTCGAATCCTCTCTGGGGCGCCATCGTTTGTCGTTCTATACCGACGGAGATAGATAGCACTTTGTATCAAAACGTGAGTAGCATCTTTAGCCTGAAAGGATTTTTTACTTGCTGAAATTTGTTTTCGTCTTAGCCAGAGAATTTTAAGTGGGTTCTACCCCGATATCACAGACGGTTGAGTTAAGAGCAATTGTTTATTGATTCGCTGCTCCAGTTTACGTTGTTTCAGTGGGTTGCAGAATCGTTCAATATAATCAAAGATATCGGTTCTCGCTTGTTCTCGAGTGAGATAGTGCTTTCAATTGACACGCTCACCTTTAAGTTGACCAAAGAATTTTTCAACTGCCGCGTTATCTACACGGCTTCCCCTCGCACTCATGCTGCAGATTAGATCATGATTTTAAAAAATACTTGATATTCTTCCCTTAACACGCCCCTTGATACCGCGGTGTACCAATATACGTCTGCTGCCAAAAACTCCATCACTATCAGTATGGATTTGACGAATCTGCCCCAACAAAACCTCGTTCTCTTGTTGCCGTTGTGAGACTGGTCGGTCTTTCCAGCCATAGTAACCACTGGCAGATACATGAAGACACCGACACATTAAGCGTATCGGAGTACACTGACTCAATGTGGAAAATAAAAACTATCGACGGTTAGTTTTACTATGAACAGGAGCGGTTAAATGAAGGTGTCACGAAACTTAATACACAGTTCTATGCGTCGCATGTCCGTCATGGCACTATCCCTAGTGGTTGTCATAGGAACATCCACGGTGGCGAGAGCCGATGAGACAGATGCCAGGCGGCTGCTCAAGGCCATGTCCGATTATATGGTGGCGCAGGAAGCCATCTCATTCGAATACGACGCCATCCTCGAAATCATTAGCAACGATAAACAGAAACTTGCGCTGGCGAGCTCAGGCAAGCTCATCGTTAATCGGCCCGACAAGATCCTGGTCACACGCGCCGGCGGGTTTGCCGATGTCGAAATGTACTTTGACGGAAAAACGCTGACCTTGCTGGGCAAGAACCTCAACACCAATGCGCAGCAGGATATCCCTGGCACGATTGATCACCTGATCGATGAATTACAGGTCAAGCATAACAGGCCCCTGCCTGCCGCAGATTTGCTGTTGTCGGATTCCTATAAGGCTCTGATGCACGATGTTGTCAACGTAAAAGACCTTGGCAGCGGTGTAATCGGTGGCGTTGAGTGTGATCATCTCGCTTTTCGCGCACAAGAAGTTGATTGGCAGATCTGGATTGCACAAGGGCAAACCCCCTATCCTTGCCGATACGTCATCACCTCCACGTTCATGGACGGTGGCCCGCAATACGCCATTCAGATCAGAGACTGGAAGACTGGAAGACTGGAGGCGGGGTTGCGGCAACTGACTTCAGCTTCAACAATCCAACGAATGCCAGACAGGTAGAACTGAACGATCTTGAGGGTACTGATGGATTACCCGAACATTTCACCACAGGAGAATCTCAATGAGCATATCTAAGCGATTTGGCGTCTTACTGGTTACCGGAATCATCGTGGTTTGCGGAGCTGAACTTGGTGAGCGGCTGTCAATTCCCGGGGTTCACAGTTTAATCCCCACCGCAGAAGCCAGGCTCGGGCGGCCATTAACGCCAGTGAGCGTTGCCGGGGTAGCACGACGAACGGTGCGACGATGCGCGGTGGGTGTATATAACTGTTAACCGGATCTCAGATGATTCATTGCCATTAGAGCGAATCGCCTGCTAAAACCGTTTGAAACGGCGCATTTGTACTATTGATTTCCAGGGCGAGCGTAAAAATTTGTTCTGACCTCTTGTAATAAACGGACAATCAGCGACTTCGCTTTACTCCGTTGACGGATAACATCTGATTTCAACTGGTTGCGCTCCTGCACCAGACAATCTTTGTACTCCAGACTCATCTCAAGATCAGCTGAAGGCATCCACGCCACCGCTGAGACACTACTTTCAGCGAAAGGATGATCATCCTTATGTGCAAGTTCGATTAAGCTGCGTCTGTTATCTGATAAATTTCGCAAGGTAGCGGAAATATGCTGATAGGTCGCTTTCCTGATCCCTCCGCAGATGTCTTCAAATTTCTTCTCCGGCACCGCTCCCTCCAAAGTTCGTATACATTGAGACAGCTGGATCTTCACATCCAGATAATGCTCAGTATCTTCAAGTGACATCTGGGACAATTCATCGGCTGAGATATATCCAGTCCCGGGAATGACAAATACTCGATCCAGAAACCGATCCCAGCGGTTAATAGCATCAATTAAAAGAGCAAAATCGTTGACATCTATGCGATATCTTGAAAACTCCTGATGCCCGGCACCATGCCCGGCTTTAATTTTATTGATGGTGTCCATAATTTTCTGCGATTTATTCAAATCTCAAGTGCAATAAGAATAACCTCGATATACCGCAGATTGGAGAAAACTTTCCCAATCATTACAATTTGTTACAAATTGAGAAATATCTGATTTATTCAATTGGTTTATACGGATCGCACACGGTCCTTTTGATCAAACAGCAGGGTAAATAAGCGCATCTATGGAGGATTATTTAACGTAACGATTGTCAGCATTGCATAGTTCATGCACGAAAGAGTCTCCAACATGGTTGACACTCCGGCCGAAAAGATTGCTGATATTGATGGCGACCAGTACAAATCCACAACCATTTTACAGAGGCTGAAAAAGCCCTGCTGGGTCTGACAGTTCAAATAGGCATCGACGCGAACCGGGCTTCCAATGCGCGCTGGGAACGACTGCATAAACATTGGACCGAGCCGCAAATAGTCGATGCGGTATTCGTTATCACCGTTTACATCGCGTCCTCAAAGTCTGGAGACACGCCAGGTGTAGAACTTGAACCCATGCTTGATGGCGTTAAACAGTTTCTAACGGTACAGTACTAATACGAATCAATGCGCGGGTATTGTTCTGCCCACGCAGCAGATAGTAAAACAACAGTGCAGACACGATAATTCATAGTGATTGATATATTTGTCAGCTTACGCAGACTTGATATCAGTACTTCGCTTGAGCCACTCAATACGCTCTGTACAGGTGGATTTCCGCTGTCAGTCAAATCCAAATGAACACGCGGCGAGCCATAATCTTCCTGACCGGCAATATGATGGTAACGAGTCAGCGTCAACACCTGGCAGTTCTCGATCATTCTTTTGACCACTCATCTAATTATATAATTTTGTTGTTGAGACCAACGAGCGTTTGCCGAGCAGAGTAACGTTTTACGATCACATCTGAGCTGGTATAACTGTGTGCTTTACTTAATATCTCTCCATCCGTGACCGACAACCCTGGAGACAGGTTGATTTTTCTGAAAGACTGAAAAAATTGAGCGTTCACAGGAATTTTGCGGTATGTTTCGAACATCGTGATCCTGGACACTATTGACCTGCCCGCAGAATGTCGCTTTTTAAACGCCTGATACTGATGTTGGTGCTGCCCTCCATTGCCATTGTGGCTGGGGTGATCTGGTATGCATTAGGCGCACGATTTGTCACAACCAATAATGCGTATGTAAAAACGGACATGATTGCCATCAGTCCCGAAATTGACGGCAGGGTAGCGTCAGTAGAAGTTAAAGATCATCAGAGGGTAGAAAAGGGACAGTTAATGTTTACCCTCGATGCAAAGCCCTATGAAATTGCCATTCGCAAGGCAGAGGCAAAAATCGGCGCAGCCAAGCTGCATATTGAATCGCTACGTTCCCGTTATGCCCAGGCTGTCGCAAAAATAGAGGATGCCAGACAAAGGGTCGCATTTCGCAAGAAGCAATTTGATCGACAACAGGATTTGTACAAGCGTTCTGTAGGTTCTGTGGCGACTCTGGATGAAGCACGCAATGAGTTAGACCTTGCGCGTCAGGATTTGTTTATTAGTAGTGAGCAAGCCCGTCAGGCGCTTGTCGAACTGGGAGGCGATCAGAAACTGCCTCTTGCACAACATCCGATGTATCTTGAAGCTGTGGCGGCAAAAAATGAGGCAGAGTTGTTTTATGAATATACCAAAGTGGTGGCACCCGCTGACGGGGTTGCCAGCAGAATGCAGTTGCAGCCCGGCGAGTGGGTAGAGCAAGGTAGACCGGTATTCAATCTGGTTGCACGAAACAATCTGCGCATAGAAGCTAACCTTAAAGAAACCCAGTTGACTAATATCCAGGTGGGTCAATCGGTAGATGTTACCGTGGACGCTTATCCGGATCGCAGGTGGCAAGGCGTGGTTGCTCATATCAGCGCTGCAACTGGCAGCGAATTCATGGTATTGCCGGCACAAAATGCTACTGGAAACTGGATCAAGGTCGTGCAGCGTATTCCAGTGAGTATCGAATTGGAACCTGCTAAAGACGAAGTGTTATTGCGGGCTGGAATGACTGCTAAGGTGTCAATCGATACTGTATTTGAAGACGATATGCTCACTGCGGTTCGCCAGTCTTTAGCCTCCATCATCGAAAAGTGAATGCTGATACCCCAGGGAGAGATTCGAGAACAACATTAGCTCAATGGCTGAGTTTCATGTCTGTGGTGATGGCGGCGGCAGTTTATGCCGCTGCCTGGACAATTCCCAATGCTGTTTTGCCGCAAATGCAGGGGGATTTATCGGTCAGTATTGACCAGATTTCCTGGGTAGTGACTGCTACGGTAGTAGCGGGTGCGATCGGCATTCCATTGACGCCCTGGCTGGTCCAGAGGTTGGGTTCGAAGAAGCTGATGCTGATTACCCTGGGGGCGTTTACATTCGCATCAGTTCTGGTAGGCAGCGCATCCACATTCGAAGAAGTTGTAATCTGGCGCGTTGTGGCCGCTTTATCGGGTTCGCCGATTATTGCGCTTTCCCAGTCCGTTACCATGGAAACCTTCGAAGACGGTAAACGCACCATGGCTTTCTCAATATGGTCCATCGGTATGGCATCAGGCTGGGTATTTGCTCCCGCAGTGGGCGCCTGGCTGGCTGATGTTGTCAGCTGGCGGTTGACGTTCTTCAGCATCGTTCCATTTGGCTTAATTGCTTTGGCCTGTTGCAGTATGTTCATGCCAGTGGTGGCGCCAAAGAAGTCGGTGAAATTTGACTGGACAGGGTTTCTGACTCTGGCAGTGGCACTAGTCATGCTACAGGTAGTGGTCAATCGCGGACAAAGAATGGACTGGTTTGAGTCCGGCACAATATTACTCTGGAGCGGTATTGGTGTTTTAGCGTTCTATTTATATATTGTGCATAGCGCCAGCTGTAAAAATCCGTTTTTAAGCTGGGCAATTTTTCGTGATCGGAACCTGGTACTTGGATTGTTGATCACCATGATTTATTCCTATGTCGGACTGGTGCCCCTGGTTCTTTTACCTACCATGCTTGAGCAATTACGTGGACTGGAAGTATTTACCGTGGGCTTACTGGTGGTGCCACGGGGAACGGCTCAAATGATCGGGATGATATTCGCCGGAATCATGGCCACTCGGTTCGATCCGCGTATTTTACTGATCTGCGGCCTGACAGTGTTTTCCGCATCGAGCTGGTATATGTCGCAGTACAATCTTGCCATTGGTATCTGGGATGTATTCTGGCCCACGGTAATACAGGGATTTTCCATGGCCTATATCTGGATTCCCGCGATGGCGCTGATGTATGCCACCATCGATCCACAATTAAGAACATCTGCAGCAGCTGCAGTATCTCTCACCTACAGCCTGTCCAGCAGTCTCGGCGTGGCGCTGGCAATTAATGTGTTATCAAGGTCCATGCAAATCAATCATCAGGAAATTGGAGCATTAATAGAACCTACCAGGGAGATCTTTCAGTTTGGTACAAACGCGACCACCTGGGACGTAACTGCGGTCGACCGACTGATATCAATGGAACATGAAATTACTCTGCAGGCTTATGCCATAGGCTATTCAAACGTTTTCTGGATGCTTGCACTGTCAGCGTTGACTGTTATTCCATTGGTGCTGTTTTTACGCAAACCCGCTCGACAGGTCAGTTAAGGTATTGCTGGCTAGTTAACCGCCCCGTACAGCAATGTAGATATCGTTTGCATACTTAAAGTTAACGTACACGGATAAACAACTGATTTCCTGGCAGCTAAAAATCCAGAGAAACAACGCCGGGGGGACTCAAACCCATAGCCTTTAAAACTACAAGACAACTTTTCAGTTATGGAATCGGTTGCGGCAACGGGTTGCCTGCCCCATCCTTTGCACATGGCAATAACAGCGCATACAATGCCGGGGTGTATTCAAATGAGAACTGGTTGCCGTATGATGGCAGCAGATTCTGCATCCAGATGGTTGAATACAATAAATAATTATAACGTTTCGTACAACCTAACCTAAGTGAGGAGCTTTATGAGCGCTAAAGAAATTCCAAGCGGAAAACGTTTAAAGATCATCGGTACCGTTTCCATTGTACTGGGTGGAATAGCCATCGCTTCGCCCGCAGTAGCGGCCAACGCCGTGGTGATAGTGGTTGGCCTTGTGATGCTGGCATCAGGGATTCCTCAGATATTACATGGGCTCAAGGGAGAGGCCTGGCGAGATAAGGTGATGCCGATAATTCTTGGTCTGATCAGCTGTGTAGCAGGGGTACTGGTATTAGCACATCCGTTACTGGGACTCGGATTTTTAACGCTATTGCTGTCGGGTTATTTCATCGCCGAAGGTTTGTGGAAAATCTTTGCTTCTTTAAAATTCCGACCGGTTGAAGGCTGGGGCTGGTTACTTCTTGGAGGGATACTCTCACTGGTATTAGGGTTTCTGATCTGGAAGCAATGGCCCCTCTCTGGCGTTTGGGCCATCGGTATACTGGTAGGCATTGATCTACTGACCTCCGGAATATGCCTGGTGATACTGGGTTCGGCGTTGAGAAATCTATCGAAGTAAATTCGCGGATACAACACTCTGCCAGATGACTTGAAAATGCCAGCGCAGGCACCCTACCCCTGGCATTCACCTGGCTTATAGCCAATAACATCTGGGTGTGAACAGGCACCACACCCATTTGCAAACGTCTCAGATTGATTGTCCTGGGTGACCCCGCAGACAGGTGCGTACTCCATGGTACAAATCTGCGGGCGCACCTCGGGACAGGTCAGTAAATTTTGCGAATCTTCAATCAAGGCAGTGTCAGGATCAGAGGCGCATCCGATAATGAAAACAGTGAACAATAATATGACCGGCAATGGCCGATAACACATAGACATTTAATGTATGAATTGGCTTTTAGAGCAAAATGTTAGTTCGAGACGTAATACTATATTTTTCGAGCAGTCAGAAAAACCAGATTTCAATTTTTTTTCCAGCGTAATAGCAACACCCGTTTCTATCCCGGGTACTGAACTGCCTCAAAGGAATCAGTAATCGTCGACGTCATCCTTCAACATAAGTGAGCAGTTTTTATTCAATCCAATTGTTATTCGATTTAAACAGGACTTTACAATATGCAACCAATCAAGTCATTTATCAAAAAATCTATAAAGGTCCTGATTGTGATTGAGATCGGCTGGCTGCTTATCGGCAATCTCCTTCTGAACACTTCACTTGGTCCCCGGCTGGCCAACCTGAAGCCGGAAAAATTCACGATGAGCTGGGAAAGCGGGTGGACACCCTACCCTGCCAGCGTCAGCATAAAGAATATCGCAATCGATATCCACACCTTTTCCACCGATATAGCTGTATCTGCAGATACTGCTAGTGCAAAAATTGGACTGCTGCCGTTGCTCTCCAAGCGATTACTGATCGACGATCTAAAAGGGGGTAACGCGAACATTACGGTAATAAGGGAGAAGCCATCTACCAGTCGGCCTGCTCCAGCCAAGCCCTACCCGGGCTTCACCATTGATTTGAGAAACGCATCTGTCAATAAGATTGAGAAGTTCATATTTAACCGTCTCACAGTCAGTGGCGGTGAAACGGCAGCCCGTGGTTCTGTTCAAATGCAGATCAGAGGCGACAAAATCATTGAAGATGTCGATGCCACATGGACCAATGCCAGCTTCCAGATCGACCAGAGAGCGTTTACCAAAACAGTAAGCGCCAGTTTCAAGGGTGGTATGTCTGCATTCAATCCCCGTATAGACAAAGGTCTCGAGCTTGTAAAGAAAATAACAGCCCTTGTGACCCTGGATGGAGTAGTCGGTTCTCTGGCACCGCTTAAGCTGTTCTTCCCCGGCGCCGAATGGATTGAAGAAATTAATGGCGAAGGCCGCGTGGCTATCGATGCAAATATTGTTGATGGAAAATTACAAGAAGGCACCCTGATAGATATTGATGCCGATAGACTGAAGCTTGATTTTCTGGGTTTTCGCGCCGAAGGTTCAGGGCGTGTGGACGGCAGTGTAAAATCCATTGACCAGGCCAGAAAGGCAAAACTGGAACTTCTGTTTGACCAGTTTGAATTATCACGCCGCCGCGTTTCAACTCCGTTGATTTTTGGTGCAGGCCTTAAACTTACAGCATTAGCCCCGGATCTCGGCGTGATTGACGATGTTTCAGACCTCGTCATCACTCTGGAGCTGCCCGACTCCAGGGTCCCTGACATCACTGTGCTCGACGACTATCTTCCCCCTGCACTCGACATCTCGGTGACTGACGGCAGTGCGACTATCAAGGGTGAAATCAAGGTAGCGGGGCCAGATCAACTTGCCACTGGCGAGCTGCATATTACCGGAGATGATCTGCGCGGAAAATTCAGGGACCTGGAATTTCAGGTCGATATGTCCATTGACTCACCGATGTCAGGAGAGCAGCTTGATGATTTCCAGCTAGGGCTTTCGGGAATGCAGTTCAAACTGTTCAACGGCATTTTCGAAAACGAGACTGTAGAAGTTGATAAACAATGGTGGATGTCAGTGGAGGTCCCGGATGGCAATGTCATCCTTGCCGACCCCCTGGAACTGGATGCAGATATCGATCTGGCGATGAAAGATACACGTGCAATCGTCGCATTGTTTTCAGAGGTCAAGGAATGGATCAGCCGGTTTGATGGCATGCTGACGGTGGAGGACGTTGCCGGCCAGGCTAATATTCACGCATCAGAAAAAAAGCTGTCTGTTCGCAACCTGGAAATCCAGGGTGATCGGCTTGATCTTGTTGCCGAACTGCGTGCAGACGACGGTCAAAACGATGCAATTGTATGGGGCAAACTCGGTATATTCAGTATGGGACTCGAACGGATCGGCGAGGAGAGTAACTGGAAATTGATCAATGGAAAAGAATGGTTCGAACAAAAGAAAGCAGAGAACTGGCAATAAAATTTATTGAAGCAAATCTTTTACTGCAAAAGCATGCAACACCCTGCTTTAAGGCAACGGCTGTATCAAACTGTTGAAGGTACATCGAGTGCCGAAGGTAAATAACTTGATTCGATCTTGCCGAACTGGTGTACAGGTTTCCACAAGTTCAGCCAACCAGAGACTGTATAGCTGCTGGCTGACAAAATAATGATCGCTAATTAGGATTCCTGCTCATATGATTTCAACAATATATTTTTCCCTGGCCAATCTCCAGAGTACAACGAAGAATGCGGTAAGTGGTATAGCGAGTATCATCCCCAGGATTCCGTCAAGGGCGGCCCCCCAGAAGAATATACCGACAATAATAAGCAGAGGGCTGAGCCCGGTGGCGTCGCCCATGATCTTCGGCGTCAGAAAGTAAGCTTCTATCATCTGTACCAGGCAAAAGACCAGAATAACCAGCGCCACCAGGTTTGTGCCACCGCCAGCCTGAAACCAGGCCATTGGTAAACAGATACTCAAGCCCACCATACTGCCCAGGTAGGGCACTATATTCAGCACTCCCAGCAATAAGCCGAGCACAGCACCATATTTCAAGCCCGCCAGACTAAAGCCAACCGCAAACAACAAGCCCTGAAGCAAGGCGATGACGATCTGCCCGCGAAAAAATACGACCACCAGATTAAAAAATTCACGGATCAGATAAATCACATCTTTCGCAGTATCAGCTTTTAAAAATGGAAAATTCTGTTTGGTGAGGGCGCTTGGTCGTAACCTTGGCATCAGTAAAAAGAATGCCAGATATACCGGCACAATCACCCATCCCAGTAACGACACGATTAAATCCGCAGCACTCGAACTCGCGGAAACCACACCGTCAAACATATATTTAAGCAACCCCTTGATCGGACCTCCGGGCTCTTCAAAGGCTTCACTGATTTTTGCGCCCATTGTCGATTCCATCATGAAATGCTCAATTTCAGGTTGCCGGGCATGAAACCATTGGACCATCGAAGTCCAGATTACCGGCAACTGGTCGATCAGCTCAGCAAGTTGCGCTGCAATCAACGCACCGAACAGCAGAACAACAGCGCCAGCAGGGATAATGATTGATATGAATACGATGACCAATGCAAGCACCCGCGGCACTCGCTGGTTCACCCATCCATACCAGGGATCCAGAACCATGGCGAGCACTGCTGCCACTGCGAGCGGCAGAAACACGTGGTCAAACGCTTTGAAAAAACGTGCTGAATACAACAGCAGTGCGATGCTGGCAATGACGATGACTGCAGCGGCAAAAGTCGTCAGTCCCGCAGAAACGATCTTTTGTTGTTTAGGGGAAAAGTCCAGATTCATTATTTATTGATATATTCCTGAGATTTAGTTCTGGATTTTTCTGTACCGACAAAGCACCTTGCCGATACTGATTATATTGTGAACAGTCATGCGAAGCCACTACCGATAAATAAACCTGTGGCACGAAAAGCAGACAGCCGATAACTATCATAATGATCGAAGACTTAGAGAGATCTGGCGATTAATCTCGCTGCAGTGATTGCTGATGCATGCAGTTTGTATAAAGTCAGGTGAGACACTCCATGTCAATGAAATATGTGGCCTATCGAGAAAATGGCTGGGAAAACATTGCCCAGATCTGGCTTTCTCCTTCAGAGTCGGTTGCCCAGCCAATCCTGAAGACATTTCTGAAAGCCATGATTCGCAGGTCAATGCCGCCGGTCACTTGCAGATCATCGGTCAGCAGATCACTGTTGAACTCCGGACCTACCCTGCCTGCCTCAATGAAAGGCACCAGCTGAAACCAGTCAATTTCGAAATAATTCAACAAGCTGTAATCTCTTAACGGCCCTGTGCGCGGCATCAAACGCATCTCAGCGGTGGTGTAAACCGCCGACTTGTCATTAAAACGACCACTGGGAAATGCTCTCAGTCGGTCAAATCCCCCCAGAGTTGACCCCATGTAGGGAGGTGGGCGGTGTCGCACAATTTGTGGATTCACAGGATCTGGCGACCAGGTAGGGGTATCCGCAGCCCAGAAATTAAACGCGAGGACCTGCTGTCTGAATAAGCCTGACCCGCCCAGATTGAAGTATTTTGACAGATCGATTTGCAGGTTGGTCCAGCTGTTCGAACTGTTGAACCAGCCGAAATCCCGGGTCAACGTGAATTTCTGTCGAGACCCTCTGGTCGGGTTTCGCAGAAAATCAGTATTGTCATGCTCCAGCACCAGTTCGAGGCCGTTGGTTCTGGCAATCAGCAAGTCTTCCTGACTTGACTCCTCCAGGTCCTGGTAGCGGCTGAAAAATTTAACCGAGGCAATTGTTTTACCGCCTTCTAGCGGGTTCCATCTGCCCGGGACATTGACGTCATT
>Ga0055584_100006233_pt1 | contig 11696 bp, 11 predicted proteins | sample OSDHelmetaG_FD_58716 | JGI IMG/M metagenome (GOLD analysis project Ga0055584, IMG submission 58716) | Pelagic marine sediment microbial communities from the LTER site Helgoland, North Sea, for post-phytoplankton bloom and carbon turnover... | ecosystem: Environmental > Aquatic > Marine >... | reverse complement strand
AACCGCTGTTGAGGGCCAAACACTAACCATACGCGCGGGTGGCGAATGGACCGTCGAACGTGCGGGCCAGCTCGATGCATTAGTCGGCGGGCTCCCCATGGGCAGCGTGCAAGCGGTTCGCTTCGATGTCTCCAGTCTAACAGCCTTGGATACCGCCGGCGCGTGGATCATGCGCCGAACATTGGCGCTTTTCGAAGACAAAGGCATTGCATCGGAGATCGCCGGACTCGATCCTGCCTATAAACCGTTATTGGACATTGTCGACGAAGCAGACAAGCAACCCCACGAACCGCTTCGTGAGGAGCCGCATTTCATCTTGGCGATGTTCGAACGTGTGGGGCGGACGCATCTGCGATGCGTTGAGAGAATCGAAATTGTTGGTCAATTTCTTCGGGTTGACCATTTCGACGCTTGTGAGCGCCATAGCCAAACCGAAACGGTTGCGGCCTGTCGCGCTCATCAACCAGATCGAACAAACCGGGCTAAACGCGGTTCCCATTGTTTGTCTGCTTAATTTCCTGATCGGCATCGTGATCGCCTATCAAGGTGCCGTGCAGTTGCGTAAGTTTGGTGCGGAAATTTTCACGATCGATGGTTTGGCATTCGGCATCCCCCGGGAAATTGCGGTGCTGATCACCGCGATTGTCGTCGCCGGCCGCTCCGGGTCGGCGTTCACGGCGCAGATCGGCACCATGCAGGTCAACCAGGAGGTCGACGCCCTGCGGACGGTTGGGCTCAATCCTATCGAAGTGCTGGTGCTTCCCCGGATCAACGCTTTGTTGATCACGCTGCCCATGCTGGTCTTTCTCGCCGATGTCGCGGGGTTGATGGGCGGCGCATTGATGTCGGTATTGTCCTTGGACCTCACTGTCGGGCAATTCATGAAGCGGCTCGAGGAAGTGATTAGCTTGAAGCATTTCCTGGTCGGTTTGGTGAAGGCACCGGTATTTGCCTATATCATCGCCATCGTCGGCTGTTTCGAAGGATTGCGCGTGACCGGAAGCGCGGAGAGTGTGGGCAGGATGACCACCAAAGCCGTGGTCGAATCGATTGTCTTGGTGATTTTGGCGGATGCGTTATTCTCCATTCTATTCAGTGCGTTGGGGATTTAAGTCATGAATGCGGAAGCGGACAGTGTCATTAAGGTGCGGGGATTGCGTACCCAATTCGGTGCGCAGGTGATCCATGACGGCCTGGACCTGGACGTGCGCCGGGGTGAAGTCATCGGCGTGGTTGGCGGCTCCGGCACGGGTAAATCCGTCCTGTTGCGCACGATCATAGGATTGAACAGCCCCCGCGACGGCACCATCGAAGTCCTCGGCACCGATGTTCATGGGTCGAGTGAAGCCCAGCGGCAAACCTTGCGCACCCGGCTCGGCGTCTTGTTTCAGGATGGCGCTTTGTTTTCGTCACTGACGGTCTGCGAGAACATTCAGGTGCCGATGCGCGAACATTTGAAAATGCCCACCTCTTTGATGGATGAGCTCGCGGCCTTGAAAATTGCTATGGTCGGACTGCCGGCGAATGCGGGTCCGAAATATCCCTCGGAATTATCCGGCGGCATGCGTAAGCGCGCGGGGCTGGCGCGCGCTCTTTCGGTTGACCCGGAAATCATCTTTCTCGATGAGCCCACTGCGGGCCTCGACCCGATTGGCGCGGCGGCCTTCGACCGGTTGATCCGGGAATTGCAATCGAGCCTAGGTCTGACCGTCTTCATGGTCACCCATGATCTGGATAGTCTAGCAGCGATTTGCGACAGGATTGCGGTGCTGGTGGAGAAGAAAATCAGAGTGGCGCCGATGGCGGAACATATGGACGATCCACATCCGTGGATACAAGAATACTTTAAGGGACCATGGGCGCGGGCGGCGTTGAACGCCAAATCCCAAGCCTTGGAAATGGTGTAGATTAATGGAAACGCGGGCCAGTTATATCATTGTCGGCATTTTCACCCTCGTGGTTTTATCGGCGGGGCGCTCGCGGTGATATGGATGGCGGGTGTTAAGTTTGACGAAGAGAGCGCGCAATACGACGCCTATTTCAAAGGCTCCGTCACCGGGTTGAGCCCCGGCAACCAGGTGCGCTATCGCGGTGTGCCGTTCGGTGTCGTGACGGGGATGCGGGGGGATCCGAACAACGTGGAGCGGGTGAAAGTCACGATCGAAGTGCCGAAGAAACCGCCGATCAAAACGGATGCCGTAGCATCCCTTGAGTATCAGGGCATTACCGGCATCGCCTATGTGCAGATATCTGGTGGCACGCAAAAAGCCGAAATATTGAAGAAAAAAGCGGGAGAGGACCGTCCGGTTCTACCGACGAAAGCATCGCAACTCGACGTCGTGATGGAAAAAGCGCCGGAGCTTGTGACCCGGTTTATTGCCTTGGTCGACCGGGCAAACCAGCTCCTGAACCCACGAAACCAGGAGCAGTTCGCGGAAATTTTGGGCAATATCTCCGGCTTCACCGGCGCGCTTTCCGAAAGTTCGGGCGATATCCGGACGATGCTGCGCAACGGCGCTTCGTCGCTTGGCGAGGTTCATGCCGCGGCATCCGAAGCGAAGGCCGCTTTGTCGCAGATTCGCGGTAGCACGGATCGCATGACCGGCGATGCGGAACACGCCATGCGGGACGCCCGGGCTCTCGTCGCCGACCTCCGGCAGAAAGTCGATGTGTTGAGTCACGAGATGACGACGACTCTTGGCGGCGTGCGCGTTAGTGTCGACCGCGTGAGCGTTGGTGTCGATAAAGTCGCCAACGAGGCGAGCGCCACCCTTGTCGAAGTCAAGCGCTTAGCGGGCGATCTGCGCGAAAGCGCCTTGGAATTCACCGGCGGTATGGGGAACGCGTTGACGTCGATCCAAAAGGAAATGGACGGGGTTGGCGGCGAGGCTCAAGCGGCAATTAAAACGTTGAACGTGTCGGCTGGGCATGTCGGCGACGCGGCGGAGCAACTCGCCGGTATCATAAAGGAGAACCGCGAGCCGGTTGAGGACTTCACCGGCTCCGGACTGTATGAGTTAACGCAATTACTGTCGGAGACCCGGGTCCTCGTCGGCGCCTTGTCGCGCATCTCGTCGCAGATCGAACAAAATCCCGCGCAATTCCTGTTCGGAAACACGCAGCGCGGCGTAGAGGTGAAATAAGCAGTATGTTGAAAACACGAACCTGGGCGAAATTCGTTGTCTTCTCGACGTTGATGGCAGTAGTGACGGCATGCTCCATTCCCATTCCAGGCGGCGGTGAGCCGCCGCGTCTCTATGTATTGACGCCAAAAAGCACGTTCCCGAAAGATTTACCCAAAGCGGAATGGCAAATCTTGATCGAACCGCCGATTGCGGCGGCTGGATTGAGCACGGCCCGCATCCCGCTGCAAGACAGTCCGATCGAACTGCGATATTTTACGCGCGCCAACTGGACGGATTTCGCGCCGAAAATGGTTCAGACGCTGATTGTTGAATCGTTCGAAAATTCCGGAAAAATCGTCGGCATCGGGCGTGAACAAATTGGGCTCCGAGCGGACTTCGTGATGAAAACGGAATTGCGCGAATTCCAAGCCGAATACGATGAACGCTTGCCGCAAGACGTGACGACCACCATGAGCGGGGGCAGTACGCCGCCGTATGTTCGCGTCCGCATAAACGTCAAACTGGTTCAAATGCCTCGAAGGGAAATTGTCGCATCGAAAAATTTCGAGCGGAAAGTGAGAGCGGAGACAAACTCCATGGAGGCGATTATAGGCGCGTTCGACGCCAGCCTTGGGAAGGTGTTGAAGGCGATCGTTGTGTGGACCCTGAAGAAGGGCGAAGAATACAAGCCGCAGCGTCTGCGCAAAAAAGCGAATTGATAGACACGTCGAAGGGCTAGAAGCGAATGTCACACGTATTTCACAGGCACACCAAGACGGTCCCACCCGTCGCAGTATCGGGCGATGGCGTCTATATCACCGACGCTCAGGGAAGGCGTTTCCTGGATGCCTCGGGGGGAGCCGCGGTCTCTTGCCTCGGGCACAGTCATCCGCGCGTGATAAAGGCCATTCGAGATCAAACCGAAGCCATTTCATTTGCGCATACCGGGTTCTTTACGTCGACGGCGGCGGAAGAACTGGCCGACAAGCTGATCGAAAAGGCGCCGGGCGACCTTGAATACGTCTACTACGTCTCCGGTGGTTCGGAAGCGGTTGAGGCGGCGCTCAAGCTTGCGCGACAATATTATTTGGAGACCGGCCGACCGCAGCGCAAACACCTCATTACTCGGCGACAAAGCTATCATGGCAACACGCTGGGCGCGTTGGCGGCGGGCGGCAATATGTGGCGCCGCGAGCCGTTCGCGCCGCTTTTGATCGAAACCCATAACATCGCGCCCTGTTTTTCCTATCGTGAGCGGCGCGATGACGAAAGCGAAGCGGATTACGGGCTCAGGGTCGCCAATGAGCTTGAGGCGAAAATTCAAGAGCTCGGCGAGGATAGCGTAATCGCTTTCATCGCCGAGCCAGTGGTCGGTGCCACCGCCGGCGCGGTGGCGGCGGTGCCTGGATATTTCAAGCGTGTGCGCGAAATTTGCGATAAATACGATGTCTTGCTGATTTTGGACGAAGTCATGTGCGGTATGGGACGCACGGGCAGTCTTTATGCGTGCGAGCAAGAAGGGATTGCCCCGGATATTTTGACTTGCGCGAAGGGATTGGGGGCCGGATATCAACCGATCGGTGCGACCTTATTGTCACAAAAGATTTTTGACGCTATTCGCGACGGCACCGGGTTTTTCCAACACGGGCACACCTATATGGGCCATCCGGTGGCCTGTGCGGCGGCGCTCGCGGTGCAAGAAGCCATTCAGGAAGAGGAATTGCTGCCACGCGTACGTGACATGGGGGTCCGGCTGAATGAGGCTTTGGTCGCGCGTTTCGGCAATCATCATAATGTAGGCGATATTCGCGGTCGTGGGCTGTTCCAAGCCATGGAGTTCGTGGTGGACCGGGCGACGAAAGAGCCGTTTGACCCGGCGCTGAAATTGAACGCAAAGATCAAGCAGGAAGCGATGAAGCGGGGGCTCATCTGCTATCCGATGGGCGGCACGATTGACGGTGTCCAAGGGGACCATGTGCTGTTGGCGCCACCCTTTATTATTGAGGGCGCTCATATCGAGGAATTGGTCGAGAAGCTTGGCGATTCGGTTGACGCCGCCATAGGGACCGCTCGGGCGTCATGATTTCCATTATCAGGCCGATATTTCTATCGGTCGTTGTGCTGCTTGGATTAAGCATGCCGTCAACGGCTGCGGAGCGGAATGACCGCGCGATCATCGTCGCGGGTGGGACACCATTTGGATATTATTTCGGCTTGGCCGGCGCCATTTGCCAAGCTGTCAACGAGGTGCCGCCAAATGCGATCCGGTGTCTCAACGTTGCCGGCGGGAGTTCGGCCCTTAATCTGGAAAAAATTAACGACGGCAGTTTCGACTTCGCGGTCGTTCAATCCGATTGGCTGCACCATGCGGTCCAAGGTTCGAGTCGTTACCGTTCGGCGGGCCCGAACGAAGAATTGCGCTCCATCGTTTCCGTGCCCGCGGAAGCGTTGACGATTCTTGCGCGGCGGGACATTGGCGCTAAGGTGTTGACGCATTTGGCAGGTCGTCGGATCGGCTATGACGGCGCCAATCGCTACGCCTACATGTTGATGCAAATTGCTGTCGGCGCTGCTCAGATCAAAATTGATTCGAGACCGGCGGGCGAAGGACAAGAGAGAGATGCCGAAGCGCAGATTTGCGTTGGTGAAATTGATGCGCTGGTCACCGTTGAAAGGCATCCCAGCGGGCATGTCGAAAGTTTGATGGGGCGCTGTAATTTGGACCTCATCTCAATCGCTCCTACGACAATCGCGAAGGCGATTGAAGAACGCCCGGAATTGGTAACACATCAAATATCGCTAAATTCTCAACCGGATGAGAATCCCACAATCACGACTTTCGGATTTTCGGCCACTATTGTCACGCAAAGCAGTACGTCGGACGACCATGTCGGTATTCTGCTGGACGCGATTTTGGGGACCGATCAAAAGAGATGGCGTCGCATCGCGGTGACGGCGTTACCTCTGCGCGATCAGATATCAGTGGCGGCCGGATTGGCACCCTTGCACCGCCGCGCGAAAGCGCATTTCGGCGAAAAGGGATGGTTGCCCTGACTATCTGAAATATCCCGATATTTCCTGCCTTTGAATAGGCAATTCCGGGTCCTGAAGGTCACCAGCTACCCCTAGATTAGGCATCTGTGCAGGGACGGGGCGAGGCACGGCGGCACGTTTCTTAGACAATTGTCCTTTGCGCGCGAGGGCGGTCGCCCGGTCGCGGTCCGGCGTGGAGGCGCTTATTGACGGCAATGGTTGCGCCGTGATGGGCGCGTCGGGATTGAGCAACGCTTCGCCGCCGGTGTTTAAATTTAGTTGAGGTGATAGGGCTTTAGCAGCCGGTAGGGGTTGCGCCGTGATATGCGCGTCGGGATTGAGCAACGCGTCGCTGCCAGTGCTTAAATTTAGTTGAGGTGACGGGACTGTAGCGGCCGGTAGCGGTTGCGCCGTGATGGGCGCATCCGGATCAAGAGGACCTCCTCCAGTCGTGTTTTGGAACGGTTGTAGAGTTGCTCCGACCCCCGTTGCGGCACCTTGTTCGACGATGGGTTCTTCAGATTGCGGCTTAGCGGGCTCCAACATGGGGACTGAAGCGGTTTGACCCGCCGGGCGGCCCGGATCCGGCAGAGGCGCGTTTGGATCAAGAATCAATTGGGTTGGATCGGGCGGTGCGAGATTCGTAACAGGCGCTAATGCAGACCTCGGGTCCGGGGCCAATAGGGGTGTGGATGACGTTATAACCGGTGGCAAGGCGATGGGTGCCGAAGGGTCGAGCGGCGGAGCGCCGGCAATTGGTTGCATGTCGGGGTCTAGGACTGGTTTCGTAGGGTCGAGGACCGTTGTCGAGGGGTCGAGCACACCGCTTGTTTGACCTTGTGTGGGCTTCGTTGGATCCAGGATAGGTAATGTCGGGTCCAACGTCGTGCCGGATGCTCCGCCGGGCGGTGGCACTATTGGAGCCGACGGGTCGAGTGTCGGTGCATTCGGGTCCAGGACCCCGGGCGGGGAAGGCTGTTCTGCTGCCCCTGGGATGGCGATGGGACCGCCGACGGAGCCGATGGGGGCCGCACTAGGGAGTGGTGGCGCACCTCCGGGCGGCGGTATGCCGGGTAATGTCGCTCCGGCGGCGCCCAATGGAGCGTTGGGATCGAGAATTGGGACGCTTGGGTTGATCCCTTCCTTGCTTGGATCGAAGCTCTTTTGCTCACCCCGTTTGACGATCTCGCCCGGCGCTTGGCCGCGTAAAAGTGCAAGATAGATATCGTCTGAGGATTTGCGGTCGCATTCCCGGCAGAAGTCGACTTCTTCATCGTGTTGCCCCTTGGTGACCCCGATAATGTCGCCTTCCGGACCGATGATGGTATACCGCCAGTTTCCCGCCTTTGTGTTGAATCCTTTTGGCATCTTTTCCAAGAGGAAGAGCGGTCCTGGTTCCAACGTGCCATCTTCGGTCAAGCTGAATGTCGGTGTCGCCATCGCAACGCCGCTAACGATCGGTGCGTCGGGTGCCGCCGACGAAGTCGTCAATGCGCGGTCGTTGGCAAAGACAGTGACATAGCGATTTCCATGTATCTTCGAAAGAAACGGCCCGTTGTCGAGCCGTGACCAACCGCCATATGATTCCGCCAATCGGTGGCCGGATTTCTTATATCGCATTTTGGGGAGCAAACACTCGTACGCATTAGCGGCAACCGTTACCGGCAGGACGCGGCCATCGCGGATTTTGCACACTGTCTCGGTGTATAGGCTGGGCTCTGGTGTCGGTGTTAATTTGGCGGGAGTTTCGGCTTTCGGCGGGGGGCCTCCCGCATCGGGTTCGGCCGCGGCATCGGAGATTTGCGGCACAGTGAGAGAGCCGCCGCCGTCAGCGCAACCGGACAGCGTTGATACGATGCAAATCAAAAGAGTCGCGGGGATGGTCATTCGTCCCGCTTGGGACCGGTTCTTCATACGGGTCGTTCATCCCTTGTTCCCGCTAGATGCCTATTTCTACATCGAAAATTGAAATGAAACAATTTCGTTCACGTCTTTGCGAAACGGCGGTCCGGTATCTGGCTCGAGCTCCAAGGCGATGGCACATTAGGTATTACTGAGTTACTGCAACGGAAATCGGTTTATGATGTGGCGCAGTCATTCCTGGATTTTAGCTGCCGCGATATTTTTCGGGGCCAGTGCCGTGGCAACCGGCGGCGATGTCTTGCTACCGGAGATGATCACGATTCCTGCGGGCACGTTTATCGCGGGGTCGGACCGAAGTGAGCGGGAGTATGCGTATAGGCTGGATGAGGCCGCTTACGGTCATTCTCGGACCAGGGAATGGAAATGGTACGAAAGCGAATTTCCCCGGCAACGCAAATTACTGTCGGCATTCGAAATCACGCGGTCTTTAATCACGAACCGCCAATATACTGCTTTCGTGAGGGCGACCGGTCACCGTGCCCCGGAGGTCGATCGCCAGACATGGAAGGGCTATGGATTAATTCACCCTTATCCGCGCACACGGCGTCACGCCTGGAAGGGCGGCTCTCCGCCGGCGGGCCGAGGAAATCACCCCGTCGTCCTCGTCAGTCATGGAGACGCGCAAGCTTACGCAAGATGGCTGTCGAGTGAGACCGGTGCCCGTTATCGATTGCCGACCGAGTGGGAATTGGAAAAAGCCATGCGGGGGACCGACGGTCGCCGCTATCCATGGGGTGAAAAATTCGATGCGACATTATTGAACAGCCACGACGCCGGCCCATTCGATACAATGCCGGTCGGTCGGTTTCCGAAGGGCAACAGTCCGTTTGGGCTGACGGACGCCGCCGGGCAGGTATTCGAATGGACGGCGACGGAAGGAAAGAAGGGACGCTATATCGTGAAGGGGGGATCGTGGGACGACAGCGGGTGTGGCATTTGCCGGCCTGCGGCACGTCACGCGAGGCCGGGCGAGCTCAAGCATATTTTGATTGGGCTTCGATTGGTTCGTGAGGAATAGTATTTAACGCGCGGACATCAATCTGCGGAAAGTCGAAGAGAAAATGACTGTAGAAATTGATTTCACATCACTATCGAAAACCGAATTGACGGAGATGCAGGAGGCGGGACGGATCGTCGTCAATTGCCACCGGGTGCTGGCGAAAACGAGCGACAATATCGTTGGAGAATTGCTCAGGGATTACGACGATTTCTTTGAATGGGATCATTATCCCGATGGCGATGTCTACGACTTCGAAACCCATGGCCAGTATTACTATCACGCACATCCAAAGGAAGAACGGCCGGGAGAGCACGGACATTTCCACACCTTTTTGCGGCCCGACGGCATGCCGCCGGGAATTCGCCCGGCACCGGTCGAGGGTTTCACGATGCCGGAAAACCCGGACGACGCGCTCAGCCATCTCGGTGCGATTGCAATGGATCCGAAAGGATTTCCGGTTAAATTATTCACCACCAATCGCTGGGTGACGGGGGAGGTTTGGTATGAGGCGCGGGACGTTTGCCGTTTCCTGCATCGCTTCGAAATCGATATGGCGCATCCGTCATGGCTGGTGAATGTGTGGGTGACCAACATGATCACGATGTTCCGCCCGCAATTGCGCGAATTGAACGAACAGCGCGATAAGGCGGTTGAGGCCTGGAAACAAAAATATCCGGACCGCGACGTATACGAAGACCGGGACTTGGAAGTTACGTCCGAATGTCCTGTCGATTTGGACGCGCAGATCGCGTCCATCGAAGCAGCATTGGCCGAGGATTAAGGGTCAGCATCGTTCGCATTTCTCGACCGGTAGGTTCCGGGCGAGCCAGCCAGGCGCCGCATCGCGGCCCAACATGCCTTCACTTACATCCAGAACGCGGGTGAAGCCGTGCTGTGACAAGAACTGTTGAGTCCAGTGCGAGCGATTGCCGTGCGCGCAAATCAAGGCGACCCGAGCGTTCTTATTACCGTCCACTGCATTCATGACATTGTCGAGGAACGCCCCCATGCCAGCCGGATCATGGATGGAGATGGCTTTGGCGCCGGCAGGTACACCGGTTTGCCGCCATTCCCCGGGTGAGCGGACATCAATCACCAACAGCGCGCCGCTGTTCGATTGGCGCAACGCTTCTTGGGCGGAGATGATCGGCTCGCCCGCTTGAGTGCCGGGCGCCGTCAATAGGGTGACGAGTAGCAGGAGAATTTTGATAGAATATTTGGTCATTAGGCTACGATAACGCTACTCGTCAGACCGTCAATCCACGGCTCATCACTTCAATGTGACGGTTATCGTATATATCCGAGGTCTCGCCAAAGTCGGTATTCTTCCCGAAACCGCGTCAAGGATGTCCAAACACGCTCGAAATTCCTACTTTTCGTGGAGAGGAGAGCGGCGACTTCCTGCCAGGCTTTCTCGAGTTTATTTAATACAGCGGGCGGAAAACGCCGAAGTTCGACACCACGCCGGCGTAGCTCGAGGATTGCGCGGGCTTGCAATGCTTCCCCCTCGGCTATGCTTTCGGCAAGCGAATGGCCGCAGGCGGTACGGATTTGCCGCCTTTGTGTTTTCGAAATCTTGAGCCATGTCGATCTGCCGATCAGAAGTTCGAACAGCATTGTCTGTTGGTGCCAGCCGGGGAAATAGTAATAGAGCGGTCCCGCGCGCTCGAAACCGACGCTCGCGTCGATGGCTGGGACGGAAAACTCGGCGGCGTCCAAGGTTTGATTTTGCAAGGCGTCTATCAGCTTCGCCGGTGCAATCAATTGCGGCTCAACCCCGAAGAGTTCCAGGACCTGAGCGCCGAGACCAAAGGTGCGCATTTTGAGACCTTCGAAATCCTCGATGCTTCGGACTTCGCGGCGATACCAGCCACCGGCTTCCGGCGGCATGGCGCCACAGATGATGGAAACCAAGCCGTAAGGCTCGTAAAGCTCATCACGCAATTTGCTGCCGCCACCGTGTTTCATCCAAGCCATGAACTCTGGCGCGTCCGGCCCGAACGGGACACTGGAGAAAAGTGCGAAGGCAGGGTCCTTTTCGAACCAGTAGGCCGACGTCGCCCAGGCCGCTTCGACCTTGTCCTTGCTGACGACGTCGAAAAGCTTAAACGGCGGGGCCAGGACATGCGGTTCGATAAAGGAAATCTTCATGGAGCCATCAGAAATCGCGGTCGCGTTCTCCGCGAAGTTCTTCCCCAAGGTTCCGAGCAGCAAGGCTGTTCCCGGGAATGCGCTCGCCATCCGCCACTCGACCGTCGTCTCCGCCGTTTCCGCTCGCATCGGATTAAGGAGAAGCAGGACAAGCGCCGAAAGCGCTAAAATATTGCTAAATCTAAATTGGGATCGCATTGGGTGGCCGGTCTCCTCGTGGAGCTTGGCGTAAGCTATCGCGCGTCTGGAGAGGCGACAAGCCGATGATTGATCGCCTATACTAGGCGTAGCGGAATATGGTCCATGGAAGGGATGTCATGCGAGCGCAATTACGCGATTGGCGGTGGTTCAAATGGCATCTCGTGGCCTATTGCGTCGGCATTGCCGCGACGACGTGGTTCACCCGAAATTCGGAGGACACGTCTTGGTTTTCGATTGGATGGACGGTGGTTATCGGATTTCAT
>Ga0055584_100006232_pt1 | contig 11696 bp, 13 predicted proteins | sample OSDHelmetaG_FD_58716 | JGI IMG/M metagenome (GOLD analysis project Ga0055584, IMG submission 58716) | Pelagic marine sediment microbial communities from the LTER site Helgoland, North Sea, for post-phytoplankton bloom and carbon turnover... | ecosystem: Environmental > Aquatic > Marine >... | reverse complement strand
CAAGCAAAGCTTTGTATCCACCTCACCGACCCAACTCATCAGCGCTACTCTCCTGAGCTCCATCCTGTGTGTAGCCGCTGGCTCTTTCCTGCTCGGTGCCTTTGGCATTCTGCCTGGTCTGTTGGCAGGCATGTCAACGCCTTGGGTTTATCACTGGCTTGTGAAAAGAAAGCGGCGCAAAGCATTTGTGTACCAGCTTCCCGACGCCCTATCCTCACTGGCAACCTCCATGAAAGGCGGCGGCAGCCTTAGCAAGGGACTGGAGATGCTGGCTACCCGGCAGCCTAGCCCTCTAAGTCAGGAGTTTGCGCTACTCGTTGCCGAAAACAGAGTAGGTAAGGATATCGAAGACTCCTTAGTGGATATGAAGGAGCGCCTCAAGTGTCCTGAGCTTGAGCTGCTGAATATCGCAATATCTGTGTCACGTAACGTCGGTGGCAACCTCTCGGACACCCTGGAGATCTTAGCGGATACACTACGCGAAAAATCCCAAGTGGAAGGAAAAATTGCCGCTCTTACCGCAACAGGAAGGGCTCAAGGCTGGGTAATCAGTCTTCTGCCATTCGGGGTAGGCCTGGCACTTTATTATCAAGAGCCTGAAAAGATGTCGTCCCTGTTCCATGAACCCTGGGGTTGGCTAATGCTAGCTATCATGTCCGCCATGATGCTCTTGGCCGTATGGTTAATCTACAAGATAGTTAACATAGATGTCTGACATACTACTCTACATCGCATTATTCACTGTACTTGCAGCTGTGGTATTAATATCTCTGGTACCTTTAGTGCTATTCAAGTCTGCAAAAAATCCAGACTTAGAACTGATTGCTGCTGGAGATGATAACCTTGGCATTCTGATTCGCACACTACGTCCTTTGCTCCGTGCCTATTCCAACGTTTTCGAGAAGCAAATCTCTGCCGAAAAGCTGGATCTGCTCAGGGTAAAGCTACTCAGAGCCGACATGCTTTTCTCTCTGACTCCCAATGAATTTATAGCATTGCGCAGAGTATCAATGGCTCTCGCAATAGGATTCGGCTATCTGATCATCCAGCTTCTCAACATGGACGATGCACCAAAAACCATAGCCATTCTGGGCGGTGCAGCTGCTTTGGGCAATGTCTATCCGGATATCTGGATGAACGATATCATCCAGCGCCGCAAGAACAAGATCGAGAAAGCTTTTCCTTTTTTGCTGGATCTGCTGGTGTTAATGATGAGAGCTGGACTCCCATTTGCCGGGGCAATACAGCAGGGTATCAATAAAATACCAGACGGTCCTTTGAAAAAGGAATTTATCAAATATCAGCGAGACATTCGGACAGGACTCCCTCGCGCAGAGGCTCTGGAAAACCTTTCTACTCGCATTGATATTCCAGCTGTTACCAATTTTACAGCAGCAATTATACAAGCAGAAGAAACTGGAGGCAGCATTACAAATATGTTGGCAAACCAAGCCAAACAGCGACGGAAGGAACGTTTTCTACGTGCTGAGAAAAAAGCCAATGAGGCTCCCGTTAAGATGCTACTGCCATTAGTAGGGCTTTTATTCCCAATCACATTTATGATTATCAGCGTACCGATTATCGTCCAGTTTCTTGATTCAGGACTCATTGATAAGCTGATGAAATGATCGAAAAAACAACCAACCCTCTAAAGATTTTACGGATGGACTCTTTCAGCAAACGTCTTACAGGTGCGATAACACGCCCTATAAATAAAACGGGGCAGATCCTTCTTTTTATACCTGGAGGCTCTATACATACCTTTTTTATGAAATATGACCTCCATATATTTTTCCTCGGGACTGATTACCAATTATTAAGTGGCCATCCTAATGTAAAACCTTGGAGGGTTATCAAAGCTCCTAAGGGAACATGCTATGTTGCCGAATCTGCTTCTAACCTTCCCTATGATTTAGTACACAAGAAATTGATGACAACCAAGGTTTTATCATGAGATATTTTACTTCACTTTTTTTTGTTTTCATACTTGCCGGATGCTCCACCCATCCCGGGATAGCTTCAGAAAATACGGAAAAGGGTAATGCATTGACAAAATTGTGGAAATCCGCCGAAACCGCATATAATAATCAAGAATGGGAAGATAGCTTTCATTTATACAGCAAGCTATCTGAGAAATTAATTGATGCCGAAATTGAATTCAAGAAAGGTGTATCTTCATTTAGAACAGGTAGAATAAAACTGGCAGAGTCGTCATTTGAAAAAGCTATTGAAATAAATCCCACTCATCGGAAGTCTTTATACAACTTGGCAATTATAAATATGTCCAGGGGTTATGCATTCCTTCATCGATATCAAAATAGCTTATCACCTCAGGAAAGGTCAAAGAGTTTAAACGACATATTGGAAATATTAGAGAACTTCAGTGAGAAATAAAATTTAAATAATGCTTACAATAACAAATAATTATTTGATTTTAAGTTTATTCTCTTCAATTACCATACCTGGTGTTATTTTTTATAGTATTATTGAATCATATCCCCCAATTTATTTCACGATATTGATTGCGCACTTCATATACACCTTTGCTTTACTAAAAATAGCCAGTATCAGAACAAATAATTCATTTTACAATATAATATCACCAATAATATTCATAAGCCTTACTGAGATTGTATTATCAGCTATAAATATCCCAATTTCCTATACATACTTCTTGAACAACTTAATGCCTTTTGATTTTCTGCTACCTTATTTTGGCTCAGAGATTTCAATGGGTATATTAGTTGGTATATTTTCATTTTTTTTTCGTATTTCTTCTACATTCTCATTAATTATATTTTCCCTAGCCTGGCTGGTTCCAATCTCGGAAGCACCTGTACAAGAACAGGAGGATGGTATCCGAGTTGCCCTTATTCAGACAGTGTTGCCTCAACGCACAACCAGCTACCCAGGGATATCCGGAGGTTTAGAGTACTGGAAGACACATTTGATGAAGGCACTGAATGAGAGCAGTGAACAACAGCCAGATCTGATCATCCTGCCAGAATCATCAATGCCAAGCTTTAGTTCCACTCCTACCCCAGTCGTACAAGAAATACTGAATAGCCGAGGTCCATCTCCGATTATTGCCCATCACTACGTGGATATTCCTCAAGCCTATGGAATATCCAGTCAAGCCAGGTTTTGGAGCAGTGACTATCAGCTACTTGGCCACCATGAAAAGCGATACCCGCTCCCCATGGCAGAAAAATTGATCATCCCGGGTCAAGAGGCCTTTTTTTCATACAAAGGGCTAACACTTGCGCCTTTCGTCTGTTCTGAAAGCCTGCATATATACAGAACTCGCTTCCGGCTGGCCAAGAGCGATGCAGGTATCATACTGGCCAATGAAGCAGGTATTGCCCATACATACCTCCCAGAATTCCATTTTATATCAGATAGGATCCGTGCACGCGAACTGGGAAAACCTATCCTGAGAGCAGCCAACATACGTTTATCATCATATATTGATGGGCACGGAAAGCCTGTGGATGTCGCTGAAGAATCAACTTGGGAAAATCTTTACATAAAACTGACCCCAGGTGGTAACAGCTTTTTTTCTAAAACATTTGTTACTCTGCATGTAGCGGTTCTTATCATTGCTATTCTTCTACTTTACACAGCAAGAACAGTCTGCTTTTACCAACAAAATACTGGTATTTACATCCTGATTTTAATCTGTATTATCCATGTACAAATTGCTTATGGATATGATAGGTTTTTGTCATATCCGTCTGAAAAAGCTATGTCCTTCTATATGGATGATTACTTCCCGGCACGCCAGCTTGGTGTCACCGACGGGACAAACATGGAGACGTTCAACACCTACATTGATTCCTCTTATATACCTATAAGAAACATACCGATATCCCGTGGGGTTGGTATTGTTAATACCATTAATGGAAAAATGTATATCACAGAACGCAGTGGGAACTACATTACTACACTCAGTGAAAGGGGGTTTCTAACACTTGACAATAAACATCTTGAAGACATCTCGATAAGTGATGTCTTGTGGTACACCTATAAGCCTGAAAAAGATTGACGGAGGTCAAATGAAACGGAGTTTTAACACCCACCCGCAGATTCGAAAACAACGTGGCCAGGGCATGTCCGAATACATCATTATCACCGCACTGATTGCGGTTGCCGCGATTGGTGTATTTGCTGCCTTCGGTGATGTTATCGGCAACCAAACTGCAGCAATGGCGCAGGAAATGTCCGGTAAAGACGGCCAGAGTGATGTCGACAAGGCTGCAACGAATGCTGCTCGCGCATCAACCTATGCTGACACTCAGGATAACCTGTCCACGTATAATGCCCAGAATAACCAGTAACTCCATATTCTGGACTGGAAAATAGCGACATGGGACGTTCCAAGGGGCAGATTTTGCCTCTCATCTTGTTTGCTCTGTCCATCGGCGGCATCATGCTTGTGGTCATGTTCAACGTGACACAAAAAGTCACTGACAAAACCATTTCCAGCAATGCCGCCGATGCCGCCGCCTATAGCGGTGGTGTTTGGGCCGCTCGCCAGCTGAACTACATGGCCTACACCAACCGTGCCATGATCGCTAACCATGTCGCAACCGGTCATCTGATTGCCTATGTCAGCTGGACGCGTTATGTAGAAAGCACAACCTCCAACATCAGCACCATCTCACGTGCAGTCCCTGGTCTAAACGCAGTTATGGCAGCACTGGAAGAATTTTCTGGCATTGTCAGAGAAACTGCCGAGTACAGTGCTGAGGTGATGCTCCCAACTATCGATACCGTCAATGACCTGTACGCCCTCTCTCAGTATCAGGCACAAATAGACCTCAACCCAACCAGGGTTGAATCCATCATGCAGGCAGTAATCGAGGCGCATGATCCCGTTCTTCGTTTTAACGATACATCTACGCTTAACAACAGCAGCGGCAGTGATTATAAACCCCTCATTGACGCAGCCATTGCGTCCTACAGGGCCAAGTTGCTGGGGGCGACGGAGATTCTCTCCCCCGGTGAAGATGGCGGGGAAATATCTGACATGGTAGAGCTAAGCTATGCCGGATCAGATAAATGGCTCAACAACAGAAAATGGAGCCAAACATTGGTTCCAGGTTTGTACAAGCTTAAGAAGAAGGGCGAAACCCGGCATGAGCTGGGCTCTGAGCTCTCTCACTGGGAGGCCAGTGATTCACTCAAGTTTGGTCAATGGACACCAAAGGGATGGAGCTGGAGCACCATTGGATGGGGAAGAGCTGATAGCGCAGAGTTTCACGAAAATTACCAGGGTATCTCGTCATATGCTCGCAAGCGGGCAGCGCCTGATGAGGAGCTCTATATCGACGTTGTCGCCCTCGCGACAAAATTTGATGATGAAACTGTATCTCGGAAAAGAATGGGTATTGACAGCAAAGGCACAGTGATCAGTGGCTATGGTAAAGCCAGAATCTATTTTGCGAAGCCTGTTACAGGCTTCTCTAGCGGCACGCCTCAATACTCAAACCTCTACAATCCCTTCTGGAAGGTAAAACTGGTAGATCCATGGCTATAAAATCTGCACACACTGCCATCCTCCTTACCGTAGCAGCCACCCCCGCGACTGCTGGCATCTCCTGTCCTGCAGACAAAATTGAGGCGGTTGAACTGATCAGCAAACATGAAACGCTTCAACAATCAAACCCGGGCATTCTTGATAGAGGACATGGGCGAGTAGAGGTCAAACACTATTTCAGTCGCAAAGGGGACGAATACGTCCTTGAGAATGGCGAGAACCGTCTTCCGGACGTTGATGCTTTTGCGGCAACAGGAAATCTCAGCAACCGCTGGGAACCTTATGTGAAGGAAACCTGGCGTACAGGAACAGAGGCCTATCGTTCATACAGAAACGAAAAGGGTGAGAATAATAAACGCAGCAAAATAATGCCTCGGGACCATAATCCGGCGGTCGCCATAGAATCTGTAAAGCCCGGGAACAATACATCAACGGTCGCTGGCTTCAATTGCCGCAAGGTTCAGAAAACCTTGCCAAATGGTACAACCATATCCACTTGCAACCTGAAGATTTATGGTCTTAACCAGCCTCTGGGCGGGCAAAAACTCTACAAGGATGGGTCTCACCAAACGACCCAAGTACTTTCACTGGAACAACTTTGTGTCGAAGAGTCTTTATTTAAGGTACCCGACCGCAACTGGAAATAGGATGAAAGGATATCATCAGCTCTCTTCAAAAGAATCAGGTACTGCCACGATTGAGCTTATCGTTGGCTGTCTGGCGGCTATTCCTCTGTTTTTTGGCGTGTCTCTTTTGGGCAAGTATGCAGACATGCGACATAAAACAGTGGAAGCCGCACGCTATGTTGCCTGGGAAGAAGTGATATGGCAGAACAGCAAAGGAAATGACAGTTATCAACTGGAAGCCTCTGACAGGCTTATGGGCCACCGCCATGCATCCATTGTGGATACAAGCATCCTGGAGCAGCAAGGTGTATCTGAAGATCCTCTCTGGCGTGACCAGTCAACCCGCACCTTGATGGTTAGCGATGGTAGTACCGTAAGAGTCAATATCAGCGAAGAGCGCAATATCGGTTCGACAAAGCATAATGCGCCAATCAAGGAGGTGGCCTCAAAGGCCGGCCTGAACACTGATGGTATCACCAAATATCAAGTATCACTTCCTGTCACCAACAGGTTGCGAGTTCCAAACCCGGGAGAACCTACAACGCTCAGCAATTTTTTCAATCCCGCTCACTACCTGCCTCCCGAGGTAATGGCATTTAGTGCAACCTCGGCAATCCTGAGTGACACTTGGCAAGCGGACGACTTGTCTTCCTACAACAAACGAATCCGCAAGCTTACGCTTGAAGATGAACTGGATTTGGCTGTCATGCCTGGCACTCAAACCTTCGGCAACATCTGGCTTTTCAAAGAAGGAGATGATGGTGCCAACCCTGATATTGTCGCTGCCCCCGAAGCTCTACTTCAGGTATACACACCATGAAACGCTGGCTCCTGGCATTAGTCGCATCAATAATCCCTTTCTCTATCTCCGCCAGAGAACTTCACCTGCCACAACCCCCTGCAGGACTGGAGCTGTACTGGGTGGCACGTTATATGGAATTTAACGACCTTCCGATGAGTATTCAAAGCTTTAAGACTTTCGAGTCTACAAGCAACCTGACTCCCCGCCTGATGACATATCTGGAAAAGCTGGGTGAGACGGTACATGTCACCACGGATCAGGATGGATGGATGACCCTCGCCACCGCCGATGACGAGTACTTTTACAGTATACGGCTTTTTGAACATCCTACCGAGATTGAAGGTGTCTTCACTGTTTCCGCCCGTACACCCAATGCTTCCTCCTCTCCCAGACTCCCCCTGGGATTTGTTCGCATCGAGAAACAAACCTTTTTTGATGGACCCTCAATTCAGGAGTTTACCGTATTGAGCTCAAATTCAGGCCAGTCGGAAGCCCTTGCCATCGTGGAACGAATGATGAGACAGGATGGCTGGAATACAACGCGCAACTACCAGTCCACCCGCTACTTCTCACGTGGCAATGCTCTTGCACACGCAACCGCCCGAACAGGAGAGAACGGGGTTGGAACTCTCATTCTAATAAGTAAAGAGCTCGACAAATGAAGCCCCCAAGATATGCCAAGGGCAGCAGCCTGGTAGAGTACATCGTCATAGCCAGCGTGCTGGCCGCACTATTCTTTGGTCTGCCCAACATCAAAGAGATGCTGGAGCAGCATCACGACCAGGCGGTCGAGACCCTATCCATTCCCAACTGAACATAATATCAGGACGTAATTATGAAGGGACGCTTGATTACCGTAGCACTTATTTTGTTCGCCCTTATGGCGGCCAGTGCAGCGGTGTATCTTTCACATCAGTACATCCAGAACACTATCCGAATGAAAGAAGCCGCTATCGACAAGCAATATGAGCCGATAGAAGTAGTTGTAGCCAACTTTAACCTCCGTCCCGGTGATGTTATTTCTCCACGAACAGTATCCCTGCGCAAGGTCCCTTCGGGTTTTGTGCACCGTAGCGCCATTCGTAAAAACGATTTCGACTCCGTAAACGGCTTTGCCCTGTCAGAACCTTTGGGCAAGGGTGAAACACTACTGCGATCACATATATCTCAGCGCAAAGGGGGCAAGTTTGCTGCACTCATCGATGAAGGCCGCCGGGCCGTAACTCTCAATATCGATAGCCTTTCCTCTGCCGCTGGCATGCTCTCACCCAATGATGAAGTGGATATTTTGCTGACCACTCAAGATAAGGATAAAGGGGAACTGCTCACCACCCTGCTGCTGGACAACATTCGAATATTGGCAACTGGTGTGGAAACGTCTGAAAACCCAACCGGTCAAGTGGTGCAATACAATACCGTCACCCTCGACCTGACACCCGAAGAGTCTTCTAAAGTTACTCACGCCCGCAAGATTGGGGAAATATCCTTCGTGCTCAGAGGCGCTCAGGAAAAAGGCTCTGGCTATGCCGGAACAATTTCCCGAGGAGACATTCTCGGCGAGTCACATACAGCCACACATTCAAAAGTCGAGATTATTATTGGGGGTTAAGAAAAACTTTATGCGAATTATACCGAATCCACTCCGTTCTCTACTCCTCCTTTGCCTGATTGTAGTCTCCCCTTGGCTATCTGCTACTGAGGTAATTCAACCACCCGTTCAACATCTGACAGTTGGTGAAACTCACATCATACCGGTCAAGGGCCTTAACCGTGTTGCCGTTGGCAACGGAAAAATCTTGCAAGTTGAAGCCTTGGAACAAACAGATGAGGTTCTCATCATTGCTAAAGAACCGGGCATTTCAGATGTTGTCATTTGGAACAACCGGGGGAACACCCAACGTTACCTGATCAATGTAAGAGGTCATATCGAGGGCCCTACCGAGAAAGTCGTGGCCGAACTCTTTAATAATATTGATGGCATATCAATTCGTCGTATCGACAACAGTTTCGTGATCGAGGGCACCGTCAACACGGTCCGTGAACATCAGAGAATTCAGGCAATAGCCGACAGCTATGCCAATATTTTTTCTCTGGTATTCCCCCCAGAATTTGAGCACAAACAAACGGTCCTGATTCATGCCCAGTTCCTGGAGGTAAATCGCAACGCCCTGGAAGACATTGGCATCAACTGGAGCGACGCCATAAATGGCCCGGTATTCTCATTTCTGAAGGACTTTTCTAGCAATAAATATTTCCGGGGCGCAGGTCTTCCTGATGGGGCACTCCTGAACCCTGCATTGACAGATCTGCCAAATTCCATTTCCGGTACCCAACAGTTTCTTGGCTGGTCATCATCACTGACATCGGCCATTAACCTTCTGAAAACCAATGGCGACGCTCGACTGCTGGCAGAGCCCACGCTCTCCTGTATCAGTGGCGGCAGTGCCGACTTCCTCGCCGGCGGTGAAGTACCTATTCCAGTCACAGGAAGCGATGGAGAGGTCACTGTTATTTTTAAAGAGTTTGGTATCAGCCTGAAGATTCAGCCACTGGTAGATGAGTCAGGCTATATACAAACCGAAGTAGATATTGAAGTCAGTGCAGTTGACGAAAGCGTCAGCGTACTTGGAGTTCCAGGATTTACATCGCGTAAAGCCTCTACTGAAATGCACGCAGAAAGTGGACAAACCATTGTCCTCGCGGGTCTATTTAGCCAGGAGGGCTCCAAGTCAGTCGATAAAGTGCCAGGGCTGGGTGATATTCCTGTTCTGGGTGAACTCTTCAAGTCCCGTTCATTCCGAAATAACGAGTCAGAACTCATTGTACTGGTCACGCCACGTATCATCGACAACCAGAAAGAAGGCGAGAAAGGTATGGAACTGTTCCGGCGTCTGCAGCAGGAATCAGACGAAGAACTCAAATTCAGCATCATGGACTAATGGCTCTATGTTTAAGCTCCAAATCAGAACTGCATCGGACGCACCACAAACACGTGAGCTGGACCCCGGCATATACAAACTCGGGCGCTCCATCTGGTCTGATATCCGCATCAAGTCCAGTCACTTGCTCAAACACCACATGACTCTGGCAATACAGGAAGACGGGTTCAAGCTGATTGCTCTTGGCGAACTGGAAGTGAACGGGCGCCCTGCACAAAGCCTGATGACACCAGAGTCTGGTACACACTGCCGAGTGGGCGATGTAGAACTGACTTTTCTTCACTCCTACAAAACAGCAGAAGAGTTGCTGGACGAGGAGGATGACCGTATTCAAGCCAGGCAGACAACCACATCAGAATCAACGCCATCAGCACCCGCTGCGCCATATCGTCCAGAAACTCCTGCGATGTCTCCCACACCACAGGATATCGAAGAAACACGAGTCTGGACTGCAACCAAAAAAGCGCTGCAAAAAGCCATTCTCGAAAAAATGGACCTCTATAAGCGCGGCATCATTGATGGCCTGAATGACGAAGACCTGCGGGCTGAAGCCACCGATACCGCACAATCCATTCTTGCGGGTCAGCAAATTGATGTGCCACCGCACCTGAACAAACGCCGCTTGATACAGGAGACCGTTGCCGAATCCATCGGCCTGGGGCCACTGGAACCACTGCTCGCAGACAGCTCCGTCAGCGAAATCATGGTCAATGGCCCCAACCAGATCTATATCGAACGTAACGGCAAAATAGAACGTTCCACCACTCGCTTCACGGGTGACAGCTCTCTGCTCAGCGTTATTGAACGAATTGTGTCCCCCCTTGGGCGCCGTATTGACGAAGGATCACCCATGGTTGATGCACGCCTGAAAGACGGCTCCCGTGTCAATGCCATCATCCCTCCGTTATCGCTGATCGGTCCGGTCGTCACCATCCGAAAATTTTCCACCGAAAAATACAACCTGGACAGGCTCGTCGACTTTGGCTCCCTCAACCCCGAAATGGCTCGCTTTCTGGAAATATGTGTACGTCACCGCAAAAATATTGTCGTTTGTGGCGGTACTGGGTCGGGCAAAACAACATTCCTTAACGCCCTGTCAGACTGTATTCCAAACTACGAACGCATCGTCACTATTGAAGATGCGGCTGAGCTCCAGTTGGCACAGGAACACGTCATTTCGCTGGAAAGCCGCCCAGCCAATGTTGAGAAAACAGGCGAGGTTACTATCCGCGACCTGGTAAAAAACTCGCTGCGAATGCGCCCGGACCGCATCATCGTTGGCGAATGTCGCGGAGCCGAGGCACTGGACATGCTTCAGGCCATGAACACTGGCCACGAAGGCTCAATGACCACAGCACACTCCAATTCCCCACGAGACCTGCTTTCACGGCTTGAAGTCATGGTCTTGATGAGCGGCATGGATCTGCCTGTCCGCGTCATCCGCGAGCAGATCGCATCAGCCGTAGATATCATTGTGCACCAGTCTCGTTTTTCAGACGGTCGCCGTCGCGTCACGTCCATCGTGGAAGTCGATGGCATGGAAGAAGATGTCGTACTGATGCAAAAGCTGTTCGAATTCCGCCAAAGCAGTATTGGTGAAGACGGTCGCCTTCATGGCGAATTCAAAAGTTTGGGTATTGCTCCACGTTTTTATACCGAGCTTCAAGAGGCCGGTGTCGAGCTGGACCGCTCAATCTTCATGTCCACATCCAAAGAAACCAGCACCTGCTAAGAGCCACCAAGTTCAGGGATGAAACCGTATGGGCAACATAATCAGGACACTTACACAT
>Ga0055584_100006231_pt1 | contig 11700 bp, 8 predicted proteins | sample OSDHelmetaG_FD_58716 | JGI IMG/M metagenome (GOLD analysis project Ga0055584, IMG submission 58716) | Pelagic marine sediment microbial communities from the LTER site Helgoland, North Sea, for post-phytoplankton bloom and carbon turnover... | ecosystem: Environmental > Aquatic > Marine >... | reverse complement strand
GTTCCTCATATAGCCCCTAGGGTACAGACAGATAGACAAATATCTGGACATAGTAGTCTATTCACGGCCCATTCTCATGTTCTTTGTCCTTTATCTATTTTGCAGCAACATTATTTATTATTGCAAGAAGATGATGCGTTATTTATATTGGATCTTTTTGAGTTAGATCGCGTTATTTTTACTCAAAACCTCTTAAAATTCTTAGATTCTTCACAATCAGCTCAGCCGCTATTGATTCCGACCAGTTTACCTATATCAGATGATCAATTATTAGCCGTACAAGCTCATGGTGATTGGTTAGAAAAAATAGGGATTAAAGTGACGACAAAGGCGAATAAACGTTTAATTGTACATACTGTACCGGAATTTTTACGTCAACAGGATATCTCATTATTAGTTTCTTCTTTATTAGATGTATTATTTGATAATATAGATATGCTTAATACGCAAAAATCTTTTACTCAAGATATTATAGATGAGTTTTTACAGCAGTATTCAATCACTAAAAATGAATACTCACTCTCCAACAGTATTCAAGAGTTATCCTCCCTTGAACAACTATTATCAGGAAATTTAAAAGAGACACTTGTTCCTATATTAAAACCTTTATCTTATCAGTCTCTATTATAAAATACGGGCTGTAGATCTTTTCTTATTTTATACCTGATGGAAGGGATATTTTCCTTCATTTTATGTGATTACTGGAATAAAACAATGACAGAAAAAAAATTACCTAAGGCTATTTTTCTTATGGGACCAACGGCTTCCGGAAAAACAGATTTAGCCATTCGATTAAAAGCACAGCTTCCTGTTGAATTGATCAGCGTAGATTCTGCATTGATTTATAAAGGGATGGATATCGGTACGGCTAAACCCACGCCACAAGAGCTACAGATAGCACCTCATCGTTTAATTGATATTATTGATCCAAGTTGTTCTTATTCTGCTGCCGATTTTAGGAAAGATGCTATACATGAAATGGATGCAATTAGTCGTCAAGGCAAGATCCCATTATTAGTAGGTGGAACCATGCTGTACTATAAGGCTTTATTGGAAGGGTTATCACCATTACCTTCAAATGATCCTCATATAAGACGGCAGATAGAAGTAGAAGCAGCAGAAAAAGGATGGGATTGTTTACACGCACAGTTACAACAAATAGATCCCGTGGCAGGGCATCGTATCCATCCTAATGATCCCCAACGTTTATCTAGAGCACTTGAAGTATACCGTATTAGTGGAAAAACTATGACGGAACTGACGCAGATAAAAGGAGATCCTTTAGCCTATGACGTGGCGCAATTTGCCATCGCCCCACAAGATAGAAAAATCTTACATGAACGCATAGAACAGCGTTTTCATATGATGATGGAACAAGGTTTTGAGAATGAAGTGAGAAAATTATATAGACGTGGTGATCTTAATTCTAATTTACCTTCCATTCGTTGTGTTGGCTATCGTCAGATCTGGGACTATTTAGAAGGAAAAATGGATCGAGATGAAGCTATTTTTCGTGGAATTTGTGCCTCAAGACAGTTAGCTAAACGTCAAATCACTTGGCTGAGAAGTTGGAAAAATTTAATTTGGTTGGATACCTTTACCCCGGAGAAAAATGTGAAAACTATTTTGCAAAGCATATCAAATCATTGATTATTGTGTATAATAGAGATTTCAAGTGAACATATATTCTGAGTCTTATCTTGCTGATAAAGCTGAGAATAATAAAAATATAATCATAAAATTAAATTTATAAATTAAAATGAAAAAGGAATAAAAAATGGCGAAGGGGCAATCATTACAAGACCCGTTCTTAAATGCATTAAGACGAGAAAGAATACCTGTCTCGATTTATTTAGTGAATGGGATTAAGTTACAAGGTCAAGTGGAATCCTTTGACCAATTTGTAATTTTACTAAAAAATACAGTTAATCAGATGGTATATAAACATGCGATTTCAACCGTTGTTCCTGCTCGACCAATCCCTCATAAGAGTGTGGAAAACGAGCAAAACAATAAGAGTGGAATGAATAATATATCTCGAGATATAACTGAATAATATAAGGAGCTTAATGCTTGTTAGAGCGTTATGAATCTGGTGAACGAGCGATAATCGTTCATATTAATTTTAATCAAGATGGTGAGTGGGAAGATTTACAAGAATTTCAAATGTTGGTGACATCATCTGGCGCTGAAATTTTACAAACCATTACCGGAAGTCGACAATCACCTACACCTAAATATTATGTGGGTCTAGGAAAAGCAGAAGAGATTGCTCAAGCAGTGCAATCATTAGAAGCTGAGATTGTCATCTTTAATCATGCGTTATCTCCGGCACAGGAGAGAAACCTAGAAACTTTATGTCAATGTCGGGTTATTGACAGAACCGGACTGATTCTTGATATTTTTGCTCAAAGAGCAAGAACTTATGAAGGTAAACTTCAAGTAGAATTGGCTCAGTTGAGACATTTATCAACACGTTTAGTGCGTGGTTGGACTCACTTAGAAAGACAAAAAGGTGGGTTAGGCTTACGAGGTCCTGGGGAAACTCAGTTAGAAACAGATAGACGATTATTACGCGAACGTGTTAAGGCTATCTTACGTCGTTTATCTAAGGTTGCAAAGCAACGCGAACAGGGAAGAAAAGCACGGCAACGTGCAGAAATCCCAACAGTATCTCTGGTTGGATATACGAATGCTGGCAAATCGACGCTCTTTAATAAAATTACAGAGGCTGGTGTCTATGTAGCCGATCAGCTTTTTGCAACACTTGATCCTACACTTCGAAAAATTGAAGTGCAGGATGTGGGAAGTGCAATTTTAGCCGACACCGTTGGTTTTATTCGACAACTACCTCACGATCTTGTTGCTGCATTTAAAGCCACACTACAAGAAACTCAAGAAGCTGCTATTTTATTACATGTTGTAGATGCAAGTGATGATAGATTTCGCGAAAATATCGATGCAGTAAATGATGTTTTAGCTGAAATTGATGCCGATGAAGTTCCTTCAATCTTGATTATGAATAAGATTGATAATCTAGAAAAACAAGAAGCTCGCATTGAATATAATGATGAAGGTGAGCCTTGTACCGTCTGGGTTTCTGCAATGACAGGCATAGGTATAGATCTCATATTTCAAGCATTAAGTGAGCGTTTATCTGGAGAGCTAATACATGAAACTTTGTGTATAGATCCACTTCATATAGGTCGATTACGTGGGCTGTTATATGCGTTAAATTGTGTATTAAATGAATCTTATGATGAGCAGGGTAATTTGCTTCTGGAAATCAGGATTCAAAAAAATGATTGGCATAGATTAGAAAAAAGAGAAAATGAACTTCTTTCTAAATATGTTGTTAAATAGTTTCTATTTTAAATTAGTTACGGAGTTATCTTATGGCGTGGAATGAGCCTAATAATAACAATGGCCCAGATAAAGACCCTTGGGGCAATAAAAAGAAAGGTCAAGATCAGGGGCCGCCTGATCTTGATGAAGTGTTTAATAAACTGACAGGCAAATTAAACGATTTGTTTGGTGGTAAAAACCAAGGTAATAATGGCAATAATAAATTTAAAAAATTCTCTTCAGGTAAGGGTGGGTTTTTTGGTTTTGGAATCGTTGCTGTTGTGGCTTTTTGTATTTGGGTTGCCTCTGGTTTTTATACCATAGGCGAAGCCGAAAAAGGCGTGGTATTACGTTTTGGACAATACAATCGTACTGTTGATGCGGGTCTTAATTGGAAAGCAACTTTTGTTGATAAAGTTATCCCTGTGAATATGCAAGCGATTCGTTCACTACGTGCGAAAGGCTTGATGTTAACGAAAGAGGAAAATGTGGTGAATATCGAAATGGATATTCAATACCGTATTTATCAGCCTGAAAAGTATTTATTTAGTGTAGTGAATGCTGATGATAGCTTACGTCAAGCGACTGATTCTGCTTTGCGTGCGGTTATTGGTGATGCCACTATGGATGATGCCTTAACTAAGGGACGTCAAAAAATTCGTGAGCAAACTCAAGTGGAATTGAATAATATTATTGATAAATACGACATGGGTATACTTATCGTAGATGTCAACTTCCAGTATTCAAGAGCACCAAGTGCTGTTAAAGATGCCTTTGATGATGCAATTTCTGCCAGAGAAGATGAAGAGCGTTATATTCGTGAAGCCGAAGCTTATCGTAATGATATTTTACCTAAAGCTAAAGGTAGAGCGGAACGTGTGAAAAAAGAAGCACAAGGTTATGCTCAACGTCTAGTCAATGCGGCTCAAGGTCAAGTGGCTCAATTTAATAAATTGCTTCCTGAATATGAAAAAGCAAAAGAAGTGACTCGTAGCCGATTGTATTTAGATACCATGGAACGTATTTATAAGAAGACTAGTAAAATACTTATAGACACGAAAAAGAATGGTAATTTACTCTATCTTCCATTAGATAAATTGATGACACAATCTTCTACTGGAAATGCCACAGCTGCCGCGCGCACTCAAGATCAAGATGCGGCTAATTATGGTATTCAATTAGAATCTAAAGCTGACACCACAACACAGTCAACCACTCGTCCATCTACTAGCAGACAAGGGAGAGATTAATAATGCGGAAACTAATTTTCCCTCTTTTAATTATTGTGATTGTAGTATTGACTGCATCATTATTTCAGATCAATGAAGGGCAACGAGGGATCTCTATTCGTTTTGGTCGAGTATTAAAAAATGCAGATCAAACTGCTCATGTTTATGAGCCAGGTATCCATTTAAAAGTGCCATTTTTTGATAGGATTAAGATCCTTGATGCTCGTATTCAAACCATGAGTGATCAAGCTGATCGATTTGTGACTTCAGAAAAGAAAGATGTCATTATTGACTCTTATGTCAAATGGCGTATTAAAGACTTTAGTAAGTTTTATCTATCCACTGGAAGCGGTAATGTTTTAACAGCTGAAGGGCTATTAAAACGTAAAGTATCTGATGGGTTACGTGCTGAAATTGGAAATAAAACCATCAAAGAAATCGTGTATGAAAAACGAGATGCTGTGATGAGTGAAGTTCTAACTAATGCAAAGGAAAGCGCTAAAGATCTTGGTATTGAAGTGGTTGATTTTCGTATTAAAAAAATGAATCTACCCGATGAAATCAGTGAATCTATCTATCAAAGAATGCGTGCAGAGCGAGAATCTGTTGCTCGAAGCTATCGTTCTCATGGTCGTGAACAAGCTGAAATTACTCGAGCTCAAGCCGAACTTGAAGTGGCTAAAACATTGGCAGAAGCAGATCGTATTTCTAAAGTTATTCGTGGTAATGCAGAAGCAAAAGTGGCGCAAATTTATGCCCAATCTTACCAAAAAGATCCTGAATTTTATAACTTCTTTCGTTCGCTTCAAGCTTATGAAAACAGTTTTACAAGTAAAAATGATGTGTTAGTTCTGTCTCCTGATACTGAATTTTTCAAGTATCTTAAAAATGGTGATGCAGTACCTCAAACTAGTAAATAAATTTGATACTTCATGTAAAAAGCGCCTTTAAGGCGCTTTTTTTATGACAAACGATAATAGATATTTGTCGTTTTGTCTTTAGATTTTATTGTTTATTTATTTTTTGTATGGGGGAAATTGACAATAGTGGCATTCCAGGCACTACCACAAAGATTTTTATAGGCGGGAATTTCGTAATCAAATAAAATATGTTCGTTTTTATCCATGCCTTGAATTTTAACTATTTTTGAACCATCTTGACGTAACCCTTCTGCCATAGAATAAGTAATAAGATAGTGTTTTTTATTATCTTGCACATTTTCATAAACAGAAGAACAATAAGTCGAGTAAATATGACGGTTATAGTCCCAAGTGACTTGTGCTTGTCCTCCTATACCTGTGCCATCTGCATCTAATTTTGCGTTTATTTTATAGGTATTGATATGACTTGCTTTAAGTTGTTTTCCTATCGACTTGTAATTTATGAGTGCTTTATTACCCTTGTGGAGATCCGTATTGTGGCCATCATTAAAAAGTAATAAATCCCCATTTTCATTTAAGGAAACAGCATGTTGACCAATAGGGGCTAAACTGCCATTTAAATCTAAAGCAACAGATCTTAATGAGGAAAAAGTTCCCCAATACTTAGAAGTATCGCCTAAAATCCATTTAATTTTTTTATCTGTATATCCAATAGCAATGACAAATTGTTGACGGCTTGAAATGATGATTTCATCGTGTTTTTTATCATAAACAAAAGAATTCATATGAAACCAATCTTTGCCATAAACAATAAGCGATGAGGGATCATCACCTCGTTGGATCATAAAATCTGAGAGAATTTTTCCCATATCCCAATGGCCTAATTCTTGCCCTTGTCTATTGGTTTCCAGTAAAACACTTTCATTGATAACTTGTTGGTCAGAGACTCTGGTTGCTTGTATAGGGAAAAAATAGCCTTTTTTACCTTGAGATAAATCATGAGTTGACCAATGAATATCTTTATAAAAAGCAGAGTGAATAGGGTAAGTAGATACTTTTCCATCCCATCCAACATAATTTAATTGTCCCTTTAAAACGTAAGCAATTTTATCTAACTGCTTATCATAAAATGAGGTTGATCCCCAATAAGAAGTGGGGGGCATCCATCTAATATTGCCATCTATATCTAAAATAATTTGTCCATCTATATTAGATTTAAGCATCATATAACTAAAGTTAGGGAGATGAGTTTTAGAAGGCTGCTTAACTTTTGTGATCTTTGTGTAAGGTGAATCATAAAAATGCAATCCAAAAGCAGAAATTGAAACTTTATCTATTGATGGTGTTTGAATCAGGTATTTTTTTGTTCTTGCCCCAATAGAGACGATGACATTATTTTTATATCCTGCATATAACCCAGAAATAGGTAAAATAATATTTCCTTGGGCATCCGTTTGGAGATTTTTTATAGCATAGGTTTTATGCCAAGGTTGGGCTAAAGCATGGGGTTTGTTTTGAATAGTAAAAGAGATTTTTTTGGCATCAAGGAGGTTTTTTTTATTGATACTGATCGTCGTGATATTAGGTGATATGTGTCGATAAGGTTGATCAAAAAAATGATGTTTAATGTGACGCAATGAAAAAGTATCTACATAAAATAAAAGTTGTTTACTCTCTACAGTAGAGACACCAGCTGCCTTTAATATTTTTAATGGGATTTTTCTGTGTTCTAATTGTCGCCAAAGAATACAAAAAAGAAGATAACTACATAGAATGAGTGTGATCCTTTTATGTTGTTGTAGGCGATGTTTTATTTTAGTTAAATTCATAGAATAGGTGAGCCTTTTGTAATAAGTGAATAAAATTAAATTGATATGAATAATAAGGTATGATTTTTTCTTTTTGAGCCTTAACATTGTGGTGTGTTAATGAGTTATAAGCCTCAATGACATCCTCTATGGGGAGTGCGTTAGTAATAGTGTTACCATATTGATCTTTGATACCATAAATATTTCCGTGGGTGTTTTTGATAATACGAACCCAAGATGCATGCCGGTGCAACATGCGTTCATTTTCTGACGCTAAACAGATTGTGGGGTGATGTAAAGTGTAACTTAGATTATAAAGCCCTGAATCAAAACCAAGTAAAATTTTGGATTGATATATCAGCGGGATAAGTTCGAGTAGTGAATATTTATCTACCGTACTTATTACATGAGAAATAGCTTCTAGAGGGAGTGTTTTGAGTATTTTGCGTGCATAATGTTGTTCTTTTTTTCCATTCCCCACTAAAAGGATAGTACATCTAGGATCGTTGATTAATAGCTTTTGGATAAGAAGGCATAGATTAGAGACACGCATCATGCGTCCTATATCTTGAGCGCCAATAGCCAATAAAATAATATTTTTAGTAGTTATTGGGGAGGGGGCTGGAAAGAAAGGGCGATTATCCGTGGTATCACATTGCAGGCATTGCGTCATTAACGCGTATTTCTTTAAGACAGTACCTTGATATGGAGCTGTGTCAATTAATACATCCACCTCTTGATTTCTCGTTTCGAGTCTAGGATGAGTACAACCCAATGTATAACCTTGTAAATATTTCACTAAATTATCATTGCGTATAAATTCAGCAGCATAGATACGATTAAACGCTTGTCTATTGAGATAATGGATGAGCTTGATTCTTTGTCTTAAATTGGTACGCATTTTATGTGTATAAATGATGACATGAAATCCAGCAGCTTTATAAATAGGTGCTGAAACAGCTTGGGTGAGTACCCACACATGAACATATTGTTTTTGCCAAGCTTTTAGTAAAGGAAAACGCAGAAAAGTATCACCTAAACCATCAGTGGATGTAACTAAAAGTTTATGTTTACAGCGCTGATGTTCTTCTGAAATCTCTTTTTTGGGCAAAAAAAAACAATCGAGTAATTTATCTGTTATTTTTCTTTTTATGTAACTAGTTTTCAGCCATTTTGGTTTCATTTTTACTTTTCCCTTTGTATTTAAAAGACTTAATACAGAACATAAATAGTAAGAAAAGTTTGTGATTCTTTATTGAGGAAAATGCGTGGACAATAAGATAAAATATTGATTGAATTCATGATCTTATTTTATTTACATATACAAAAAATGAGATTATTTTTGCGCTTTAAAATGACATTATCAGAATAAGTGGTTATTGCATTTTTATGCCTAGGGTGCTAGATTCTTTTCTTAACTCACATCTTATTTAAGCTTTGGAATAAAAATGAATAGAAACGTTGTCGTTTTAGGCGCCCAATGGGGTGACGAAGGTAAAGGTAAAATTGTCGACCTTTTAGCAGAAGATTCAAAATATGTTGTACGTTATCAAGGTGGGCATAATGCAGGCCATACATTGGTTCTTGATGGCAAAAAGACAGTCCTTCACTTGATTCCATCAGGAATTTTACATCCTGGTGTGAAATGTGTTATTGCAAATGGTGTCGTTCTTGATCCTCTAGCACTTATCAAAGAGATGAAAGAACTTGAAGATGCAGGAAATGATGTACAAGATCGTTTATTTATTTCTGAAGCTTGTCCTCTTATTTTGCCTTATCATGTTGCTCTTGATGGTGCACGTGAAAAAGCGCGTGGTAAAAAAGCCATTGGTACAACCGGTCGTGGTATTGGTCCTGCCTATGAAGATAAAGTTGCTCGTCGTGGTTTACGTGTCGGTGATCTTTTCGATAAAAAACAGTTTGCTGAAAAATTGAAGACCGTGATGGAATATCATAATTTCACATTAGAACATTTTTATAAGGTTGAACCAGTATCTTATGATGATGTATTAGCATCAGTTATGGAAACTGCTGATTTTATTACAAGTAAAGTCGTAGATGTGACTGATATGTTGGATAAAGCCAATAAAGCAGATGAAAAAATCATGTTTGAAGGCGCTCAAGGTACTATGTTAGATATTGATCATGGTACTTATCCTTATGTGACTTCTTCTAATACCACAGCGGGTGGTGTTGCTTCTGGTTCAGGTTTTGGCCCTAGAAATATTGGTTACATTTTAGGTATTGAAAAAGCCTATTGTACACGTGTTGGTGGTGGTCCATTCCCAACTGAACTTTTTGATGCAGATGGTGATTATTTGTGTGAAAAAGGAAGCGAATATGGTGCAACAACTGGCCGTCGTCGTCGTTGTGGTTGGTTTGATGCTGTTTCTATGCGTCGTGCAGTTCAATTGAACTCTATTACCGGTTTTTGTCTAACTAAACTTGATGTGTTAGATGGTCTTAAAGAAGTGAAAATTTGTGTCGCTTATAAAACAAAAGAAGGCGAACTTCTTGAAGTTTCACCATTAGCTGCAGAAGCTTATGATGGTTTAGAACCTGTATATGAATCTATGCCAGGTTGGTCTGAGTCTACTTTTGGGGCAAAATCATTAGATGAACTTCCTCAAGCAGCACTTAATTATATTGCCCGTCTTGAAGAATTGACAGCAACACCTATTGATATTATTTCAACTGGTCCTGATCGCCATGAAACTATCATTAAAGTTGACCCTTTCGCAGTAAAATAATGTACTATTTATCAAAATAGAAAAAAGAGTGATATTGAATTTCAGTATCGCTCTTTTTTTATATTTTTAATGACGAAATGGACAAATTGAACAGATAAAAATCATTTTTATCATGAAAGCGCACTGAATATGCCATACAACAGGAAAAAGAGGAGGATTATGCTATATTAATCTAGCGAGATCACTTTTTTCTCTATACACTATACTTATATATTGAATTCGTTACAGATTTATCTTAAATGAGTTTTTACATGTATTGATTTTAACCTGATATAACAAGGAAAGATCAATCATAAAAAAGGACAAAATTATGTCAGGTGAAAAGCCATTAGATCCAGCTTCAGATCCATTTAAAGCAAGAGAAGCAGAAAAATACGAAAACCCAATTCCAAGTCGAGAATTTCTATTAAAAGTCATCAACAAATACAACAAGCCTGTCAATCGTGATCAGTTATTTCTAGAATTAAATTTAGATGGTGAAGAACAATATGAAGGATTACGTCGCCGCTTAAGAGCGATGGAAAGAGATGGTCAACTTATTTATACCCGTCGCAATTGCTATGCTATTCCAGAAAAATTAGATTTGATTAAAGGATCTGTTATTGGTCATAAAGATGGTTTCGGTTTTTTACGTCCAGAAGGTGCACAAGGAAAAACACAAGATTTATTGATCCCAGCCCATCAAATGAAAGGGGTTATCCATGGCGATTTTATTTTGGCACAACCTATTGCCAGTAATAGTAAAAGAGGTCGTTCCGAATGCCGAGTCGTTCGTATTTTAGAGCAGCGTAAGTCTCAAATTGTCGGTCGATTTTTTGTGGAAAATGGTATAGGTTTTGTTGTACCTGACGATTCTCGTATTTCTCAAGATATCATGATCCCTGATGATGAAAAAAAGGGTGCACGTATGGGGAATGTGGTGGTGGTTGAGATAACTACCCGTGCAACACGTAAATTTAATGCTATAGGTAAAGTTGTGGAAGTACTAGGAGAAAATATGGCTCCTGGTATGGAAATTGATATTGCGCTTCGCACCTATGATATCCCACATGAATGGCCTAAAGACGTTTCTCAGAAGATAAAAGAATTTAAAGAAGAAGTACCAGAAGAAGCAAAAAAAGGTCGAGTAGATATAAGAGATTTGCCTCTCATCACTATTGATGGTGAAGATGCTCGAGATTTTGATGATGCTGTTTTCTGTGAACCTAAATCTTCTGGTGGGTGGCGTTTATGGGTCGCTATTGCAGATGTTAGCTATTATGTACGTCCAGGTAGTGCTTTAGATAAAGAAGCGATTAATCGTGGTAACTCTGTTTATTTTCCTGAACAAGTGATACCCATGTTACCCGAAGTGCTTTCTAATGGATTATGTTCACTTAATCCTCAAGTCGATCGTTTGTGTATGGTGTGTGAAATGACCATATCTGCTGCAGGTCGCTTATCAGGTTATAAACATTATGAAGCCGTGATGAATTCTCATGCACGAATGACTTATACAAAAGTAGGTAAAATTTTAGATGGCGATGAAGAGTTGCGAGAACGTTACGCACCCATAGTGCCACATATAGAAAATCTATATGATATGTATAAGGTGTTAAAAACAGCTCGTAAAGAACGTGGTGCTATTGAGTTTGAATCAGAAGAAACCCAATTTATTTTCAATGCAGAACGTAAAATAGAACGAATT
>Ga0055584_100006230_pt1 | contig 11701 bp, 7 predicted proteins | sample OSDHelmetaG_FD_58716 | JGI IMG/M metagenome (GOLD analysis project Ga0055584, IMG submission 58716) | Pelagic marine sediment microbial communities from the LTER site Helgoland, North Sea, for post-phytoplankton bloom and carbon turnover... | ecosystem: Environmental > Aquatic > Marine >... | reverse complement strand
CAAAAATTAGTTGCCTTTGATGACTCCACTTCAACTCAAATAGCAATAGTAATTATTAATTCTACCAACGGTTATTCGATATCTAATTATGCAGTAGAGCTTGGAGAAAAGTGGGGTGTAGGAAGAGACGGTAAAGACAATGGAGTAATGATGGTTGTTGCCATTCAGGACAGAGATATTTTCATCGCAACAGGATATGGACTTGAGGGTGCTTTACCTGATGCTCTTGTTAAACGCATAATTGAAAACGATATTAAACCGGCATTTAAACAGGAAAGTTATTTTGAAGGACTTGATCTGGCAAGTACAAACCTTTTGCTCCTCTCAAGAGGTGAATATAAAGGTGAAAAACGTAAGCCAAAATCATTCCCCTGGATCATACTTCTTGTGATCTTGTTTTTTGTTTTATTACCCGGTGTGGTTGCAGTAAAAAATGCAAAGCAATATTCTGCATTGAATGATGTCCCATTTTGGACAGCCTGGATGCTATTGAATCAGGCTAGAAGAACTCATAGTGGCCGCTATGGTGGTTGGACTTCCGGAGGAGGTGGATTTGGTGGCAGTAGTGGCGGCGGATTTGGCGGATTCGGTGGTGGAAGCTTCGGTGGTGGTGGTGCCGGTGGGAGCTGGTAATCAGTTAAAAATATTGGTTACAAAATAACTTCTATGTATCGAAAGATTTTTTTTATCATTTCACTTGTATTCATCCTTTTTACAACGAGTTGCGAAAATAGGACGAGTAAGGAAAACAGAACAGCTCCTCTTGTAGGATTTCTTGATTTTGTGCAGGACCCAACCATCGAATTGGCTCGAAAAGGATTTGAGGATGCATTGCGTAATAATGGGTTCTCAGAGGAAGACGGAACTGTTGAATGGATCTATACAAATGCACAGGGTGATATTCCTACCCTTAACCAGGCATGTGAATTATTGATTTCGAGATCACCGGATCTGATAGCCACTAACGTAACGCTATCAACAATTACTACTGTTCGTAAGACAAAAGATATCCCAATTTTTATGATCGTATCACCCCGACCTGATATAGCAGGGTTGTCAAAAGATACCCTTAGTTATCCGGAGAATCTTTTCGGGGTTTATGAAACATTGGCATATATTGATACCGCTATTAATATGATAAATGACTTGATGCCTGATGCTAGAACGATCGGGACCATTTATAATCAGTCAGAGCCCCAATCGGTTGATGCATTTGAGGTTTTAAGCGCAGCGTGTAAAAAGTTAAATCTTAATCTGGTTAGTAAGCCGGTTACCAACTCTTCGGAGTCGCAACTTGTAACTCAAGCATTGTTGAATGAGGAGGTTGATGTTTTTTTTGCTCTTCCTGACAATGTGATATTCGCTTCTTTTGAAACCATAGAAAAAAATTGCAGTCAGGCCAACGTACCTATTTTTACAAGTGAATCCGGGCTGGTTAGCCGGGGCGCTCTTGCAAGTTATGGAGCCGATTTTTATCAGTGGGGTTATCAGTGTGGTGAGCAAGCTTCAGCATTCTTATTAGGTGAAAATGTGACTGGACCTGAAGAGGTCATTATTAGAAAACGTATATTTAATCCTGCTGTAGCAGAAAAATTTGGGATCGAACCAAATGAGTTATACCAGCCTATACCTGACTAACTATAAAACTATTTTAATAAGTTAAATGGAATTCTATACAACCGCCATCATACAAGGACTGGCATTTGCTTGTATGGGACTTGGTATCTTTTTAACACTCAAAATATTTAAAATTCCCGACATCACAACGGATGGCACTTATACTCTTGGTGGTGCTGTGACGGCTGTAATGTTAACAAATGGCATGTCTCCATTATTAACATTAGTGGTTGTTATTTTTTGCGGAGCCGCTGGAGGTATAGCCACCGGCTGGATTCACACAAGACTTAAGATAAATGCACTACTGGCAGGAATACTAGTTATGACAGCATTATATTCTGTTAATCTCGCGATCATGGGTAGGCCGAACATACCACTTATTGATGACAAAGGATTTTCCAATCAAAATATATATTTAGTGGTTGTAGTATTAGTTTTCATAGCAGTCTTTTTTGTGATCTGGTTGCTAAAAACAGATTTTGGAATTGCAATGAGAAGCACAGGAAGCAATCCTGTGATGGCACAGGCTAACGGTGTGAATATTGTTTACATGAAGGTATTCGGAATAGCATTGGCAAATGCCATGACAGCTATTTCGGGGTTTCTAATGGTACAGTACCAGGGCTTTGCTGATATCAATATGGGTATTGGCATTGTAATTAGCGGACTTGCAGCAGTAATCATTGGAGAGTCGCTATCACGTATAATGTCATACAAAAACATTGCTATCACCATCTTATTTGTGGTAGTAGGGAGCATTGTTTTCAGGGTGGTGCTGGCATTTTCACTTGACATGGGGATGAATCCGAATTACTTAAAATTAGTAACAGCAATTATTGTCTTATTGATAGTTGGTTTGTCGAATCAAAAATTTAATAAACATCTGATCTTATTGAAGTAGCTATCTCTTGATCGATCTAAAAAACATATCAGTCACTTTCAATCATGGAACCTCAACAGAGGTAAACGCATTGAAAGAGGTGAGCTTTTCAGTGAAGAAAGGAGATTTTGTAGTAGTAATCGGTGCTAACGGATCGGGGAAGTCTACTTTATTAAATGTTATATCCGGGAATATTGCTCCAGATCATGGTGAGGTAAGCATCGATGGTATTGATGTAACTAAAGTCATAGCACATAAACGTGCACAATGGGTTTCGAGGATTTTTCAGGATCCAATGGCTGGAACAGCAGGTGAGTTGAGTGTGAAGGATAATTTAAGACTGGCGTCCTTGAGATCCAGTTCTAAAGGATTGAAGATAGGTTCTGATCCTGACTTTCAGAGATCGATCCAACAAGAACTTTCTGAACTCTCTCTCGGTTTGGAGGACCGCCTCGACACACCAGTAGAAAATCTTTCAGGCGGACAACGTCAAGCGCTCACGTTGTTGATGGCGGTATCTGATGCATCAAAATTACTTTTGATGGATGAGCCTACAGCGGCACTTGATCCAAAAACATCGGTCAGGATCATGGACTTGGCGAATAGCCTTTCCAGAAAAGCAGATCTAACCACATTACTGGTTACCCATAATTTAAGGGATGCCATAGAGTTTGGTAACATCATAATTTTAATGGAAGATGGAAAATTAACCAGGGTTCATGATAAAGGTAAAGATGGAACCCCTGAATTATCTGAGCTTTTGAGTTGGTATTCTGGTATCAAGATATCAGGAACCTAATATTGCATGAAGAAGCCATGAAAGCCAGCCAATTTAGATAACATTCTGCAATCCCGTACGTTCCCATAAAGTAAGTTGTGATGCAAGTAGTTAATTTCTATTTTTGAACGCTATTCCAAAAAGAGCATTCTTTTGAAACAATATTATAAATTATTGATTTACAGTACTATACTGTTTTTTGCATCTATATTATCACTGGAGGCACAGATCTTTGAACCGGTAAAATGGACGTTCAGTTCAGCTAACAAGGGAAAAGAGGCTGAATTGGTGTTTTCAGCAACTATCGACAAGGGTTGGCATCTATATTCCCAATTTATAGAGGATGGAGGACCCATCCCAACTGCATTCGTATTCGAACCTGGCGAAGGTTATGAACTTGTTGGAACTGCATCAGAAGGTAAAGCAACTGAATATTATGATCCGAACTTTGAAATGGATCTCAAGTATTTCAGTACCAAGGCAGAATTCAAGCAAAAGATAAAATTCAAGGGCACTGCCAACGTAACGATCAATGGCTTCGTTGAATTTATGGTTTGTGATGATGAACGTTGTTTACCACCCGATCAGGTTGATTTTACATTTGAATTTAAAAATGAGAACTCAGGTTCAACTGGAGTTGTTACAGACCCTAAACCGGTCAAGGAGAATAAAGTTGACGAGAAAACGGAAATAGCACCTGAAATTATTATAGGTAATCCATCAAGCATGGATTCTATTATTGATGCAACAGCAGAAACATCCGGTCAAACATTTGACGAATTGAATGATGAGGGAGATCTTGCTTTAGAACCCGGCTGTGGTGAGAGTAAAGCTGAAGAGTATGATGGCTCTATTTGGGGGATCTTTATCGGTGGAATTCTGGGTGGATTATTAGCCCTGTTAACACCGTGTGTCTTCCCTATGATACCAATGACTGTAAGTTTTTTTACAAAGCGAAGCAGTTCAAAACAGAAAGGAATTCTCAATGCAATCATTTATGCTGCCTCCATTATTCTGATTTATGTAGGTCTTGGTTTCCTTGTTACGGTGACTCTTGGTTCTGATGCATTGAATGCCATGGCATCGAATTCATTTTTTAATCTGGCCTTCTTCTTCATCTTTATAATTTTTGCATTCTCATTCTTTGGAGCATTTGAAATTGTGCTTCCTGCATCATGGGTGAACAAGGCTGATCAGGCTTCTGACAAGGGCGGATTAATTGGGATTTTCTTTATGGCTTTCACCTTGTCATTGGTCTCGTTCTCTTGTACCGGACCAATTATTGGAACTTTATTGGTTGAGGCTGCTCATGGTAGAAGTTATTTAGGACCTATTGCCGGAATGACAGGGTTTGCAATTGCGCTTGCCCTTCCATTTGCTTTATTCGCTGCCTTCCCATCCTGGTTAAGTTCATTACCTAAGTCGGGCGGCTGGTTGAATTCAGTAAAAGTTTGTTTGGGTTTTATAGAACTGGCATTGGCCCTAAAATTTCTTTCCAATGTTGATCTTGCATATCACTGGGGTATATTAAAGAGGGAAGTTTTTATAGTTTTCTGGGTAGTGATTTTTGGTATGATGGGATTTTACTTGCTTGGAAAATTAAAATTTTCTCACGATAGTGAAATAAAACATATTTCAGTTCCAAGATTGATCTTTGCAATTTTTACTTTTTCATTTACGATATATCTGATTCCGGGGATCTGGGGCGCTCCGTTGAAAATGATCAGTGGTTTTCCGCCACCAGAATTTTATAAAGAGTGGATCACTGAATCGTCGGAGTGTCCACATAACCTCACCTGCTTTAAAGATTATGAAGAGGGCATGGCATATGCTAAACAACAGGATAAACCTGTAATGGTTGATTTTACCGGATGGAGTTGTGTGAACTGTCGTAAGATGGAGGATAAAGTATGGAGCGATCCCGAAGTATTGAAAACACTCTCAGAAGATTACGTGATCATTAGCTTATATGTAGATGATAAGAAACCTTTGCCAGAACCGGAACAGTTTGTGTCGGCCAGTGGTAAAAAGATCAGGACTACAGGAAACAAATGGAGCGACCTACAACGAACCAGATACAATACCAATTCACAGCCTTATTATGTCTTACTTGATAACAAAGGAAAATTACTTGCACATCCGAGAGGTTATACTCCAGATGTAGATACCTACGCAGATTTCCTTGAAGAGGGAGTATGCAGATATGATAAAAGAAAGAAAGCACTGTCACTAAATCAATGATAATACGTTTACTTTTGTTATAAACGATTTATCCCATGTCAATTAAAAATACATTTTTAGAAGCCCAGGAAATATTATCGAAATTTTTATCTGATGATGAGAATCTTAACAATATATCACTTGCTGGGGATATTATGGTAAGTGCTATCAAAAAGGGTTCTAAAATAATTTCATGTGGTAACGGAGGCAGTATGTGTGATGCTATGCATTTTGCCGAAGAGCTTTCAGGGCGTTTTCGTGAAGACAGAAAAGCATTACCGGCAGTCTCCATTTCGGATCCATCTCATATTTCATGTGTTGGAAATGATTACGGTTTCGACTATATTTTTTCCAGATATATTGAGGCATTAGGCAAAGAGGGTGATGTGCTGTTGGCAATATCTACAAGTGGAAATTCGAATAACATTTTCAATGCAGTTGAAGCTGCAAAAAAAGCAGGAATGAAGGTCGTTGGACTCACCGGTAAAGATGGAGGAAAGCTTGCCTCATATTGTGATATAGAAATCAGGGCTCCTTTTTCAGATTACGCCGATCGTGCTCAGGAGATCCACATCAAAGTGATCCATTCGCTGATCTCTCATATTGAATCGAAACTAGTTTAACTACTTCCAGATCTAGTTATTTTTTTTATTGGTTCCTTTTTTTATATTAGTGAAATGTCTTAAGTATACAATCGATGAAGATATTTAGTTTTACAATTAATATTCTAGCACTAATTTTAATATTATTTGCTTGTAATTCACCTGATAGCAAACAAAATGATGCTACAAAAGTGAATCAAGGTGATTTGGAATCGAACCTTCAATTAAAACTTCTACCCGTATCCGTATCAGGAATAAATTTTAAAAATAATTTGCCGGAACCAACGGAGGAGTGGTGCTGTTTCGCATATTTTAATATTTATAATGGAGGTGGAGTTGCCATCGGTGATATCAACAATGATCAATTACCCGATCTTTATTTTACAGGGAATGCCGTTCCTAATAAACTATTCCTGAATAAAGGCGGTCTGTCATTTGAAGATATTACTGAAAACGCAGGTGTTGCAGGTAATAATAGTTGGACAACAGGCACTGTGATGGCAGATGTGAATTCTGATGGACTACTTGATATTTACGTTTGTATAACCGGTAGCCGGTTCGACCAACCGGATGAACGAAAAAATTTACTTTTCATTAATAACGGTGATGAAACATTCACTGAAAGTGCTACGAAACATGGTATTGATGATAATGGGTTTTCAAATCATGCCGTTTTTTTAGATTATGATAATGATGGTGACCTTGATCTTTATGTTGTAAATCATCCAAAATTTTTCGGACCATTAATTCATGAACGACTCGAACTGGAAAAGAATCCCAAAATAGAAGAATCAGATAAACTATTTGAAAATAACGGACAAGGAATTTTTAAAGATGTTACAAAACAAGCCAACTTGTTGTATTATGGATTCGGTCTGAGTGTAAACACAGCTGATTTTAATAATGATGGATTTCTGGATATTTATGTAGCTAATGATTATTCAGAACTAGATAAGTATTGGCTGAATAATGGTGATGGAACATTTACCGATGTTGTAAAAACAAGTTTCCCTCATGTTTCTCAGTTTTCTATGGGTGGTGATGCTGCCGATTTTAATAATGATGGATGGATCGATTTACTTACAGTAGACATGATGGCCGAAACGAATAGAAGAAAGAAAACAAACATGTCGGCAATGAATCCAACAGCTTTTGCCATGAATGTTGAAGTTGGTCGCCATTATCAATACATGCAGAATGTTTTGCAAGTGAATAATGGTAATAATACATTCAGTGATGTTGCAGAAATGGGAGGATTGGCTTATACAGATTGGTCTTGGTCAGCATTGTTCGGTGATGTAAATAATGATGGTAACAAAGATATATTCATCTCAAATGGAGAACGCCGTGATGTCAGAAATAATGATTTTTCAAAGAACATTGCAGCAAAGAATTCCACCGATCATCTTATACAACATGCTAAAGAATATGTTGCCATGATTCCTGAAGAACCTTTGGAGAACTATCTTTTCATCAACAACGGAGACCTTCAATTTGATAAGAAAGGTGCCTCTTTTATGTCATCGTACAAAGGATATACCAATGGTGCAGGACTTGCTGATCTCGATAACGATGGCGACCTTGACCTGGTTGTAAATAATATTGATGATGTATCAATGATTTTTGAAAATACAATGCAAGGAAATTATTTAAAAGTAGGTTTAACCGGCAATAATAAAAACAAATTTTCATTAGGGGCTAGAGTGGTAATAAGTGTAGATAATAAAAAGCAACTTTTTGAACTTACCTCAACTCGAGGATTTTTATCATCTCCCGAACCCATTGCTCATTTCGGACTTGGAAAAAATGAAACGATAGATGAACTTACAGTTACATGGCTTGGTGGTAAAACCATTAAAATGAACAATGTTCCCGCAAATCAATTATTAACGCTTCATGAGTCTGATGCAGTCCAATCCAGTGCTCCAAAACCAAATTCGAAAAAATTAATATCTAAAGTATCCACTAAGGCACAACTTAATTTTAAGCATAAGGAAATTGAATACGACGATTACAAAAAAGAGATTCTTTTACCACATAAATATTCTCAACAGGGGCCCTATATTTCTACAGGTGATATCAATGGTGACGGATTTGAAGATTTATTTGTAGGTGGCGCACATGGCCAGGCTGCACAACTATTTATGCAGAATCAAAATGGCACTTTTCAACTAAAATCTCAACAAACTTGGACTAATGATAAACACTATGAAGACATTGGAAGTGTTTTCTTCGATGCCGACGGTGATTCCGACCTCGACCTTTATGTTGTAAGTGGAAGCAATGAATGGGAAGCCGGATCTGAAAACTATACCGACAGGTTGTATATTAATAATGGGAGAGGGGATTTCAAAAGGACTATGGATGCGATCCCTTCAATCACAGAAAGTGGATCATGTGTCAAAGCCGGAGATGTAGATGGCGATGGCGACCTGGATCTTTTTGTTGGTGGTAGAGTTGTTCCCGGAAAATATCCTTATTCACCAAATAGTTTCCTGTTAATCAATGAGGGAGGAAAATTCAGTGATGCTACATCTTCCATTACTAAAGATTCTGATTTCGGAATGATTACTGACGCAGAATGGTGCGATTATGATGGTGATAGTGATCTTGACCTGGTAATCGTTGGTGAGTGGATGACGCCTCGATTTTTTACTAATGAACAGGGAAAACTAAAAGAAGTGACGGGGTCACTTCAACTTGGTTCCTATTTCGGATGGTGGTATTCATTAACTGCCGATGATTTTGATAACGATGGTGATATCGATTTTATAGCAGGAAATCTTGGTCTCAATTCAAAATATACCACAAAAGATGGACCGATTGAAGTTTATTCCGATGACTTTGATGGCAATGGCTCAAATGATATTGTATTAACTTATTACAATCAAGGTGGTTGTTATCCGGTTCGGGGCCGACAATGTTCATCACAGCAAATACCTGACATTGAAAAGAAATTTCAAACTTATGATGCATTCGGATCTGCCCCGGTAGAAAGCGTGTATGGTCAGGGAGCATTGCAATCATCTCTTCACCACAAAGCGAACTGGATGAATTCATCTTACATAGAAAATAAGGGCAACGGTACATTTAAAGTAATTGCATTACCTGCCGCTGCACAAGTCTCTACGGTAAATGGTATTGTGGTGGACGATGTAAATGGCGATGGCATTAAAGATTTAATTATTGGAGGTAACATGTACCATGCGGAAGTTGAAACATGCAGGCACGATGCTTCAATTGGTTTGGTATTATTGGGTGATGGTAAAGGAGGATTCAAACCATTATCTTATAGTGAATCAGGATTCTATGCCCCAGGTGATATAAAGGATCTTAAAGCAATCAATCGGGCCGATGGATCTAAACTGTTACTTGTTACAGAAAACAATAATGATCTGAAAATATATAGTTATTCAGGATCATTAATTCAATGATTTGACTTTCATTAATTTATTCATGCTTTTCATTTTAATTTTTCATATTCTTCTTTTCTATGCTTTTCAAAACTTATGGAAGTGCCGTATATGGCATTCATGCAACCACTGTTACAGTTGAAGTAAATGTTGATGCCGGATTTAAATTTTACCTGGTAGGATTACCCGATAATGCAGTAAAAGAAAGTCAATTACGCCTCCTTGCTGCTTTTAAGAACAACGGTTTTAAAATGCCGGGTAAGAGTGTTGTTGTAAATATGGCTCCTGCCGATATAAAAAAGGAGGGTTCGGCATACGACCTCACAATAGCCATCGGAATATTATGTGCTTCAGAGCAGATCTCATGTCATGATCCTGAAGATTATATGATAATGGGTGAGCTTTCGCTCGATGGGAAGCTGTTACCTATCAAAGGGGCTTTGCCAATAGCCATCCAGGCGCAGAAAGAGGGCTATAATAAATTCATCTTGCCAATAGAAAATGCCAAGGAAGCATCAATTGTGGAGGGACTTGAAGTATATGGTGCATCACATTTAACAGAAGTGGTGAATCATCTTTCCAATAAAACACTCCTTGATCAACAGAAAACGGATCTTTCAAAATTGTTTTCTTTAAACTTCAATAATTCAGAATTGGATTTCAGTGATGTGAAAGGTCAGCAACAGATAAAAAGAGCCTTAGAAATTGCAGCGGCAGGAGGTCATAATGTTATTCTAATTGGCCCACCCGGTGCAGGGAAAACCATGCTTGCAAAACGATTGCCTACCATCTTACCACCATTGTTGATTCATGAGGCGCTCGAAACAACAAAGATACATTCAGTAACAGGTCTTACGAATAAAGAATCCTCAATTGTATGCCAACGACCTTTCAGATCACCACATCATACCATCAGTGATGTTGCACTGGTAGGAGGCGGCGGGCAACCACAGCCAGGTGAGATATCTCTGGCACATAATGGTGTATTATTTCTAGATGAACTACCAGAATTCAAGCGTACCGTTCTTGAAGTGCTAAGACAACCTTTAGAGGATAGGGTTGTAACGATCTCCAGAGCCAAAATGACCATTGATTATCCTGCAAACTTTATGCTTGTTGCTTCAATGAATCCTTGCCCTTGTGGCTACTTCAATCACCCCGAAAAAGATTGTGTATGTGGCCCTGGTGTGGTGCAAAAATACCTCAGTAAGATATCAGGTCCGCTTCTTGACCGTATCGATATACACATAGAGGTCACTCCCGTCGCATTCAGTGATTTGACGACCAAGTCTAATTCAGACGCCAGCAATGAAATCCGATCACGAGTTGTTGCTGCCCGTGAAATTCAAAGTGTCAGGTTTAACTCTGTAAAGATGATCAACAATAATTCAATGATGAATACGAAAATGTTGAGAAAGGTTTGTGTATTATCAGATACTTGTCGTGAACTACTTAAAAGTGCTACCGATAAACTTGGACTATCAGCCAGAGCATTTGACAGAATATTAAAAGTGTCAAGAACTATTGCTGATCTTGATTCCAGTAAGAATATTGAAACACACCATCTGGCGGAAGCCATTCAGTATAGAAGTTTGGATAGAGATGGTTGGGCTGGGTAAGGGATATTAGATATCTGATATCAGATATCAGATAACAGATATCAGATTTTTGATCTGAGATTTATATGATTTCGTGCAGAACAAGGTTGATGAATATTAGATTGGATATATAATACATCATTGTCATATATGCACTTGCATTGTTTCATATGCAATTGGCCTTTGTCTGATGATAGGGTATGTGGGTTGTGACAAGGGTTCTTTTAAAAAATATTTATGAGTGGCGATAGATATTTTATTCGTGATCAAAACGCAAGATATTTTGTAACATTTACCTTAATAGACTGGATGAGTGATATTTCACCTCAGATTTGAGATATCAGATATTTGATTTATTCAAAAGTGATTTTTGATGTCTAGCAAGACAGCCAACACAAGAAAAACTAACTGAAACTTAGCATCGACTTAAATATAGTTGACTATCAAGAGGAGGAGAATTAATTTAAATAGTTATATAATCAGACGTTTGAGTTTTATTTTCCATTTTTCACCCATAGTCTATTTTAGTACTACTACAGTTGTCCAATAAGATTGCTAAGTTTTTATTGGTATGAAATTAACTAATATTGAAG
>Ga0055584_100006229_pt1 | contig 11701 bp, 21 predicted proteins | sample OSDHelmetaG_FD_58716 | JGI IMG/M metagenome (GOLD analysis project Ga0055584, IMG submission 58716) | Pelagic marine sediment microbial communities from the LTER site Helgoland, North Sea, for post-phytoplankton bloom and carbon turnover... | ecosystem: Environmental > Aquatic > Marine >... | reverse complement strand
GGTGTAGATAAAATCTGGTGTCAAGGTCCGGTATTTGATATTGGAATATTAGAAAATTTATATAGACAGATAAACTTACATCACAATTGGTCATTTTGGGTTATAAGAGATAGTAGAACACTATTTGGATTAATGCCGAAAGACCCACGGAAGGAAATAGACTTTGCGGCACATAATGCCCTAGCAGATGCTATTGTGCAAAGTTTATGTATTCAGAAAGTTTACAAATCACTAGGAATTAAAAAATGAGAATTGAAGAAGATATCAAGTTAGATTATAGCAACGTTTTGATTAGACCGAAACGAAGTACATTAGGTTCTCGTAAAGAAGTTGACTTAGAACGAGGTTTTAAATTTCGTAATTATAAAGGCGACACAGTTGATGATTATCGACATTATCGTGGTATTCCACTTATGGCTGCCAATATGGACGGTGTTGGAACATTTGAAATGGCAGATGAACTTGCGTCTCAAAAAATGTTCACTTGTTTAGTTAAAACATATTCAGTAGAACATCTAGTAGCATTCTTCGGAACAGATAGTGTTGAACGCAGAGAACACATAGCAATGAGTATTGGTATTACTGATACTGATTTAGAAAAGTTTCGAACTGTATATGCACAAGCAAGTAAAGGTTTGAAATATGTATGCATCGATGTAGCCAATGGCTATTCAGAACGATTTAGTAATTTTGTTAGATTGTTCAGAAAAGAATTTCAAAATGTAGTAATCATTGCAGGTAATGTAGTGACTGGTGAAATGACAGAAGAATTAATTTTAAATGGTGCAGATATCGTTAAAGTCGGTATCGGACCAGGCAGTGTTTGTACAACTCGCATTCAAACTGGTGTTGGATATCCACAATTATCAGCAGTCATTGAATGTGCCGATGCGGCTCACGGGTTAGGTGGACATATTATTGCCGATGGTGGTTGTTCTACGCCTGGTGATGTAGCAAAAGCATTTGCTGGTGGCGCCGATTTTGTTATGCTAGGCGGAATGTTAGCGGGACACGACCAAGGTGGTGGTGAAGTAGTAGATGGAAATGTTCAGTTTTATGGAATGAGTTCAGATGCGGCAAATACAAAACACTTTGGTGGACTAAAAGATTATCGTAGTTCAGAGGGACGTGATGTCTTAGTTCCATATCGTGGTGATGTGAAAGCAACGACACAAAACATCTTAGGTGGTATTCGAAGCACTTGCACATATGCAGGTGCAAGTAGATTAAAGCACTTAATGAGGTGTGTAACATTCATTCGATGTTACGACACACATAACAGAGTGTACGAGAATAATTAATGAAAAGCATAAGAGATACATCAATTCATATTATAGGTTCAACAACCACAAAGGGAGTTGCATTGCCTTATACAGTTCAAATGATTTTGAACGACACCGATAATCACAAAGCATTTAGAAAGATGTTGAGTGACAAGTTTTATCATAAAGATATTAGTATTCGTATAAGCAAGTATATCAATGAAGCATCTATTCATTTCCGTAATGAAAGTGATGTTGCGGAATTTCTATTAATAGCAGGAGAGTAAACTAGATGAAGATTGGATTTACAGCCTCAGCGTTTGATTTATTACACGCTGGACACACTTTAATGCTTGAAGAAGCAAAAGCACAATGTGATTATCTTATTGTGGGTCTACAAACAGACCCGTCACAAGATAGAGCATCTAAATCAAAACCAGCACAAACTATCGTAGAACGATATTTACAACTTCGTGCTTGTAAATATGTTGATGAAATTATTCCTTATGGTACTGAACAAGACTTAGAAGACTTATTAGCAGGAATGCATATTGATGTTCGTATTCTAGGAATTGAATACCGTGACAAAGACTTTACAGGACACGATATCTGTAAAAAGCGTGATATAGAAATCTACTTCAACGAAAGAGACCATCGTTTCAGTTCATCTGGATTAAGAAAACATATTGCTGAATCATTTAAGAAGAAAAAATGAAAGTAATAGTTGGTGGATGCAGTGTAAGTGATTACACGCCTGGAGTAAATAAAGTATACGGAGAAGTATTAGCAGAAAATATAAATGCTGAATACATACATCATGGTGCTGGTTGCGGTAGCAACTATCGAATTTGGAGAAACATCACTAGAATGGTAATGAATAATGAAATATCAGAAGATGATATTTTAATAATTCAATATACAGGAGTTAACAGACAAGAATTTTGGAGTTCTTGTATTCTTTCAGAAGAACAACGACATATTGGTAGAATAGAAATACGAAATAAAAAATATGATGGTGATATAATTCGATTTAAAAGTAGTCTGCCTATGGTTGATAAAATAGAACAAAAGTTCTTTAATCTAAAAGAGGCATACTTTACCTCAATAGAATTTGATGAAGAAAGATTTGAATACAATCATTTTTTATTTCATAACCTTTTAGCAAGTAAAAATATAAAAGTTGTTTATCTTGTACCTTGTGGAGTAATGAGTGGATATTCTTTCACTAAAAGACATTTATTTAATAAAAATAATGAGAAGCATATTGGCTATGATTTAGATTTTCAATATCCATCTATTCATATGCAAGATGAAAGTCACTGGAATAACGAAGGTCATAAATATGTTTCATCAGTATTAGAAAAATTTATAAACGAGGAACAATGGCTATAAACAAAGAAACAGTTTTAGAAGTAGAACACTACACAGACAGACTATTTAAAATCACAACAACAAGAGACAAAGCATTAAGATTCCGTGATGGTGAATTCTTAATGATTGGATTGGACCATTTCTCTGAGAAATTACAGAGAAACAAACCAATAATGAGAGCCTATTCTGTTGCATCACCTAGCCACCAAGATACATTAGAATTCTACTCAATCAAAGTACAAGACGGACCACTGACAAGTAAACTTCAACACATTAAAGTTGGTGAAGAGATACTAGTTAACACGAAACCCGTTGGCACTCTTATTACTACTAATGTGAAGAGCGGCAGAACATTGTATATGTTAGCCACTGGCACTGGTATAGCCCCATTTTTAGCACTTATCAGAGGCTTCGAAGTCTATGAGAACTATGATAATGTAATTCTAGTTCACGGAGTGCGAGAAGTAAAAGAACTTGCTTTTATCGATTATCTTACTAACTTAAACGAAGATGAAATTTATAAGGAAATCACACAAGGCAAGTTTCAGTACTATGCAACAGTGACACGAGAAGAGTTTACAAATACTGGTCGTGTGACCGATGCAATGTATTCTGGCAAAGTACAAGAAGTACTAGGACTAGAAAATTTTGACAAAGATAAAGATAGAGTAATGATATGTGGCTCTATGGAAATGAACTTAGAACTAAAGGAATATTTTGAAGGATTAGGACTTATAGAAGGCACGATGAAAGAACCCGGAGAATATGTTTTAGAGAAAGCGTTTGTTGACTAAAAAGATAAATATCTCATACAACAAAAATCATAAAATCAAATATTAGGGAGACTTCAATGAAAGCAAAAATCTACACCAAAGACAGTTGCACATTCTGTGTACAAGCAAAAACATTAATGAACATCCGAGGAATCGACTTCGAAGAGTTTCACATGCAGAAGAATCCAAAAAATAGAGACGAACTAATGGAAAAATGTGAAGCAATTAATGTTATACCCAGAACAGTTCCACAAATATGGATTGATGATGAATATGTTGGTGGCTTTCAGGAGTTGAAAAACAAACTTGATGCTATCTAAGTATACTTTTTTAACTGGTGCTCCCGGTTCTCGTTGGAGTGGGGTTGCACAGTTAATAACTGATAACTTCAATTACGATAAATCTGACGAAAGTTCAGCAAGACAATATGTTCACGGTGAATTTACAGGACATAAAGGTTCATACTTTGGTCCTGAAATGGAATTAGGTGAAGACTTTCATAGACTTGAACAGTCTTACGTTGACAATCTCAGATTTCAAGCAATGTGTGATTCTGCATTTCATAATCCTCAATCACTTCAAACTAAAATGATAAAATGTCACCAATTTGCCTATGGGTTAGATTGGTTAAAGAAGAACGTCCCAAACAGTAATATTCTATTAGTAAAACGCCCAACAGAAGCATCATTTGATTGGTGGAAAGAAGCAGGTGGTTGGAAAATTACATATCCCAATTATAAATGGTACATAGACGATGCTCATATGCGACATTATATAGACACCGAAATCAAATTAGCAGATATGTTTGTGAATAACACAGACAACAAATGGTCACATTTCACGGAAGAGTGGCTTACTGAGAACTTCGGTACTCACTCTATAAAACTACCAGATAACAAATACAGCGACACAGAAGTTTGCTTAATAAGTACTGACTTTTAGACAAAACTAGATAAATAGTAGTACTACGAAAGGAAACTACTTATGGAACAGTTAGGTTTAGATGTAACAGACTTATTAATGCCGTGGATTAGTGTACTAATCTCACTGCTTGTTGCTATCTGGATGAAAGACTATGCTACAAGTCTAGCAAAAGGTCTCAAATTTAAGATGAATCCAGCATTCAACGAAGGTGATGAAGTACTACTAGACGGTGAATTGTCAATGATTGTTAAAATTGGTACAAGAGAAACAGTATTTGGTGTATATTCTGAAAGAGGATATACTTGGAGATATGTTCCAAATGAAAGAATTCCTTATCTAAAACTTGAGAAAGTCATCAAAAAAGACTTACATATCGATACTGACGAAGAAAAAGCAGAAAAAATGAAAACTGCTATCGATAAGTTACAGGATGACCAAATCGCTAAGAACAAAGAAGCAATATCTAAACTCAAGTGAAACATACTCCTGCTAAAGACCTCTTCAAGGCTTTACTTGTTCTAAGTCCTATATGGATATGGATTCTAGTAGAAATCTTTTTTCTAAAATAATCAATATTTTCTATTGACTTTTACCCAATAATTTGTTATCATTAGTGTTACTGATGAAAGAATTAACCGTAAAATTAAAAGTAGGTGACGAGATACTCGTTGGTCGCTTTAGAAATGTCTCTGCTAAAATCAAAGATATCTCTATTGATGATAACGGACAGCCTGTAATTCACACATCAAAAGGGAAAAAGAACGTATTGGGTTTTAGAGTTTCTAAGGGAGTAAAAACTAAATGAGAGAACTTTGGGTAGAGAAGTATAGACCGACTAATATCACTGATTATGTATTCCGTGATGAAAAGCAAAGAAATCAAGTATCAAACTGGGTAAAGAGTGGAGCAATTCCACATCTGTTGTTTAGTGGCGGTGCTGGTACAGGTAAAACAACATTAGCAAAAGTTCTATTGAACGAACTAAATGTTGATGCTGGTGATATTATGATTATCAACGCATCAAATGAGAACAATGTTGACACAATGCGAACAAAGATACAAGGCTTTGCAAGTAGTTTTCCTTTCTCTGGTGAGTTCAAATATGTATTACTAGACGAAGCAGATTATCTATCACAAAACGCACAAGCAATTTTGCGTAATATGATGGAAACTTATTCACAGACTTGTCGTTTCATTCTGACTTGTAATTATCCAAACAAAGTTATTCCCGCAATTCATTCTCGTTGTCAAGGTTATCATATTGAGAAACTAGACCAAACTGAATTCACAGTTCGAGTTGCTACAATTCTGTTAACAGAAGAAACTGAATTTGTTCCAGAAGATTTAGATATCTATGTCAAATCAACTTATCCAGACTTACGAAAATGTATCAATATGGTTCAGCAGAATATTGTTGAGAATAAACTTCAACAACCTGGTGCTGGTGAGAGTGGTGAGAGTGATTGGATTTTAGAATATGTTGCGTTGTTTCAAATTGGCAAAGTAGCAGAAGCACGTAAATTGATTGTATCAAAAGCACGTGCCGAAGAATACGAAGGTGTATTTCGCAAACTATATGAGAACCTAGATTGGTTTGGTGAAGATGATATCTCACAAGGCAAAGCATTGCTTTGTATTAGAGACGGACTAGTTAATCACGGTGTTGTAGTTGACCCAGAGATTAATCTAAGTGCGACTTTACTTGAACTTCAATATATTTCGAAGTAATATGGAACACGGAGAAGAACCATATACACCTAGAAGAATATTAACTGATGAACAAGAATCAATTATTGGTGGAGATTTTCTTGCACACTTAATTAAGAATGCAGAGAATCAAGACCCAATTACTCCATTTTCATCTATAAAGACTATTGATGATAGATTGCGAGTCCATATCAACAGAACAAATGACTTAAAGTGGGCAATAGATGATGCAATTGGATGGATTAACAATGATGAATGTGATTATGTAATTCTAGGAGACGATATAGATGCGTATTCTACTGAAGCCTGCAAGTCATTAGAAGATTTATTTAAGCGTTTCTGTTCTATAGAAATATATAGCCAAGATGAGTGGATTATAGTTAAGATAAATATTAAGAACAAAAAAATTATAGTAAAAAATCAAACATTAAAAATAGAGTAACATGGCAAAAAAAGCATATCTAGTATTATCACATTCTTTCGCACCAGCACCTGGTGCCAACACTTCTATGAAGAACTTTGGCACTGAAGGTGAATGGCAAATGAGCGAATCTATATATTTTGTCACCAGAATTCGCAAATCTTGGTGGCAAACAGCAACTACTATCGTAAATATCACTGATGGTAAAGTTGTAAAAAATAATGCAGAAACAACAGATTATAAGCAGATTGTTCAGCATGTAATGATTAAATATCCAGAACAGTATAATAAATTTATAAAAGACTGTAAAGATGAAGGTCTTATAGATAAGGGTACAATCTTAGACGATGAGTAAAATTGCTAAAGCATCTGCAAACAAAAAACATAATGTTCCTGATTTTAGAATAGTTGGAAAGACTACTCCTGACATAGTAAAGAAAATTAATCAATTAGTTATTGAGAAAAAAGCAAATGATGTAATTAGTATAATAGATTATATCAATAATAGACTTTCGACTAAAATAACTAATGTTAGTGTTGATACTTGGTCCGATGGTTTTACAACAGAATGGAAAAGAAATCCAGATTATTCTACCCCTATATGTGCAGTATTTTTAGTATCAAAGGGTTCAGTAGTAATTGAGGTTGATAAAAGAGAATACAATGTAGGACAAGGAGAACTTTGTTTCGTTAACGAATGGTCTAATCATAGACTGATAAACCGTTCTGTAGGAGAATTGACTATGCTGTTAGCACAGTTTGTTTGGAACAAAGAGGAGAACGAATAACATGGATTTACACGGGCTAGATTTAAACACAGGATGGCAAGAGTATAGAAAAGCCACTGAAGAATGTTATCAAAAGAAAATAAAAAATCTAAAAGTTATAACAGGACAAGGAGAAATGGCAAGAGAATTTCCAGGTTGGGTACATGCTGACCCATATGCAATAGCGGCTAGAAATCCAGAAAATAATAAGGGCTCTTGGACAGTACAGATTAAAAAACATAAGACTGATAATAAACCAAAAAACTCAGCATCACCTGATAAACTTAATTTAGAAATACTTTATACTAAATTTAAAAAGATAGGAGAATAACTATTGAATTGTTTATTAGTAGGATTAGCACTATCTTTGCATGTAGGTCTTGAAAATGACTACAATCAAGTACATCCGTATGTAACATGTGAGAAAAATCAAATTATTACTGGTGCATATTATAATAGTTTAGATAAAGTTAGTTTAGTATTAGCAAAAGAATTTAACTTATCTAACGAATTAACAGTTGACCTAGGTATAGTTTCAGGATATGTATATGATGTTTCTCCAATGATAAGACTTAAGTATAAAAATATATTTCTTATGCCAGCATTAGAGGATGATAGAACTGGATTAGTATTAGGATATCAATACGAATTTAATTTTAAATAGTGGAGTATTATGACAGCAAGTGAGCATACAATAAGAGACAAAACACTTTTTACTAATGAAGTAAAGGGTGATTTACATATTTCGTGGGATATTTACAACAAAGCAATAGAAGATTTAGCAATACAAGTCCACGACAGTGGTTATGAATTTAACCAAATTGTATGTATAGCAAAAGGTGGACTAAGAGTAGGTGATATACTGGCTCGTATCTTTGATGTACCTTTTGCAGTAATGTCAGTAGAGTCCTACCACGGCGATAATGTAAAAGATAAACAAGGACAGATTGTGTTCGGAAATTCATTAGCAAAGACTTCTCCTAACCTAGGTAATAAGGTTTTATTAGTAGATGACTTAGCAGACTCAGGAGTAACATTAGAAAAGTGTGTTAAATGGTTAGAACATTATGAAGGTTTCTTTATTGATGACCTTCGTACTGCAACTGTATGGACAAAAGGACTATCAACTTTTGAGCCAGATTACTATATAGAATATCTGCCAAATAATCCATGGATACATCAACCATTTGAGAAGTATGAAACAATGACTATTGAAGAACTGAAAGAGGAACAATGACATTAGAAGAAATATATAGAAAATATGAAAGGCTGACTTTAGAAATTTGCACAGAGACAGAAGAAGATAACACACTAGAGTGTGCTGGTGCAATGATGGGACAAGCAATGAAGTTATATAAATTAGCATTATCGCCGGATGACTTTGATGCACTAATGCAGGTAATATCACACGCTTCAGAACTAGACGGTGTTGAAAATAATAATGATTTTCCATCAGGGACATTACACTAATGGAAAAGAAATGGAATAGTGTCAGAGAACAATATATGGGTATAATTCAAAACCTAATAAATAATATTGATATTTGTAGTCGAAGATATGTCGAAGAAGGTGACAATGGTTATCTAGCCGCAAGAAAAAAGTATATTGAAGAAGTTGAAGAACTTAAGACATTTATTGTAACTAAAGAAAAAGAATTAGGTCTATACAAGGAGGCAAATAATGAAGAAAAAGAATAGAAAGGCTGTAATTGTCGAAGAAACACATTATGTTGTAAAAATGTATGAAGATGAAGAATTGGTCGAAGAACGTCCAATTGTCGGACACAGTAAACGCTACGCAGAAGATTGTGCAGAGAACTGGGAAATTGGTGTAATTTAAGAATATGAATGACCAAACAATAATAATACTCTTTTCTATAAGTGTAGTATCATTTTTGATATTTGTATATAAGTTTTTTGAGAATAAGAAAGTTGATTGATGAGACAGATTAAAGATTTTACAGATGAAGAAATGCTTGAAGAAGCAACTCGTATATTAAACGATGGATTTACATTATACTACGACCAAGAATTTACTATGGGTGAATTAGTTGAGTATTGTGGTAGAATAGGTAGCACAGATGATGATATGTTGGGCTATATGCAGTTTAATCCAGAAGAACATCCCGACATTTCTATTGTATCTCCGAAACCAGAGATGCTATTGGGTCATTGTGATTTAGAATGGCATTCAAACGGAACAGTACATCACATAGTTGATGGTGTCTGGGAACATAAAGAATGGTTAATTTGTTTGTATTGTGTAGAGACTTGTCCTGATACTGTATTATCGGTGAGTAATAATAGAGACGCATTTTTAGAACTACCTGAAGAAGAAAAAGATTGGTGGCGAAAAGTAGAAGTACAACTAAACAATAATGGTGGAAGTATAATGGGACAATATTGGAACCCACCAAACAAATCAGATGCGGCAAAAACAGCACGAATGGAAAAATATGTTCAAGCACCAAAACACGAAGGTGATGAACGTATGCCAGTTGTGAATACACATCCTGTGGGAGGAAAAGAATTCTTATATTGGCAACCACCATTAATCAGCAAAGCGTGGCACGATGGGAAACAAATAGAAATCGGTCCGTTACAAAAGAAGTTTGATGCTGTTATTAACAGAACAAAATATATAAAAGATATCGTATTTCGAAAAGGTGATATATTAATTATGGACCAATTTTATACGTTACATAGACGTTCTCCGATACTAGACAAGAACAGAGAATTATGGAGAGTGGCAATAGATTATAAAAATACTATTGACAAGTAGAAAGAAAGAAGATATGAATATTAAGAAATTACAGGATTATTCAGACACAGAATTAAAAGAAATAATGCATAAATGTGCAACAGATGGGTATGTATTGCTACATGACCAAGAATTTACTAGACAAGAATTAGTTGAAGTAAGTAGACGTATTGGTGATACAAATGATTCAAACCCATCAATGGGGCATATGCAGTTTAATCCAGAAGATACACCAGATGTTTCATTAATTACTGCACAGCCTACGGGTAATGACCCTCACGGAATGTTTGGACCTTCAGACTTATTATATCACCATGATTTTGGAGTTTGTCATTTTGGTGAATTCAAAGAACTACTAACAGGATTATATTGCGTAGGTTCATGTCCAGATACCGTATTAAGTTTAATGAACACTCAAGTTGCATTTAACTATTTGTCTGAAGAAGAAAAAGAATGGTGGCGTGGTGTTGAGACACAATTGAATCAAGGTTCACACGGAATATATGGAACTCCCGAAGAACACAATAGAGACCCTAGTTTAAATGGTTATAAAGTTTTTAAACATACAGATGAAAGACAAAAAGTAATTAACATTCATCCGTATACTGATAAAGAAATTATGATATATCAGCCTGCATTCCTTGACAAAGCATGGCACAATGGCGTGGAATTTGATATAGAAGAATTAAAAGATAAGTTTTGGAAAGACTTACACAAAGGTAAAAACATAACTGACTTTGTTCTTAGAGAAGGCGACTTTTTAATATGTGACCAATTACTTACATTACATAGACGCAGTTGGGTTAAAAGTATTGACAGAATGATATGGCGAACAGCATTTGATTATACTAATATACTTGGACCTAATAAATCATACGACCCAGAAATAGAAAAACTAAAAGTAGTAAAATAATGTTAAAACAAAAACAAGCACCATTAAGTGATAACCAAATATTTTTAAGTTCATCAACAGAACAAATTACTTGGGGTGAACTACACGCTAACCTTGATGCTAAAATCGAAAGACTAAAAGAACATGGAATTGGACCTCACGTTGTTTTTGTAATAGCAGAAAATCAAGTTACAATAGATGATTATCTATGGATTCTTGCTAGTATTAAGAATGGTGGTTCTGCCACACAGGCTGATGGCAGACAATCTAAGATGGAATTAGATGGATTAGTTAAGGGTTGTAAAGCAACTTGTATAATTCGCAGTAATGAAATAACAATGTTAGATGACCCTGCTGAAACAGGACCCACAATACTACATCCATTAGAGATTTACAGAGGTATGACAAGCGGAACAACAGTTAAAGAGTTCTTTGAGATGTATCCTTTCTTTTGGGATTATGAAGACCATGAAGAAGCAATTGTAGACGGAGAAACACTACTAGGTTGTACAGCACACGCATCAACTCAACATTTGTTTGCTATTGCACCAGAGTTTGAACAAGACGAAAGACCTTATATACTATGTACACACGGATTTACAGCAACATACAATCCATATAACTTATTAAGAATGTATTATGTGGGCGGTGGATTGCACTTTTTAAATTACGGTGATAACGTTCCAGAACAAATACAAAAAGCAAATCCCAATTGTTGCATTTCATATCCTATTGCAGTTAAGAATATAGTAGATGCATGTCCAGATGATTTTAACTGGAGTGGCATTAAGTATTGGGAATGTTCGGGTGGACATACACCAGAA
>Ga0055584_100006228_pt1 | contig 11701 bp, 8 predicted proteins | sample OSDHelmetaG_FD_58716 | JGI IMG/M metagenome (GOLD analysis project Ga0055584, IMG submission 58716) | Pelagic marine sediment microbial communities from the LTER site Helgoland, North Sea, for post-phytoplankton bloom and carbon turnover... | ecosystem: Environmental > Aquatic > Marine >... | reverse complement strand
TCCGGAAGGAAGCAGCGGTAATCGCAATGGTTGTGTGCTGTGGGGTGCCTGGCCTTTTTTGTGCCCGCTTGCCAATGGTAAAATTAAACAAATTTGTTTGTAATTTCCGCTTTCGCTTGCCTGAAAGCGTGAAGAAGATCAAATAGGAGTAGTTATGTCCGAACAAGCTTATCAAGTCATTGCCCGAAGATGGAGGCCCAAGCAGTTTTCCGAATTAGTTGGGCAGGATCATGTCGTTCGTACTTTGGGCAATGCAATCGAAATGGGTCGTATTGCCCATGCTTATCTATTTGTCGGTCCGCGTGGTACGGGGAAAACCACTTCCGCCCGTTTGTTTGCGAAATCCTTGAATTGGGAGGACGGTCCATCCCTTGATGTTCCAGCCGATTCTGATATTGGTCAGGCTATTATGGATGGCCGCTGCCTGGATGTAATCGAGATAGATGGAGCATCCAATAATTCGGTCGATCAAGTTAGAGACTTGAGAGATGAATGCCAGTATGCTCCTGCTCAATGCCGTTTCAAGATATATGTAATTGATGAGGTTCACATGTTGAGTCAGCAGGCTTTCAATGCCTTATTGAAGACCTTGGAGGAACCACCGCCTCATGTTAAATTCGTGTTTGCGACAACCGAGTCGCACAAAGTTCTCCCAACAATCGTTTCACGCTGCCAGCGCTTCGAGTTTCGCTCTATCCCTATTCCATTGATCATTGAAAAACTCGACGAAATTTGCAAAGCCGAGAGCATTGAAGTCGAAGAAGAAGCTCTTGGTGCTATTGCCCGGATGGCAATGGGAGGAATGAGAGATGCCCAAAGTATTCTTGATCAAATGATTTCTTTTTGCGGCAAGTCAATCAACCAACGAGATGTGCTCGAAGTGTATGGCTTGGCTTCCAAGAAAATGATCGAAAAGTTGGCGGACTCTTTGGTTGATGCCAACTACGATGAAATTATTCGAATTACGGATGAATTCTCTTCGGAGGGAGTTGATTTTTATCGCTCATTACTCGATCTCTCGGAGGTATTCCGCGAGTTTTTACTGGCATGCTTACGAGAAGGGCAGACCAAAAGCAAGGTCAGTCCAGAACAGTGCGTTCGGATTTTGGATTCTCTTCGTGCAGGCGAGGACTTGGTCAAAATGGGACTTTCCGAAAAGACAAATTTTGAAGTAACTCTTTTTCGAGCAGTGGAGTCAGGCCGTTCCCGTTCGATTGATCAAGTCATCCGCCGAATATCGGGAATGATCCCCGATGAGATTAAAAAAAAAAGGCCTGATCAACCAACCAAACTGAGTGCCCCACAATCTGTTGGGCTGGAGACTCCTCCTCTCATCGAGGAGTCTGTCGCAAAAGCAAACGACAAGGAATCCAAGCAAGTGGGTGCGACCGAAGACAGTGAACCTTCATTCCCGAAAGATAAACCAGAGCCTAACGAAGAACAGTTAGAGAACAACACGCCTGAAGAACAACCCGGTCACTTGAGCGGTGAGTATGATACCAATGCCCCAACTTCTCCTAAAGACACTCGCCAAATCAAGGACTCGAAGCTAATTGAAAAAAGGATCGCCGAATTACCGGATGCGATCAGGGACATAATGGAAGAGAAATTTAAGGGAGATTTTGTCTCGATCGAAAAAATAGACGAAACAAGGCTAATTTGATTAACGTGTAATGTTACTGGCGGCTATTCTTTACTCGGTTGGATAATGCGACCTAGTTTTTCTTGCCTAACCCAACCCCATTTCTTTCCTTCGAAATTTCGGAGGTAGTACCAAACTTCTCCAATTGAATTGGTGTGTTTCTTTATGTTCTCCTCTTTGCTGGATGTATCGCTGCCTAGATCCAAAAATAAGCTTTCTCCAGGTAATACTGAACTATTTGTGGCACTGCCCTCAAAGGCGGCTTTCCTTAAATGGATAAGCTGAGTGCTATTTAGCTCATCGTTAGAAGTGGAGGATAGGGCAATCACTTCTCGACTTAGCAGGTCATGGTTGCTTTCGGCTTTTATAACCGCCCATGAACCGACTGAGCAAAGGCTAAGCCAAGTCAAAACAAAGAGAGCCTTGAGGGTAGGATCAATTTGAAAAAATAAAAGTAAGCCTACTCCAAGCAAGCCTACCCAAAGAGTTGATGCGGTGAAAATGGTCCACTGATCCAAGGATGAGGAACTGAAATAACTTGATTGATTATCCATCGATGAACTTTTGATTCGAGCGGTTTCCCTCACAAATGAAAGATTTGCGGTGAGTTCACGATTTTCAGGAGCAAGGAGAAGTGCTTTTCGATAGTTGAGGATCGAGCGTCCAAACATCCCTTTTTTGAAGTAAAGGTTCGCCAAGTTCCCGTACAAATTTGACGAATGGGCAATTTGGGCAGATTTTTCGTAAAAACTTATTGCCGAATCGAAATCCTTAGAAGCTTCCGCACGAACTGCATCATAAAAGAGTTGGTTTTCCGAATTCGCGTGACCGCTTTGGCTACACACAATCATCAGAAAAGAATAGTAAATAAGAGACAATCGGCTCATTATCTGATTTCTTTCAAAATATTAAAACCTTTGCGATAAAGGTCTTCGACAGGTTGCTTGGCGAGTTCATTACCAGCAAACTCTTGGTCATCACAGCTTCTGAGTAGTTCTTTGACTGAACTGATTACTTCGTCCGAGTTTTTACCTGCCTTCAAAAATCCGATAAGCTCCTCACTCGCAAGAGAAGATGGGTTGGGGTGTTTGTGGATTTTGGAAATCTTCAGTCGCAGCAAATCCCGAAAGGCTCGGAGTAAAGATGAGGCGTCGTTAAACCCGACCGAGTCTTTCATCTGCCGAAAAAGGCTGTTTTCCTTCTGTTTGAATTTTGCTTTTCCACCACTCTTTCGTTTGATTCCCAAAAAAATCAGGCAGCCAAAACCTAGGAAAGGAATAACTTGGGAGTACCAAAAAATCGGGTTCTTTAACAAAGGGACGCCTGAACCATTCGGTTCTAGAATGCTTACCCATTCTCCAGGTTCGCTTTCTGCTTGAAAGAGATCTGATGTGGATAGGTTTTTCGGATCACCCGATTGCCCTAGATAGTCACTCTCTTGGTCATCGGGAATCCATTGTTCGCCCCGGTCTACCTGCAGAGGATGAGGGAGTGTGGATGCAGAGAAGAAGCTTTCCTGAAGAGGGTCAAAATATGAAAATTCGATTGGCGGAACTTCAAGAAGGCCTGCGACCAATGGGGTTACGATATATTCGAAACTCTGCTTGCCTTCGTGTTTTGTAATTTGGTTTCCCTCGAAAGAAAAGGATGGTGGGCCAATTTTAAACTTTTTCGGGGAACTAATTTCTGGTGCTGGTATGGCAGCAAGATTTCCGCTGCCTGAGATTTCAAAAGTAAGCCTAACTGGATCTCCCAATGAGACACGGTCAGAATCAAGACTAGATTCTGCGGTGAAAGAACCAATCGCACCTTGAAAGCCGGTTGGTCTTCCTTTCATCGGAAGGGATCTGACTTCAATAATTTGTAGATTACCTTGCACGACAATAGATTGCTCCCTTCCAATTCCAAAAAAGGGATCAATCATAAAGGGACTGCGTGATGGAGAGCTTCTTCGATTGCTAACCCTAAACCGAATTGCAGTATTAAAGGTTAATTCATGTTCTCCCGCCATTGCTGCAGTTAGTCCGATCGGCCATGAGAAAACTGTGTAAGTCTTTGCGTTTCTTGAAAAATTTCTTTTTTCGTTTGGTTGACCTAGCTCCGTAATCGAAAAGTTATCCCCTATTTTTGAAGGAGCTTGCTCGATTCCCGTTACGGCTAACCCGTCCCAAAGAAAAAGCTGTACCATAGCCGCAACAGTCTCGCCCTCAAACAAGAATTGCCTGGAAGTGTTGAATTCGATGAAAGCCGCTTCCCTGAGATTCTGCTCCTGCTCTTTTTGTCTTTGTTGGCGAATCAAATCCTGCTGGCTTGGTGCCAGAACTTGGAGAGTAGTGGCAGGGATTTGCAAGTTGCTTCCTCCGACGCTTAAGCTCCAAGAAGGGAAGGTGAAAGTTCCAAGCTTGGTAGCCCTTACTTGAAAACTCATCTCTACCCTTGTTGAGGGAAAACCATTTATAAGGCTTGCGGAACGAAAAATTTGAGGTGAATTGGAAATCTTTAGACCGGGAACTGTAGGCATGGCCCCTTTAGGTGTGCCCTGGGTCCCATGAATTACGACCCTGTAAAGTGAACTGTTTGAAAGGGTAATGGTCGGAGGAGAGAAAGAAGCCTCGGCTCTAGGTTTTCGATTTTGAGAGAATACAATGCCTTCGAAAGAGATCGATATAATCACTAGAAACCAAAAAAATCTTTTGCGAAATATTGTATTATTGGAAAGACCATAAGAACCGAATTTACCTTGTATAGCCATAAATTGGTCAGTAATCCCTGCCGTTTGGTCTGGAACCTAAAACTCTTACTTCTTGGCCGAGAGGTTCGCTTTTGGATTCCATTTCTTGAAGGAGTCTTTCGTAGAGGGCGTTCACTTCTTGAGGAAGAAGCTCTTCGGCTTTTTCTTCATTACCCTGGCTATCTTCCGGGTTGGGTTGGGGAGGGGCATTCTCGGTTTGGTTTTGTTCTGGGCTGTCGTTTTGTTTGTTTTCTGATGCTGGTTCTTGAATCCCGAAATCTAGGTTCTCAGAGGTTGATTCGAAATCGACCCAAGTAAGATAAGCTTTTCTATTTTCAATAGGCATAGTGATGTTGGCATCGGGGTTTTCCGGTTTGATGCAAAGCGAATGTTGTCCGGGGGAGATCAGACGCTCAAAAGACCCGTCTTTTTCTGGCTTGAAGCTGGTTTCATTTTCATCCAATTGAAAATTACCGTTACCGTCCAAAAACAGGGTGGACGAGTTCGAGCCATTTTCTGTTTTTTCTCTTATCCCGTTCCCGTTCACATCCGCCCAAACACTTCCCCGTAAAACGGGAGCAGCACGGTATGCAATCGGGACGAGTAGTTTCCCCGGTTTTTTGATCGAGATATGGAGGTTACGGACGAGCTCGGGGTTTTCGGGTGGAGGAGGTGGTGGATAAATGGGAATAAGAAATTTATGCTCGCTTCGATTGGATTCAGTCAATTGTGAACCCAATCGGATGGAAATGGGGTATTGCTCCGAAATCCACTCAAAGGCAAAAATACCTTTTTCATTGGTTTTCACAATAGGCTCATTGGAACTGTTGTGCTCACCGTTCCCATCTTTGTCCCAGTAGACCAAGCCTTTTAGAGAGGGTTCGTTGTCTTGGGGCTTGCCGTCCCCATTCAAGTCTCTCCAAATGCCCCCCGTCATTTGACATATCATCGAATTGATTCTCTCCTCCAACTGTTTTTTTAGGGAAGCTAGGTTTTCGTCCGCTTTTTTGTTCCCGTCGAGTAGGGAGGCGTTCTGGTAATATCCCAATGCCTTCTCCCATGTTTGGCGTGCTTGACCAACATCTCTTTGATCCAAGTAGTCGTTTGCCTTCAAGTAGGAAACATTCCCAAGGGCATTCAATGCTTTAGATTGAAGGCTTGGTTCGTCAATCGATGCGTCAAGTGCTTGTTCCAGCTTCTTCTCAGCTTTCTCAAGAAAACCTGCCTCCATCAGAGCTAATCCAGTGTTAAGGTAAAGCCTGGGATCAATGGTCTGGTTCCCCAAAGCATTGACTTCAGCCTCGTAAAAGCTTGCCGCCGCGATCGGGTCGCCTGCGATCATTGCATCTTCTGCCTTTTCGATATTGTCCTGTTTGAGGCAACCTACGAGCATGGTTGCTACGACGGCGACAATGGTTGTCGCGGCACGGGTTAATTCTTTTCTGCCGGATGAGGTAAGCATTTCGGTAATAAGAAAGAGAAAAGCAATGATAGCAAATAGCTGGTAGCGTTCAATCGGTAACTCGGTCGATAATTGTTCACGTTTTTTCTTCTGCCCAATCGACTGTAGTAAGTCCAGAACCTTGGCCAATCCTTCGCCGGTTGGCCCCATAGAGTAGTATTTACCGCCCGTCGCTTTCGATATGTCTTGAAGAGACCGTTTGTCCATTTGGCTGACCACTGTTTTTCCTTGCGGGTCCTTAAGGAAGTTACGAGCAGGTTGACCGATTGGGTCCATAGGGATTCTTGCGCCTTCGGGAGAGCCGATTCCGATCGTGTAGATTCGAATTCCTTGCTCTTTGGCTTCCTTCGCCCGCTTAAGTCCTTCACCCTCCAAGTCCTCACCATCGGAGAGCAAGATGAGAAATCGATCCCTGTCATCTTTCGAAAAAGAACGGGAAGCTTCCTCAATCGGGCTAGCCAAATTCGTCCCGTGCGTTTTGATTATTCCTATTTCCAAATCATTGAGCGTTTTGGCAAAGGCTTGGTGATCCAGTGTAAGCGGGCATTGCAGGAAGGCGGTTCCCGAAAATGCGATGAGTCCAAGTCGGTCTCCACTCACGCGATCAAGTAGATTGGTTATGCCAAGTTTGACCCGTTCTAATCGGTTGGGCGTAACATCTCTGGCAAGCATACTTTTAGAAACATCCAAAGCGATCATTATGTCGATACCGGTCGGCTCTGTCTTCTTCTTCTCCGTGCCCCAACGGGGACGTGCCAATGCAGCAAAGAGCAAAAGGACTGCAACGAATAAAAGCGAAAGCTTGGTCCATTGCAGGGCACTGGACCAAGAGGGCACGAGCTTTGGCATGAGCTTGGAGGAAACCAAGAGTTTGACTCTGCGTAAACGGACTTTTTGCGAATACCCAAAAAGGAGAATCAATCCGAGCGCAACGCAGAGACCTATATAGATGAATTTAGGTTCGACGAACAGGTTCACGGGATCCGTAGGAAGAGGGTTCGGGTCAGAGTAATTTCCACAAGAAGTAAAGCGAGAGCTAAGACAAGGGGCCAGGCAAACAACTCTTCGAAGATCGCGTTTACGCTAAGTTCGACCTCAGATTCCTCAAGAAGGTCGATTTCATCGTAAATCGAAGAGAGTCCTTTCTTATCTTGAGCCTCAAAAAAGCGTGCGTCGGTGGCATTGGCTATTTTTTGAAGAATTTCTTTGTCCACAGGGAAGTTGGCATCCTGAACGATCTCTTTTCCATTCGGATAGCGCAGAATGTCCCGAGTCGAAGGATCGAAAAGATAACTCCTTGTCTTGGCATTGCTTCCGATTGCAATTGTGTAAACCTTGATCTTATCTTTTTGTGCTCCCTCGGCATAAATTAAGGGGCTGTGTGGCGGGGGAGGGGAGTCTTTTCCATCCGTCAAAAGAATTATGATCTTTGATTTGGACTGGAGAGAACGTAACCTGTTGATCCCTTCAGCCAAGGCAGATCCAATATTCGTTCCGATTTGGTGGGTCAGTCCGACACGCAATCGGGCTAGGTTTTTTTGCAGGTGTTCTTTATCAAGAGTAAGAGCGCTTACGAGGTAAGGGTCTACTGAAAAAGCAACCAAGCCAATTCGGTCATGCTGCCTTTTATCGATGAAGTCGCTGATCACTTCCTTCACCACGTCAAGACGGGTCCGTTCTTGTCCATTCGACTCGCTCATATCCAAGGCCAACATCGAAGCCGATAGATCGATCGCCAATACGATATCAACTCCGCTTGAAAGCACGGTTTCCGTACTTCGATCGTATTGCGGTCTGGAAATGGCAAGGATGAGAAAGGCAATCGAAGAGTACCGAAGTAGCTGTGGTAACCATGACTTGAAGCCACTTTTTCCTGATTTTACCGAACTGATGATTTCGAGAGTCGAAAAGCGCAATGCTGAACTTTCAACTTTCCCCTTCTTGCGAATCCATAAGACTAAGGGGATGGCGATTAGCAATAAGAGCCAATGTGGTTCTGCAATTACCAGACGATCCCATTCGATGAAGTCGGTCATTTCGAGTTCGTCGTGTTCACCGATCTTGGTTGAATTTTCTCTTCCTGGAGCCTCATGTGGGTATCTTTGACAATATGAAGGGCAGTGTTGAGGAGTTGGTTCATTTCATCTTGGCCCATGAGCTCTTTGGAATACTTAACGCGGTCTCCCCGATCTACGAATTCACGCAGAAGATCTTCGTATCGATTGCGAAAAAAAGAATGGGAGACAATTTCACGCATGAATTCCTCACTAGTCAGTTCCATAGCGGGTACATTGAAGAGCTTTTCTACATAGACCCTAAGGATCTCGGAAAGCCTAAATACAAAGGGCTTTGGCTGAAGTCCAGGTTTTCTACCTTGTAGTTCGGTGATGTTGTCAAGAGCCTCCTGGTAGGGGTCAATTGCGGGGGGGGGGACTTGTTCGAGCGATGAGGACGATCGATTTCGCAAATAAAGCCATGCCAGAACTCCTACGAAAAGGATCAGGGCGAGTAAACCAAAGGTCCATGCATTTTCGCTGATGATCTGAGTTAAAGGTTTGAACAAGGGAATAGGCTTATCCTTTTGGAGAACCGGATCCAACCAGGTTACTCTGTCTTGCACTTGAGTAGGGTTGCTGAAGGTCATCTGTTTCTTCGAACTTCCCGCATGCGGAAGAACTCCTGCAGAGTACCGACATAATCGGAGTCGGTCGCGAACTCAAAACTGTCAACACCCCTTCTTCTCAACCTTTTACCGAATTCCTCTCTGTTTTTTCTTTGGATTTGGGCATATTCTTCCCTGTAGGCAGCCTGTGAAGTGTCGACGATAATTTTTTCACCTGTTTCAGCATCTTCAAGCCGAACGAGACCCACATTTGGTACTTCCAACTCGCAGGGGTCATGGATGCGGGCACACACCAAGTCATGTTTACGGCGAGAGGCTGCCAATTCCTTAAAGAACAAATCTTCGAGCGATTCTTCCACCGAGATATATTCGGGAATGATGAAGTCAGAAAGAAGAAAAACGACCGCCCTCCTTCTCATAACACGATTGATGAACCGCAGACCCTCGTTCAAGTCCGTTCCCTTGCTTTGGTTCGGATGAAAAAGAACTTCACGAAGAATTCTCAAGACATGTTTCTGACCTTTATTGGGGGGGAGATATTTCTCGACTTGATCCGAGAAAAGCAAAAGCCCGACCTTATCCCCATTTTTATTTGCCGAAAATGCTAGGAGAGCACCTAATTCCGCAAGTCTTTCTCGCTTGCTTCTCTTGCTTGAGCCAAAAGTTCCACTTTCGCTTACATCAATCGCAAGAAGAATCGTTAGTTCCCTTTCCTCCCGGTATTGTTTCACGAAGGGTGTTCCCATTTTTGCGGTAACATTCCAATCGATCGATCGAACTTCATCTCCCGCCTGATATTCCCGAACTTCTTCGAAATCAATTCCCTGTCCCTTGAATGCACTGTGATAAGAGCCAGCCAGTGCTTCGGAAACAAGGCGGTTCGAACGGATTTCGATTTGCCTTACCTTTCGGAGGATTTCACGGGTGAAGTCTGAGTCCGGTTGTTCCATTCGAAAATGAATTTTTAAAGGCAGGGTGCGAATCAAGGAACGGGTACCGTCTCGAAAATCTTTTTGATGATGTCGTCGCTCGTAACACTTTCGGCTTCCGCTTCGTAGCTAACGATTACCCTGTGCCGTAGCACATCGAGTCCTACATCCTTGATATCTTGGGGAGTGACGAAGCTTCTGCCCTGCATGAATGCCACCGCCTTGGATGCGAGAGCTAGGCTAATGGTGGCACGGGGTGAAGCTCCAAAACGGATAAATGCAGCCAGTTCCGCCGCGCCGCAAAGGCTTGGGTCTCGGGTAGCGATCACTACATCAACGAGATAAGCCTTGAGTTTGTCGTCCAAGTAAATGCCGTCGATTAGCTTTCTTGAACGGAAAATGGTTTCGGCATCTACAACGGGATTGACTTCATGGGTTACGGAAACGTTTGCATTGGCCTCAAGAATCTTAAGTTCTTCATCTCGGTCGGGGTAGTCCACAAGCAATTTGAGCATAAACCTGTCCATTTGAGCTTCCGGGAGCGGGTAAGTCCCCTCTTGGTCAATCGGGTTCTCGGTCGCAAGAACTAAAAAGGGTTGGGGTAAGGGGAATGTTTGGTCTCCAATGGTGACTTGCCTTTCTTGCATGCCTTCAAGAAGAGCACTCTGAACTTTTGCGGGAGCACGGTTGATTTCGTCCGCCAGAAGGAGGTTTGCGAAAATAGGACCCTTTTTAGTGGTGAACTCACCCTTATTCGGACTGTAAATGAGAGTGCCTACGACATCGGCGGGAAGCAAGTCGGGGGTGAATTGGATTCGCTTGAATTCAGCACGCATGCATTGTGCCAGAGTCTTGACCGCAAGAGTCTTGGCAAGACCAGGGACACCCTCCAGCAATACATGACCATTGGCCAATAATCCAACGATCAGTCGGTCGACTAAGTATTTCTGGCCAATGATGACACGACCCATCTCTTGACGGAGGAGTTCTACCCATGCCGCTTCGGATTTTATGCGTTCTTGTTCTTCAGGTGCAGGAGGAGAGTTGTTGCTTTGTTCTTCGATCATGATGTTTAAATTGGTGCAAATCTCTAAGCGTAATCAAACCGAGCATTTGTCCAAGGCAAAAGAACTCATTATTGAGAGTGAATTTCTTTTGGTTTGCCAAGTGGCGTCAGGTTGAGATTGTAAATGTCTGAATTTGTTCCTTTAACCCACAATCTCACTACCCATGTTTAAGTTAAGCAAGGAATCCAAGATCACCTTTATAGGTCTTTTGATCGTTCCTCTAATTTGGATCGTTCTCAACCATTTTAGTCTGTTGGATAAACTTAAAGTCAAGGCACTTGATTGGCGCATGCAATTAAGGGGGGAGATTTCTCATCGAGAATCCCCAGATGCTGAACAACCTGTAAGTATCGAAGGGAACGAGAGCGTAGCCCGCGTGCCAAGAATCACATATGTAAACCTTGATGCGCGGACGATATCAAAAATTGGTGAAAAGCCTTGGGATCGAGACTATTTTGGCAAAGTGGCGAAGGTCTTGCTGGAACGCGGAGAGGCTCGTGTCATTGCTTATGATTTCTGCTTTTCTCCTTTGACTGCCAGTAGTTTAGTACCCAAGGAAAATTTAAACAGAGCTGATGATCTTTTCGCGGAAGTAGTCCAAGATTACCCCCAACAAATGGTTCTTGGTGCAATGTATACCAAAGAATTGCCAGGTTTTATTGTTGCATCAGGAACAAAACCAGGTGCCCCTTTGTTGAAAGAGGGGTATGATGCCAATCATTCTGCGAAAAGTACCTATAGGTATCCCGAGGCACCAACTTACCCAATACAGAATTATGTCGATGACAAATATGTCGGTCGGCTTGGTGTGTTTTCATTGGTAGGAAATTACCGTTCTCCTGACGGAATGGACCGATGGTTACCTCTGTGGTACCCTGGCGGTGGCAAGGCACAAGCCTACAATGTGTTGGGAGGCAAGCAGCTTAAACTTGCTTTTGATCTGAGGAACGAGAGCTATTTAGAAATCACGCAACTTGAAAATAGTCTGCCCTTATTGATTTCGAAGCGTGAAGAAGAGAACGATCAGTTTGAAAAGATTTCAGGTCTAGTTGCTGCTCTTTCTTTTGAAAAAAGACAACTAGAGCAAAAATTTGCCCTTTTGAATACTCAGCCTAAAGAGGCTAATTCTCTCAAATCCAATTCCGACTCTCTGCTAGTTTCAGAAGATTCCTCGGAAATCATTAAGATAAAAGCTCAAATAGCTCAGTTGGATGAATCGATTGGTAATTTCGAGAAAACATTGGAGG
>Ga0055584_100006226_pt1 | contig 11704 bp, 10 predicted proteins | sample OSDHelmetaG_FD_58716 | JGI IMG/M metagenome (GOLD analysis project Ga0055584, IMG submission 58716) | Pelagic marine sediment microbial communities from the LTER site Helgoland, North Sea, for post-phytoplankton bloom and carbon turnover... | ecosystem: Environmental > Aquatic > Marine >... | reverse complement strand
TCGAACTCGCGACCTCCTGCGTGACAGGCAGGCGTTCTAACCAAACTGAACTACCGGACCTTATGACCCTCTCGAAGCAGACGCAAAGATACGTCCCCCTCCGAGCGGTGTGCAACTACAAGATTTTGAGGAATCCGTGTAGTGCGACATTTCTCAGAACTGAATCTCGACTATATGTCCGTACGATTCGGTGTGGTCAGGGAGGGAATTGAACCCCCGACACATGGATTTTCAGTCCATTGCTCTACCAACTGAGCTACCTGACCGGCCTAGCCGACGAATATACGGCTGTGTTTTCGCTGTAGTCAACAATCACTGAGATCCTTCTCCAGTTTCACACCTAGTTGACAAACTATGACCGCCTCGTCGTACTGATAAAACTACCATGAAGACATTTTAAGTAGTCTTTCTAGCTCCCCACATCAATTTAGTCCGCAATGTGGAAAAATAATCCTGATCATGAAAACGAATTAGGCGAACCTTGTAGTCAGCCTTCTTAACCGTGATGGATTCTCCAATTAAGGAGTCATCTGAACTGACACCGTCGGCCGTGAAGATATGCGAACGTTCCTCGTCTAGAATTCTGATGCTGACCACTGAGTCTTCAGACAACACTACTGGGCGTACCGTGAGGCTGTGAGGGGCAATGGGAGTGATTAGGATGGATCCACACCCAGGAACCATTATCGGGCCACCCAAGGCAAGAGAGTAAGCCGTAGAACCTGTTGGAGTGGAGATGATCAATCCGTCTGACCAGTATGTATTCATCGCTACGCCATCAATGGAAACTTCCAGGCTTATTAAACCTGCATCGCCGGCGCGTTGGACCGTGAATTCATTCATTGCCTGGGCCAGAGGGAAGGCCTTGCCTGAGGACTTTGTGGCTTGCAATACTAGGCGCTCTTCGACAATGAAATCGCCTCTCTCTAATTTGTCGAGACGCCCATTCAGTTCAGTGCCTTCAACATTGGCGAGGAAGCCTAAGCGTCCGTGGTTTACTCCCAGGATGGGCTTGGGAGTATCTCCAAGCTCAGCGACTGTTTTCAGCAGCGTCCCATCTCCACCGAAGGAAAGGATGATGTCAGCGGAATCAATGAATGTCCTGACATCGGATATCCTTGTGGGAGGTGCGATCATCCCTCGGGAGACAAGCCCGTCATGCATATCAGGATGCAAGACATAGGAATAGGACGATTCGTTGAGAATCTGCAGGACTTCTTCGAGGGGTTGCCACAAAGTGTCTTTGCCAGGATTTCCAGTAATACCGAAGCGCATGAGGAGTAGAAGGTCAGGGAAGGTCGGGATGGCAAACTACGTGCGGAATCATGAACGTACCAATTCATGTTGGTTGGATCGGTTACGTATTGCCGTTTGTCGGGTCTTTATTCGAATCCCGGGTAGGAGGATGCAATAACTGATTTTTATATGTTCATGGGAGCTGTGCTCAGGTATAGTCGACTTAACGGGTGCAGTCCCGCTGGAATGGACACACCACCCGTGCTCATTGAAATATCAATCATTTCTGGTATACCTCGCCATACAGTTGTAGGTCTTGCAAATGGAGCCATTCGGGAGGCAATGGACCGCATCCGAGCCGCCATTGCTGCAGTTGGTCTTTCCTTTCCACGAGGAGCGATCACGATCAACTTAGCACCAGCAGACACACGAAAAGAAGGATCATCATTCGACCTTCCGATCGCGTTAGGTATGCTTTTGGCTGATGGTCAGATTGAGTGTGAGCACGATGTTAGCTCATTCGTTGTGATGGGCGAGCTAACACTAGACGGAGGTGTCAGATCAGTACGTGGTGTGTTGCCAGCGATTGCGTCTGCCTCAGCGGTTGGAATCACACACTTTATCGTGCCTGAAGGAAATCGTAATGAGGCATTGCTACTCGAAGACACGCACATTCACTGTGTATCACACCTGGCTGAGGCAATAGATGTCGTAACGGGGAAGCGCATTCCGGAAAGGCCTGTGCAGGCGCAGCAGCGTTGTTAGAGTTTTGATCTGGACTATTCAGAGGTTCTTGGACAGTTTGGCGCAATCGATGCATTGGAAGTGGCTGCCGCGGGGGGGCATAATCTTATGCTGGTTGGGCCTCCCGGGTGCGGAAAGACAATGCTTTCAAAAAGAATACCGGGAATTATCCCTGCTTGGGAAGGAGCCGAAGCTCTTGAAACAACTAGCATTCATTCTTTGCGGCGTCCAGGGATCGGGCTGATGCCATTTCGCCCATTCCGCGCTCCACATCATTCCATCAATACAGCGGGTATGCTAGGAGGAGGTCGTCCTGTACTTCCCGGAGAAGTATCTCTTGCGCATCAAGGCGTGCTTTTTCTGGACGAGATTGCCGAATACTCTCGCTCCGTCCTTGAAGGATTACGTGAGCCCTTAGAAGAAGGCGCTGTTACAATTGCTCGTGCCGGCGGTCCAGTCCGCTACCCAGCTAATTTCCAATTAATCGCGGCGATGAATCCATGCCCGTGTGGATATTCGGGGGTGCAGGGCAGTACATGTGAATGCACTCAGGCCGAAGTAGTACGATATAGGGCACGCATTAGTGGTCCGCTTTTGGATCGTATCGATATGTTCGTCTTTATGCAGCCTGTTGATCCAGAGGTGGTGTCGTTTGTTGCATCAAGGACATCTGATGCAATCAGGCAGCGAGCGGAGCAAGCATGGAGTCTCGTCAAGAAGGAAGACCAAAACCTGGTGGATAGCGGAAAAAGTTTAGAACATGCAGGTCGGCCGCCTTGGTTCTCAGCGGAGGCCGAAGAGATGCTAAACCGATCAATCAACTCGCTACGACTTTCAATGAGAGGGCGCAACCGAATGATGAAAGTATCCCGGACCATCGCTGCCTTGAATGGCGATCATCTCGTACTGCCAAGGCACCTGTCAAAGGCGTTGCAATATCGACCCCGATGGGTGAGTTAGCTGAGAGATCTTTGCAAAGTGAGAGCCGCTTGGGCGAGACTCGTGCCTTTTTTGGCGTCTCTACGAACCAAGGCTTAATCGTCTAAGGGGTCATCGAGGTCTGATCTGTCGCCATCAGAACGCGCAGATTAAGCGCGCGGGCGGCATCAGCAACAGAGGCCAAATGCTTGACGAGAGCATTTTCATCAGCGCGGAGGACTAGAGCGGTACGTCCATTCAGATCACGTTGAAGTGCTGAAAGAAGACCTTCGCGACCCACACGCTCCTGTTCTACGTAAAAAGTGCCATCCGCTGTTACAGCAACAGAAATGAACTGCCCTGATGTTGGAGCTGCAGCTTCAGTGCGCGGTAAGGTGACCTGAATTCCGAACTGTGGAATAAAGCTGCTCGTCAGCAGAAAGAAAATCAAAAGCAGTAGCACGATATCAGCCAGGCCAGCCTGGCTGAAGGCCATCAGGGGCTTTCGTTCTGTTGAGAAGTTGAGAGACATCGATCAGAAGCTTGATGGGTAATCCTGCGATCTGCTTCCTGAAGCAGGTGTCTGCAGCAAATCGATGAATTCAGTAGCCGACTGTTCCATGTCATTCACAAGCCTGTTGATCCTACCCAACAGGAAATTGTAGAAAAACAGGGCCAAAATACCCACAACGAGTCCGGCGGCGGTCGAAACAAGGGCTTCCCAGATCCCCCCAGCTAGTACGCTTGGGTTGACATTGCCTTGTAGGTTTTGGATTTCCTGGAACGCAGAGATCATTCCGGTAACTGTACCCAGGAAACCAAGCATTGGCGCGATCCCTGCAATACTTGCCAAAATGTCCATTCGTTTTTCAAGTTCGAACGCCTCGTGTTTTCCCGCTGCGTTTACTGCATCTTGAATTTCGGAAATTGGTCGCCCAAGACGTTCCAATCCATGCTTCAGAATTCGGGTAAGAGGTTTGTCTTGTACTTCACAGTACGCCTGTGCGCCATGGATATTACCGACTCCGACATACTCACGAATTCTTCCCATAAACTCATCTCGATCCGTAACCGAGCGCCGAATCGTCATCAACCTCTCGACCAAAAGGTAAATGGTCAGAATGGACAGGAAAAAGATTGGAACCATGATCCATCCAGCCTGCAAGATGATATCAAGCTGGGAGGACGTCGGGTCAGTGACGCTTATCAGGCTGTCAGACGCTGCGCCGACTTCTTGAAGGGCTTGGAGCCTCATGCGAATTCAAAAGAATAGAGGTTAGTAATGTTAGGTCAGCCTTTAGCGTATTCGTTTCACCCAAGTTCCCTCGGGAAGCTCTTCAGATAGCTTTATTCTTGCTTCGTCAGCAATAGCGGCTGTTTCATAAATGCCGACACCCATACGATAACGGGTTATACCATCCTCTTCGTATGCAATAACACCAAGAGGCACCCCTAAATTTGCAAATTGAGTTAGGGATTGTTGCGCTCCTTGTAGCTCTAGGCTCGAACCGACAACTAGCATGTAGCCGGGAGTATCAGCTGTTATTTCTTGATAAACCGCAGAGCCAGACTCATCAGACTCCGAAGGGGCAGTTGAGGCCGGTGCCTCAGGATTGCCTTCTGTTTCATCTGTGGAAAGATTTTTGTCGATGTCCCTGCCACTATCTACGTCAAGATCCCCGACATTCACCTCCGCACTCTCTTGTGCTTCAGCTGCAGTAATTGGATCAGTAGACATCGAGTCATCCGAGGGCCGTATAGCCCAAACTGCAACAATAGAGATAATCAAAACAACTAATAGACCAGCGGCAATTATCAGGCCGCCACGATCTTGTTGATTTTGATGGGCGCCCACACCCGCGCGCCTTCTTCCACCTCGGGAAGGTATCCGTGCAGAGGCTTCCCGTCTTCTGGCGGCCGCTTCCTTGGCCGTGGTCGGTTGGTTAGTCTCTTGATCTGAAGTATCTGACTTGATAGTCTTCTTGCTGGAATCGTCTGAGGAGGCGCCTCCAGGAATAGGTGCATTATCGGGGGCTAGTCGAGATGATGGTGAGTCAGATGATGGTTTACTTCCTGTCGGCTCTGGCGGGAGGGGTGCCGCTTCATCAGTTGACTCGTCGGAGCTCTGTGGTTCGTTCAGTGAATCCTCGTCAGTTGATGTCTCTTCAACGTTGCTGGATAAGCCGGGCTCTGGCTCTGGTGTTACTGTAGACGACGATTCCGACACTACAGGTACCTCTGGTGCCTGAGACGTCCCATCTGAGAGGGATGGCCCCGATTCGGGGTGTACATGGTGGGTAGATGCAATCAAGGCTGCGTGAGCAAGTGCACCCGTTTCACTGAAGCCTTCGACACCGGGCAACTCCGGTGCAATTGGCAAGTCTTTGTCCAATTGGAACGTGATTCCATCTAATCCGGCAGAAAGAGTGCCAAGGCCACTTATCACACTAACTCCTGTGTCCTGAAGCTCCTGAATCACGTCTTTTGCCCAACGCTCAGAAAGCAACTCGGCATGTCGTCGGTTTAACGGACTGAGTTCGAAGAGAAGTTCAGCAAGGTCAATCGTTTTCTCAGTCATCGCCAGTCTCCTCCTTGGTGACGGCTCCGCTCAGGAGATTGACGTTGGTCGATGGAGGCGTCCAGATCACCCTGTCGCCATTAAGGTGTTTTTGAGCAGGGACATGTTTGCGAGTGAACGTACCGAGACCGGGCACTTCAACATTCTTGCCCTCCAGAAGGGCACGTGCAATAAGTCTACCAATGGTAATCCTGTTTTCCACGTCAGGGATTCGGCTGTTCTAGTTAGTAGGCTTTTAGGTTGGAGATGCCAACCATTTGTTCGGAAGATACGAGGATCTACCAATAGCTTTCACCATCGATATCGGAAGCCCAGGAAGAAGGCATTGCTTTCAAGAGGATAGCCCGACCAAAACTCCTGCGTTGACCCAAGGCTGCGGACCCCTGTTGTCATCCCATAATTCGGATGGAAAAACCAGGAAACCATTAGATCGACCCGGGTAATGGCCGAAATGTCATTGGATTCTGTTACATCTGAAGACCGTGCGGTTTCATGAACGAAGTCCACGCGAGACTCCAGGTCTCCATCCAGTAAACTGAGTGCTACGAATCCTCCAAGGGAGATGGGAGACACATAAGGAGCCTTTACATCAGCTGCGTCCAATTGGGTCTGTTGAACCAAGGCGTCGAGTCCGACCTGAAGACCTCTAAATGGAATGACGCTTAGATCTACTAATGAATACATCACACGGGCGTCATCATATGCTAGGGCTGGGTATCCCCTTGAATAGCCCCGGTTTGGACTCGCAGGCTGGAAGGAGTAGCGTCGGAATGGCTGATCCCGCCATCCAGCTTTCACCGAGGCCGACACAAAGTCTGACTGAACAATAATGCCCACTGATGCATCAATGGATGTAAGAGTCGGAAGAAGTCGAGGCTCATCCATCAAATACGGGCTAGTTTGAATAGCATCACGCTGCAATGCCTCACCAATGCTTGGCGCTGTGCCCGCTGTTACCGTAATGGATCTAGAAAGCAAATAGTCGATCCGGGCTAGGGGAGCAACCCACGTAAGACTTCGGGCGGGATCGGTACCGGTCTGAGAATCAGAGTCAAAGCCCATAAAGTAGGCTCCGGCTCGTATCTCCATTTTGCTTGAGTAAAGCCATGTCAGGTATCCTCCTGTCATGCCCAACTTAATGGTCGAACCAGGAAAACCTGAAGCATCGAGACCTGATGAGGTGCCTCGCGCCTCGATGCGTACGGTTCCATCCCGGATGGGGATTACGGCAGAAGAAGTCAGTTTTAAATAGGACTCATCACGTTCTGTAGCTGGGTCAATTCTAACGTCCGGATCATATAATCCTGTTTTGGCATGAGACTGACCAGCAACGGTTTCTAGGCTCAGGCGAATCCTTGAACCGGGGCGATTCTTGAGCGAAATGTTTCCTTCAAGGCCGGAAAAAGTCCGTTCGGGATCAATTTGAGCGGGGCTGGCTAGGGAAGGCTCGGCTCCAAACAATGTGTATTGGTTGCGAAAGCCGTCTACCCCCAATCCGAGTACAAGTGGTCCTGCACGTTGTTCAATTGAGAGGGCGCCAGAGAGGAGATCACGACCTGAATCGAGGTTGTTGCCAGCCGTGACTACATCATGACCGTCCGTTCCGAAATAAGAGAAATCAAATAGCGCTGTAGTTGTCGGAGTCTCTAAAAGCGCGATATCTGCATCTGCACTTCTGTCAAGATGGGCGCCAAGCCGAATGTCCAGCAGCCCAGTTGCCGGCAACCTACGCTCAATAGCCGAGACACTCGGTGGTTCAGGAGCTTGAAGCGGACTCGGAGGCAGGTCAGCACTGGCTTGCCCATACGCCTCCGTAAATGGCCTTCGGTTTGAGTCGATATCAGGAACCCGAGGCGGAGGATTGAACCCAACAATGGGTTGTCTTCTCAACGTGGGGAATGCAATCGTCAAATCGCCTGTGATCTCAACTTCGCGAGGCGCCAGATCCGGAAGAACCGTGTCCTGTCTCGCGAAAGCAGGGATTGAATGAGCAGCAAGAAACAGGACCAGAAGTGCGAATTGTTTCATTCTACTGAAGGTCCTCCAACCTTGCTGCGGCCAATACGGCGACGTCAGATTCAGGATACATAGATTGAATCATTTGATAGAGCCTTATCGCCTGACCTCGGTCACCGAGGGATTCGAAAGCCTGACCCTGAGAAAATGTGCTTCGAGCTAGCCATTGCGGATAACCAGCGAAAAGGGCCTGCATTCTAGAATGGGTTTCAATCCCTTGATTAACGCGTCCGCTTTCGAGCTGTAATTCACCAAGCAAGAAGAGCGCCTCGGCACCTGTTTCATCGCGGGATCGAGAAGTCACTACGTCATAAAGCCGTTCCGCCTCGCTAAGCTCTTGCCTCTGCTCTGCAATTCGCGCTAGACCAAGGTAAGCTGGCCAAGATGCCTCGCTCATGGGAGCCACCTCAACTGCTTCTTGTAACAGGGATTCAGCCTCTAGGTCACGTCCTTGTGCACTCAATGCTAAAGAGAGTCCATATCGAGCAAGAGAAATAGTCCTCGCTTCACCGTTTGATCGCTCCTCCATGAGCCTAAATAGGCGCTCGGCCTCGTCGGCATTGCCAGATCCGAGCACTAAATGACCCAGGTTACCAGCCGCGTCAGCGGAGCGTGCACTAGTTGGATGATCGTCCACAATGGTCCGGTAGTGCTGTTGGGCAAAAGTCGATTCGTTTTTTTGCTCAAACGCCTGAGCCAAGTAAAAATGGGTTTCGGATCTTAGATCTTCGTCCTGGGCAAACTCTAGGAATCGCATGAAATCGGCCATCGACGGATCAATCAATCCGGCTTGATACTTGGCCTCTGCCTGACGAAAGCGAAGTTGCTCAGCAGCCGGTGTACCCTGCAGGACAAGAGCTAGCGAATCAACAACCGAATCAGCGCGGTCTTCCTGCCCAGTGGCTAACAAAGCAAACTGAATTCCGGCAGCTGCGTCTGCGACAAATGGACTCGTCGGGTAGTTGGTCAACACACGTTCGTATTCCTTAACCGCCGCGTTTATATCCCCGCCATTAAACCGTGCATCTCCCTTTCCGTACTGGGCTTTGGCCGCAAGAGGATCCAGTGGGTAGGAATCAATGAGGTGCTGATACTCAACTATAGCCTGCTCGTATTCCTGATTGAGAAAAAACAGGTATCCAAGCGAATATTGAGCCTCTTCGCGCCATTCGCTCAAGGGAAAGGCTTCCAGTAGTTGTCGGAATGTTGATGAGGCCTCAAATGCATCTCCGGAGTTGGAGTAAGCCTGCCCGATCTGGTACATCGAATAGTCGTCTCCATTAGCTGCCATTCGGCCATAAACTCGCACTGCTTCTGGATAGCGCTTTAAAGCAAAGTAGCTGTCAGCTAATCGAAGCCTAGCGTCGGAGCGGTAGGGCACGGTGCCAGTCTCATCACGATAAGCGTCTAAAAATGCTTCGAAGCGTGGAATAGCGGCTCCGTAGTTGCCCTGCTTGAAATACGTCCAGCCCAATGCATATTGAGCTGCATCAGCATGCCGAGCTCCTGGGTAATCACGCAAATAGCGTGTAAAAAGCTGCTCAGCGATGGCGAACTGGCCTATCTGGAAATTACTCTCAGCGGCCCAAAATAGCGTCTCGGATGCACCTGCAGAGGAGGGGTTCGACGAAAACAGCTCCATAAACTCCACAGCAGATGCGTTGTATTCCCGATTTCGGTAATTCAACCATGCCTTTTGAAAGATGATCTCTTCAAGGAGTTCGACAGATACGGTTCCTTCGTCAATTGCTTGGTCAAACGCTTCGTGAGCTGCTTCAAAATTACCTAGAGCAATCTCGGTATTGCCAAGATGCTTGAGTCCATCTCCCCGAAGCTCTGACGAGGGGTAGCCGTTCACTAATTGCCGGAATGCATCTCGGGCGCTCTGCCATTGACGCTCTTCGTAAAACACGATGCCCAGTTCATACCACCCGTGGTCAGCGAGACGATGTCCTTTGAAGTTGGAAAGAAACTGCTGATAAGCACTTATCGATCCTGCAGCATCCTCGGCCAGTCTGAGATTAGTGCCAACGTAATAAGCGGACTCGCCCGCAAGACTTTCATGACCACTGTCCCTGACCATTGAAAAGTTGTCTGCAGCCCATTGCCAGGCCCCTTCATGATGGTAGTTCCACGCAAGACCATACAACGCCCGTTCGAAATAGGGTGAAATGGTATCGCCTTCCGTGAAGTGGCGATAGTTGACAATCGCACCATCACTATTGCGGGTTTGGTTATAGGACTCGGCTAGTAGAAAAATGGCTCGGTCGCGAGCCTCACCCTGCATGTTGGGAAGCCGACGTTCGATCTCCGCAGCGGCACGCCCATATTCACTGATTTCGTAATAGACTTCAGCTAATGCTAAGCCCATGTTGTTAGCCCAAGACGAACCGGCAAACTGACGGTCAAGACGTTCAAAAGAGGCCGCTGCAGCGTCGTAGCGGCCTAATTCTACCTGATTGTATGCAATGGCATATGCGGCGCGCGGCGCGGTTTCGGTCTGCGGGTAGTCCCTTACTACTTCCTCGAAATATGAGATAGCCTCGTCTTCACGTCGAAGGCGGTGGGCTGATTCGCCCATCCAGTATAGAGCGAGGGCTGCTTGTTGAGGTGTCGGAGTCCGCTCCATGACCTGTTCTAAGGTCAAAATAGCTCGGTCGTAATCACCCGTTTCGAAAAAATACTTTCCTAAAGAGAGTCTAGATCCAAATGCATAAGGATGCCGTGGGTAGCGTCTTTCAAAGGCACTAAGGAGCCGGATCGCATCATACTCACGACCCAGCGCGAGGTATGACTCCGCTTCATGATACATTGCATCCGGAGCCCGCGGGTGGTCAGGGTATGCTGATCGAAACTCTCGGAATGTAGCGGCTGCGTCGGAAAAGAGATTGTTATTAAACTCATGTAGCCCATCGGCATACCACTCAACACCACTGCGGTCCACCATTTGTGCCATAACAGGCAACGTGCTAAGGAGAAATAGGACCGAAAAGCATAGCGCGGAAAGCGTCAGCGGAACAGAAACTAGCCTATCGCGAGTGCGGGACCTTCCGAATACGTTCATGCGAGGCAATCTGAGAAAACAGTGAATCCGAGGCGCAGGTGGTTGGCACATCGGAAGAAGTTGGTGTCAATCGAGCGTCTAAACCCGTGTCCGGACGCTACGTTTCCAGTCGTAGTCCGCTAGAGGAAGTAATTGGATGACAATGGAGATGAGCGGACGTATCTTCAGGCCGTAAATTTCTCAGAACGACCCCGTAATCATGAGTGTACTTGCCGTAGGAACAGTCGCTTTCGACCACATTGAAACACCCTTTGGTAAACGCGATCGTGCCTTGGGCGGCAGCGCCACATATATCACGCTGGCCTCCCGCTTCATGAGCGACGACGTCAGGCTTGTCGCAGTGGTTGGACACGACTTCCCGGAAGAGTACGTGGAGGTGATGAGATCTCGAAACATTGACCTCGAGGGGTTGGAAAGCCGACCTGACGAATTAACGTTCGCTTGGGGAGGAAAGTATCATTACGACCTGAACAATCGGGACACGCTCTATACCGACTTGAATGTTCTTTCGAGTTTCAATCCTGTTTTACCGGCTTCCTATACCGATTCTAGAATAGTGTGTCTGGGCAACTTGGACCCAACCGTCCAGGCGAGTGTGATGGATCAGATTTCGGCTCCCGAGATAGTTCTGTGCGACACAATGAATTTCTGGATCGAACACACACCAGATTCGCTCACACAATTGTTGGGTCGCGTGGATTGCCTTGTGATCAATGATTCTGAGGCCCGAGAGCTAGCAGGAGAGCCCAACCTGATTGTTTGTGCACGTCGAATTCGGGAGCTGGGGCCTAAGGTATTAATCATCAAGAAGGGAGAGCACGGTGCATTGATGTTCGCCGGTGATTCAATATTTACCGTCCCGGCTTTTCCTTTGGAAGACATTCAGGATCCAACGGGCGCAGGAGACGCGTTTATGGGCGGCTTTGCTGGTTTTCTATCCGGATGTAAGGAAATTAATCTTGATTCGCTCAAACACGCCTTGGTCTACGGTAGCGTTATTGCTTCGTTTACGGTTGAGAAATTTGGTCCCGAAGCACTCTATGAACTTACAAGGAGCGAAATCGGGCAGAGAATTGATGCTTTCAGGGACCTCACTACGATCCCGATGCCGATTGCTGAGATTACGACGTCCTGACGGTTCGATGTGC
>Ga0055584_100006225_pt1 | contig 11705 bp, 10 predicted proteins | sample OSDHelmetaG_FD_58716 | JGI IMG/M metagenome (GOLD analysis project Ga0055584, IMG submission 58716) | Pelagic marine sediment microbial communities from the LTER site Helgoland, North Sea, for post-phytoplankton bloom and carbon turnover... | ecosystem: Environmental > Aquatic > Marine >... | reverse complement strand
GTCGCAATAGCCGGCATAGCGGATCGCGATCTTGGCGGCGGTTTCGCGCCAGGAATAGTTCGGCTTGGCATCGGTCATCACTGGTGAGATATCGAAATAGATTTGTTTTGCCAGCTCCGTGTTACCCGAGGTCACGGCGTTATAGAGCGCGACCAGTGGTTCCGGCCCCATCCAGCTATCGATCGACCAGAACCCTTCGGCACCGAGCTTATGGAACGGATGGAATTGCATGGTGTTGCAGAATACTGAAATCTTCCCGTCAATAATCTCTTTGAGCTTCATGAATTCCAGCGTGTCACGATGGCTGTCTTTCATGCCGATGATGTTGGGTTGTTTAACCAGCTCTTCAAACGCTGGCACCGCCAGCTTGACGTTGTGCAGGGCAGGGTTGTGGTAGAGCATGATGCCGAGCTTCGGAAAGCGCTCGGCAATATCGCGATAAAACCCAACGGCATTCTCGATAGTCGAGGGGAAATAGAACGGCACGCCGATCAGGACACCATAGGCGCCGATCTCCTCGGCAAAGGCCATACGCTTGATGGCTTCACGTGAGTTCAGCGCGGTGCAGCCGACAAATATTGGCACCCGGTTGTTATTGATCTCGACCGCGGCGCGGTTCAGCGTCTGCCATTCCTCCCACAGCAATGTGTGAAACTCGCCAAAGCTGCCGCAGGTTGAGATGACCCCAGCGCCATCGGCGATCATATTGTTGAGCGCGGCGGAAAGCCGGTCGAGGTCGATGGTCTCTGTCGCGTCAATTGAGGCACCATCATCTGTCGTAAAGGCGGGCATCATCGCCATAAAGCCGTTGAGATCTTCGCTGCTCACCATCGTTTCACTCCAGATAAATTTCTGCAATTATTATAGGCCTATTGGTGAGCTAGCGTCAGCAGCGTTTAACGGTACTCGGAGAACAGATATGTCGATGACTATTACCCCCTATTCAACGGCCCTCGGAGCGGAAGTTACCGACGTGACGCTATCGGCGTCCTGTGATGATGACCTAATCGCGACGATCAAGGCAGCACTACACGAACATCTCGTTCTGGTGATCCGAGATCAGGATCTTGAGCCCGGAGAACAGGTGGCATTTAGTGAACGGTTTGGTGAGCTTGTCGTGCGGGTGTCCGGGGAATTTCTGCATCCTGATTATCCACCGGTCCTGATCCTGTCGAATCGCGTCGTTGATGGAAAATCAGAGGGCGCCACCGATGCCTATGCTGGCTCGCACTGGCATTCTGATCTCACCTATGCCGAAAAACCGAGCTTTGGCTCGATGCTGCATGCGCTGGAAGTCGCGGAAGAGGGTGGTGACACCGCCTGGGCCAATATGTATGCCGCCTATTACGCACTGCCCGAAGAGACCAAAAACCGGATCGATGGGCTCAAGGCCATCCATGTTCGCGACCGCCGCCGCAATCCGCGCGCTGGCATCTCCGATGATTTTGATCGTGACGTAAATAAATATTACGACATCAAGGTGCCGGATTCGCGACATCCGATGGTGCGCACCCATCCGGTGACCGGGCGTAAATCTCTCTATGTGTCACCACGCTTCACCGTCGCTATCGATGGGATGGATGATGCTGAAGGTCAGCCTTTGCTGGATGAGCTGTTCGAGCATCAAAAGAAGCCTGAATTTGTTTTCCAGCATAAATGGCGGGTTGGCGATCTGGTGTTCTGGGACAATAGCGCAACCATTCATCTCGCTGTCGGCGGCATAAAACCACCGGGTGTGCGTAAGCTACACAGGACCTCAATTGCGGGTGATGTGCCGTACTGAGTTGGTGGCGGCAGAGAACGAGTCCACCGCCGCCAATATTAGCAATGCCGCTAGTTGACGCGGTCTTCCTCGGTCAGCTCCAGCTGGAAGAGATCCATGGCATTGTCCCACGTGTAACGCCGGTGCTGTTCTTTCGACAGCCCTTCCAGGTGGTGTTCAACAACCTGACGCGAATGCGGGAAGGTCATGTTGAAATGCGGGTAGTCGTTTGACCACATGCAGTTCTTTTCACCCCACCAGGAAAGGAAACGCGTTCCGACATAATCTTCGAGGAAGGTACCGTAGACATGCTCGGCGAATATTTCACTGGGCTTGCGATCAATCGGAATCGGGTAGGAATCGCGGTGCCGTTCGAAGTAGTAGTCCCACTGCTGCAGCAGGAAGGGAATCCAGCCGATCTCACTCTCGGCGAGCAGGAATTTAAGTTTCGGATGGCGCTCAAAATAGCCATAAAAAATGAAGTCAAACAGCGTATTGGCGGAATCGTTGGTTTTTGTATTGGTGGAGTCTTTGATCCCTTCAACGCTCCGTTTGTGCCCGGTCTTCATATAGCCGTGCCCGGTCAGGATATGACAGATGATCGGCTGATTTGCTTCGGCACAGGCGGCGATAATCGGGTCGTAATGTTCGGTATTGCTGAAAGGCAGCTGAGGATCGGGAACCTGCCAGATCAGCGCACCCCGCATGCCTTTGTCAAAAGAGCGGTGCATTTCGTTGATTGCGGCCTTTGGGTCATATACCGAAATCAACGGGACACCGATAAGACGCTTGTGGTCAGCGCTGGTCCAGTCATGCAGCCAGTCATTATAGAGCTTGAAGGATTCCTGCTGGGTCTCAATGTCATCGATCCCATAGAGTGCCATGCCGTAATTGGGGAACAGGACTTCAGCGGCAATGCCATCATGCGCCTGATCGGCCAGACGGTGTTCGGCTTTTAGCGCCCCCGGCGGTGAGTTGCGAAACGGTACATTTGGCAAGTGATCCTGCAGCCGTTGTGGTAATTCCTGCCAAAGTTCATCCGGCTCCATAACATGGGAGTCAGTTGAGATCATGCGCGGCATCGTGGCCAATTGTTCTTCGGAGAGATGCACACCTTCAACGGTGCGGCGCGGAAAAGTCGCGGCCTGTTCTTCTGACATGCCGGAGAATTTAGAGGCATCTACGGGTAAAACGGACATTTGTTAACTCCCTGTTTGCGTGGGTCTTGTGTGCTCAGTGATCATTGGCAGCGAAAAACTTTCCTTCAGCATAGACACGCTGTCTGGAAGATTCTCCATTCTTTTTGGCATTACCGACCTTGACCTCGCCATCGGCAAAGGACGTCTTGGCGACAACGTCTTTTGGCGTGCCGAAATGTGTCAGATTATCGAGACCCGTTTCGGTCCGCACACCGCCACCGACACGCAGCATCACGAGATTTTCTTCTTCGTCGGCTTCGAATTTGTACTTGGCATTTTTCGGCAGCATCACACCTTCATATTTGCCGACAACCTGTGTTCGACCCTCATCAAACGTGAAGGTCGCTTTGCCCTGCAAGATGATGAAGGCATGGTCCTCGCCGGCGTGGGAGTGTAGCGCGTTCTCGCCACCACTCGCATAAACCTTAAGATTGACCCAGAGATTCTCGGCCGTTGCCAGCGGGTCATAAATAGTTCCCTGTTCCAGCAAGGGTGTATCGCGCAGTGAAAACAGAACTTCCTTGTCGGTCGCGACATTGGGAAGTCTTTCGTGAATTCTGGTGCCGTCCATTGGAAGCCTCTTTTATTAAAGTCCCTACGAAATTAATAGCCTTCTCCAGGCGTTTTCGCAACTTGTCTACAACAGGTCTCAGCTTAAATGGCGGATGCTGTAGAAGGAAGCGGCAGAGGCGGGTATGTATTGCCGATCGGGTATTTTCGATGCAGCAGGGATATATGAACAATCATAGATTTTGGACTCTTTTCGAACGGTTTTCGCCCTCACACCAGTGCATCGCAGACCTATCAGGACGATATTGATGAAATCGTGCTGGCCGATAGGCTCGGCTTTCGCGATGTCTATATCAGTGAACATCACGGTGAGCCGCCTTACATAAACTGCGTCGATACTATTCCCGCCCCGGAATTGATGATGTGCAAACTGGCGGCGCTGACCAAAAACATTCGAATGGGGGCGGCGGTGAAACTATTGCATCTGCATCATCCGCTCGATGTGGCGGTGCAGGCAGCCATCATTGAACATCTGGTGGGGAAGGGGCGTTTTATCTTCGGGTTTGGGTCAGGTTTCCCCCATCCGCAATTTGCCGAAGCCCGCGGTCTTACTTTCGAGGACCGTCATGCGCGATTGCATGAATCGCTCGAAATAATCCTGAAATGCTGGGCTGATGATGAACCGTTCGACGTCGACGGAGTCTATTGGAAGGGCAAAAATATGGTGGCTTTGCCAAAGCCGCTGAGCCGCCCGTATCTGCCGATGGCGACCGCAACCGACACGCTCGACATGATCAGACTTGCTGCTGAGCGGGGCTACGCGCTGCTTTGTGCCTTCTTTGAATCCGAAGAGATTCTGCGTGGCAAGGCAGACATTTATGAAGACGCGGGCAAGGCCGCTGGTCACGCTGATCCCCGGAAAATGGTTGCTGGTTCACGCGCGGTCTATGTTGCGGAGTCGGAGAAAGAAGCGTTGGCGCATCTGCGCCCCGCTGTGACACATGAGGTGGGTATCCAGGCAGAGCGAGGTTTTCGCACCGTTCTGAAACGCGTTTACGGTGTCGAGGTGCACAATAACGATCAGGCTCTCGACGCGCTGGTCGAGGCCGGTATCTATGTGCTGTGCGACCTGGATAGGGTGGCGAGAAAAATCCGGACATATTACGAAGATTGTGGTGGGTTTGGTTCATTTCTCCTAGTGGGCGGTAAGAACTGGACGACAAAGGAAAACCGCGCCCGCTAGCTGCGCCGTTTCATGGAGGAGGTTGCACCCCAGCTCAATGATCTGTGATCGTCGTTCATTTGGAGATGTGACGTCCGCTATTCGGGGCAGATTGGATATAAAAGGGCAATCAAAATCACGAGCCGCCGTAGACCACCCAGAAAAAGTCACTAAAATCGTTTTAAAGAGGATTTTCAGAACAATCTGTGGAGGCTTTCGGCATGGCTGTTAATTTCAATAATGTGCATGAGATGTTGCTCATGGCGCGGCGCAATCTTAGCCAGGACAACTGGGATTACATCAACGGCGCAGCGGAGACCGAGACCACACTACGCCGCAACCGCATGTCGATTGACAGTTTGGCTTTCCGACCACGCGTGTGCCGTGATGTGCGTGAAATTGATACCAGCACGATGTTTCTAGGTAAAAAAATTCGTATTCCGGTTTTGCTGGCCCCGATGGGCAGCATTCATCGCTGGACACCTAACGGGGCAAGCGACGTCGATACGGCGGCGGAAGAGTTTGGCACGATCAATTTTATCAGCACGGTGACAGAGCCCAGCCTTGAAGAGATCGCGGCCAACAGCCCGCATCCGAAATCATTTCAGATCTATGTCCGTGGTGATGATGACTGGATCAAGGCGTTAGCCATGCGTGCGGTCAATGCCGGTTATCATTCGATCACCCTTACCGTAGACTCGTCTTTTTATGGCAATCGCGAACGGCTGAGCCCGACCCAGCTGGCACTGCGCAACGTACCGGAGCGCGATTTCCAGAAGGGTATTACCTGGGACACCGTCAAGATGGTCCAGGATACAATCGGCGACGTCCCGTTTGTCGTCAAAGGCATCATGACCGCTGAAGATGCCGCCATTGCCGTCGAACATGAAGTTGATTGTATCTATATTTCCAACCATGGCGGTCGCCAGCTTGATCAGGTGTATGGGAATATCGACACCTTGCCGGAAATTGTGGCGGCGGTTGGAGGCAAGACACAGGTTATAATTGACGGTGGATTTACCCGGGCAGGGGATATGCTCAAGGCGATTGCACTGGGCGCGGACGCTGTCGCGATTGGCCGTCTGCAGGCCTGGGCACTTGGGGCAGATAACGCCCCCGGTCTTGTGAAATGCCTTGAGCTGCTCGAGATTGAGATCGAACGCACGATGGGGCTGCTTGGGGTTACCAGCCTGGATCAACTGGACTCATCATATGTCGGACCCGCCATGCCGGTGCGGATGCCACATGAGCACAGCGCGTTCCCGCATCTTCCCGACGGTAGAATTCTTTGAGTTCTTCGAGCTCGTCATAAAAAAGGGCGCCTTCTGGCGCCCTTTTTCGTCGTCCATCATCAACCTGATCGAATTAGAAGCCGGCCAGTTTTCGGATCTTTGCGACGAGCTCAGGGCTTACATTAAGAGTACGATTAACATAACCCTGAACTTCTTCACCCGTAGCCGGGCGAACCATGGTATTGCAGGCTTTCGCTTCTGCCAGGAAAGCAGGGTCCTTGACCATTTTGTTAAAGGCCGCGGGCAATGCCTGCACCCGTTCTTTGGGCGTACCCGGTGGTGCGGTTAGTCCCCAGCCAACCGGAGAACCCAGCTCCATCAACTCCGCCATTTTATTTGATAGCCGGGTACGGCATTGCGGGCTGGCCAATAAATCTGATGCGCCTCGTCCGGTGCTGTATTTGATTTATGCCCGCCCCTGATTTCGGGACTATGTGCATTATGATTTTGACCAGGCGCTCAGGATTACCCGCAAGGAATTCAACAAGGTGCATCCGAAATATCAGCATCTGTTTGACTGGCTCATGGTGAAGCCGAGAAAAAAAGAAGTGGCTGCTATTCGCCTGATGCCGCCTTTGACGAAACCATCGGTGGACGGTTAGGTTCGTGTGTTGTCAGATTACTGGGGCGCCCGCCGGTGCTGCGTTCAATCTTGCCGTCCTTGGTTTTGTCCTGGATTTTGTCCCACTCACTTTTGAAGGTCGTGTTATGACCTTGAAAATGCGGCATCACATAACGCGCAAACATTTCCATGGAACGTTCCCACTTGTGACGGTCCGTCCATTCCGGACTATGCAAAAGCAGGCCACCGAAGCCACCGGTTTCTTCCCGCTTGGCCTCAAGCCAGGCGATGGCATCATCCGGGGTGCCGATCACCCAATCCCGAATATCGGCGCATGATTCCGGGGTGAATTCTGAAAATGGTTGGCCCGGATATTCCGCGTAATGTCCGTGCAGACCGATAGAGGAGAAATATTCTGCCTCACGCATAATGCCTTCGCGCACCTCATCCCAGGCCTGATCCCGGGACTCCGCTACATACATATAGGTCGCGATACGCCAGTTATCCCGGTCAGCGACGCGACCTGCGTCGCGGGCGCCTTTTTCAACAATGTTCCAATTTTTTCGAGCGTCTGGCCGGGTCTTCCCGGTGGGTGACATCCAGATCATATTGTTGCGGCCTATCATCTCCAGATTAGCGGGCGTTGCGGCGGACGGCATGGCTAGCGGCAGGCGTGGCTGCTGGAAGGACCGCAGTTGCAGCTGCAGATCATCAAACTGCCAGTATTCGCCGTGATGGCTGATCGGCTCATCCGACTCCAGAAGCCGGACGATGACATCAACAGCTTCGTGCAGCATCGGCACCAGTGGGGCGTCTTCGATATTGAACAGCATCTTGTCCGTCACAAGACTGCAGGGGCCAACCCCAAGTATGGCGCGACCGCGCGTCAGATGATCAAGAAACGCCATGCGCTCGGCGAGATAAAACGGGTGATGAAACGGTGCACTAAAAACGGATGTGCCGAGCCGGATGCGATGCGCCTTGGCAGCGGCCATCGATAGTGCCATTTCCGGGGCCGGCATTGTTTCCCAACCACCAGAATGATGTTCGCCGATAAAGGCTTCGTCAAAGCCAAGCGCATCAGCTAGATGTATAAGCCCAATATCGCGCTGGAAGGCGAGCGCCGGATTATCTTTGGGATGATGACAAGGCATCATGAAAAGCGAAAACTTCATCGGGTTATCTCTCCGTCACCTTCGGGTGACAAAACCATTGTCGATTAATTGATATTGTGCACATGGACAGCGGTTTGCGCTACCCAAGATGCGAACGGCTGGTATATGACGCCATGGGCTGGACAGGGCATACCGGTCTCCTTAGCCTCGCGATATGGTAAAAAAATACGAAGCACAGGTCGGATTGGTCGGGCTTGGCACGATGGGGAGTGCGCTGGCAGAGGCTTTGGTACGGGCCAAATTAGAGGTGCATGCGGTAGAGCCGATGGCCTTTACAGAAGTTTCTGCGAAAGAGGGCGTGATCGTTGAACCCGATCTGGCGGCGATGGTCACCGTCCTGGCGTTGCCGCGTCGTATTTTGCTGATGGTTACGGCCGGGCAGGCGGTGGATAGTGTTCTTGATCAGCTCACACCTCATTTGGCAAATGGTGACATCGTTATTGATGGTGGCAATTCAAATTTCATCGATACCGAACGCCGGACAGAGGTGCTTAAACAGGCTGGTGTAACATTTATTGGCACTGGTATTTCGGGTGGCGAAGAGGGTGCCCGCAACGGTGCCGCTGTTATGGCTGGCGGCAGTGAGGAGGGATATGCCGCCTCCCGCGATATATTGGAAGCCATCGCGGCAAAGCATGAAGATGAAATTTGCTGTGCCCATGTCGGTGTTGGCGGTGCCGGGCATTTTGTCAAGATGGTCCATAACGGTATCGAGTACGGGCTTATGCAGGCCATCGGCGAAGCACATTATTTGCTGCGTCACGGGCTGCGCCTCACCCATGCAGAATGCAGCAAGATATTCCGCTTTTGGAATGAAGGGGTTCTGAAATCGTTTCTCATTGAAATTACAGCAGAGATTTTGGACCGGACGGATGACGAGTCTGGCCACCCGCTGATTGATCTTGTTGATGACGCGGCTGAGCAAACCGGCACCGGGCGCTGGATGGTCAGTGAAGCGATGGCCCTTGGCGTGCCGGCGCCGACAATTGCCGAGGCCGTGGCCGCCCGTAGCCTGTCGGGAGGGCGTAACGTTCGGCAGGCTGTTGAGAAATTTACACCGAACATTGATGAAGAAATCGCTCTGTCTGTCGACGATATTCGCGATGCATTACTGGCGACGGTCTTAACCTGTTTTGCGCAGGGCTTTGCGGTGTTGTCTGGGGGCGCTGAGAAATATGGCTGGCCACATAAGGAAGCCGAGATTGCCCGCATCTGGCGGGCGGGCTGCATCATCCGGGCTGATCTCCTAGCGACGATAAGACAGGGTTTTCATGAACGATCCCAATTACCGCATTTGTTCGTAAACTCTGACATTGCAGTACTCGTCGGCGGTGCCACAAAGGGGTGGCGAACTGCAGTTTCCAGTGCGATAACAACAGGACTACCGATCCCCGCCATGGCGTCAGCCTTGAGTTATGTCGATGCCCTGAAAACAGACCGTTTATGGACCGCGCTGACTCAAGCGCAGCGCGATCACTTTGGCGCGCACAGCTACCGGCGGACCGACCGCGATGGGTCGTACCACAGTGATTGGACAGCTAAAACCGAAACGGATTAAGCGTCTTCCAATGCCGGTAGGGGCTTGACGCCCTTGATCAGATCTGAGGCCTTCTCGGCGATCATCAGAACGGCGGCATTGATGTTGCCTGAAACGAGATCGGGCATGGCGGCAGCATCGACAACCCGCAAATTCTCAACGCCCCGGACTTTTAGTTCCGGATCCAGCACGGCTTCCTCACCGGTCCCCATCGGGCAGGTGCAGGATGGATGATGTGCCGTAACCGTCGTGCGGCGAATCCAGGCATCGATTTCATCGTTGGTTTTGACGTCGGCACCCGGAGCAACCTCGACACCACGCCATTGATCAAGGGCCGACTGGTTCATGATATCGCGGATACGTTTTACCCCGTCACGCAACACCGGCAGGTCGTTGGGGCTCGAGAAGAAATTCTGAATGATCCGCGGCTTGTCGCGTGGATCGGATGACCGCAGCAGCACTTCGCCGCGACTTTCAGGGTGGAGAAGAACCGGGCGCATACCGAAGCCGTCGGTGTAGGCTTTTTTGATCCCAGGGAACCAGAGATGCGCACCAGGGGCCGCACCGCGGAACATCAGCTGAATGTCAGGCACGACCGACTCCGGGCGCGTCTTGATAAAGCCATGCAATCCACCGGGCAGGACCGTAGCGGGACCAGATTTGAAAAAATAGGCCTGCAGCATCGCCAGCGCCATGCGGTCAAACCGCATCAAATCACGGAACTTGCCATGATTAGGGCGCGTATAATGCACAAGGCAGGCCATATGGTCCTGCAGGTTCTTGCCGACCCCTTTGAGATCAACGATTGGGTCAATGCCAACGTCTTTCAGATGTTCTGCTGGACCGATGCCGGACAGCATCAACAGTTGAGGCGAACCAAAGACGCCGCCAGACAGCAACACTTCGCGGTCAGCGCGGGCCTTAACCATTTTGCCCTTTTGTGAATATTCAATGCCAACCGCCTTGGTGCCTTCCATGATGATCTTGGTAGCATAAGCGTTCTTGGCGATGGTCAGGTTTGGCCGTGAGCTCGCCGGGTGCAGATAGGCGACAGCCGCCGAACAGCGTTCGCCACCGCGCTGTGTGGATTGCGAAGTTCCGACGCCTTCTGAATCGCCGCCATTATAATCGTCGGTGAGTTTGTAGCCGGCATCGACGCAGGCTTTTTTCCAGTCTTCCAGCAGGGGGTCGTCATTCTTGGCCCATTGTGTCCGCATCGGGCCGCCCTTGCCACGATAGGCGTTTTCTTCGCCTTCCCAGTCTTCGCCGCGTTTCATATAGGGCAGAATATTGGCATATGACCAGCCGACAGCGCCTTTTTGCGCCCAGCGGTCATAGTCACCGCGATGGCCGCGAACATAGGCCATGACGTTAATGGAACTGGAACCACCGATGACTTTGCCGCGCATGGCTTCGATCTCGCGGCCATTAACGTTGTCATCGGGTTCCGCGTCGAAGCCCCAGTCATGCATACGATGCTCATGCATCTTGCCCATACCGAGCGGTATCTGGATCAGTGGATCTTTATCGCTGCCACCGGCTTCGAGGATCAGCACATTGACGGAGGGGTCTTCACTCAGTCGGCCGGCCAAAATACAGCCAGCGGATCCTGCGCCCACAATGATATAGTCATAATTTTTGCCGTCACTCATCCCCATATCCTTTGTCTTTTTTTGTCATAAATCGGTCATAGCCGGTAGCGTCTGTGTACACCGAAGCCGGGCCGTGGAAAACCCCCACGCTTCTCTTTCCGGTGGCGTTGACAGCGGCGCTCTGGTTACGCAATCTGGCGGCTAACACAGGGAGAGAATAAACATGCCGCATACACTCAGGTCTTTTTTGGAGAACATCGATAACCGCATTCTGAATATCCATGACGAGGTCGATCCGATTAATCAGATTGGCTATCTCTGTTCGGAAAGCCGTCATCCGCTGATGTTCCACAATCTTGAGGGATTCGAGAACTGGCGGTTGACCGATATTCTGATTAAGGATCGCAAGGGCCAGGCGGCGGCGCTCGGTCTGGAAAAGGACAACGAAGTCTGCCCGTATCTTGCCAAACAGATGGCAAATGGTGCGGGTAAATCGAAAATGGTCGATGACGGGCCGGTCAAAGAGGTCAAGCTCATCGGTGACGATGCTGATCTTCGCAAGCTGCCAATCCCTATCCACAGTCATGGCGACGCCGGTCGCTATCTTGGCTCTGGTGTCACGATTACCCGCGATCCCGAAACCGGCATCCGCAATGAATCAATTCTGCGGGTACAGCTCACCGATGATCCGCATAAGGCGCCGTTCTGGATGGCTGCCCGGCACAACTATCAGCATTACCTGAAATATGTGGAAATGAATGAGCCTATGCCGATGGCCTTCGCCATCGGGTTACACCCGGTTTATGAGATTATGTCCAACTGGTCGGGTATCCATAAGGATTTCGATGAGCTGG
>Ga0055584_100006224_pt1 | contig 11705 bp, 8 predicted proteins | sample OSDHelmetaG_FD_58716 | JGI IMG/M metagenome (GOLD analysis project Ga0055584, IMG submission 58716) | Pelagic marine sediment microbial communities from the LTER site Helgoland, North Sea, for post-phytoplankton bloom and carbon turnover... | ecosystem: Environmental > Aquatic > Marine >... | reverse complement strand
GTTCGTAGTTAGCTCACTTGATCGTAAGTAGTTGTAATTATTGAAAAGTCGTTGGGGCGCTCGTTGCATCAAATGCCCTACTCTGCACAACAGTGCACAGCTGAATCACGCAAAACTCCCGCAGACTACGACGGTAATAGTGTTCAGACTTACGATTGCTCTGCTCGATGCTCATTCGTATGAATCCAGAATACCGCCAAAATTCATTAGAGCAGTTCCGAGGTTACAAAATCGAGCAGCTCTTTGCGCTTATCTCCACCTTCTACTACATCCTCGCGATTACAAAACGCAACAATCGAAATACCGTCGTCGGGAAATCTCGCGTACAAAGAGCGAAACCCCACCCATGACCCAGTATGCACGTGTGCCGTTTGGTCATTGAATTTCCCGATCTCCACTCCAAACCCGTATCCGGCACCATCGTCAAGTAAGTAGCTCGTCATCGTGCTTTCGGTTACAGGGTGCGGAGTAAGCATCAGATTGCGTACGCCATCGCCACCCGGGACAATTCCGGAAGCAAACGCACGATCCCATTTGATGAAGTCGTTTAGTGTTGTGTAGACACCACCGTCGCCAACCCAGTCGAGATTTGTCATCAGAATCTCAAATCCGCCACCGCTCATTGGTGTATAGCCGTCTGCTCGATTCGGCACAACTCCATCGGCATTGTCGTTGAATAAAGTCGCCTTCATATTTAGCGGACCGAAAATCTCCTTCTCGGCGAATTCCCGAAGCGAAACTCCGGTCGCTCTTTCGACGACCTGACTGAGTAGAAAATAGGCAATATTCGAATACTCGAACCGTTCCCCAGGTTTCAGAGCCAAATCTTGAAGCTTTGCCTTCTGATAAAACTCATCAATCGTCCAGTAGTCCTCGTTGCCAAATCGAAACGCTTTTCCAGGTGTTATTTCGTAAGCCGCCTCGGAGTCGTACTCGCCCATTCCTGATATGTGGTGAACCATTTGTCGAATGGTTACTTTCGTGCCGTAGTCTCTCAGCTCTGGCAGGTAGTCATGAATATCAGCATCCAGGTCCAACTCGCCTCGAACGGCCAGAATGGCGACCGCAGCCGCGGTAAATTGCTTGGAAACGGAAGCAATACGAAAAACCGAGTCCCGGTCGATTGGAATTCCATGCTCCAAATTTGCCAAACCATAGCCTTTGGCATGGATGTAAGCGCCGTTTTGAATCACGCCTACCGCACATCCGGGCGTTGTGGGCGAATTGTATTCTGCAAATACTGCATCAATTCCTGCCGAGAGACTCTCAGATTCAGCACTCCACCCCTGGCCCGTCAATCCGAGCACAATGATGCTGGCACATAGTTGTCCACGCATTTAATCCCGACCCAATCACTACGATGAGCTTGAAATATTAGTATCACCAAACATAAATTCAAAGGGATTGGCCGTTTCTGCACATTGAATAACCATCTCGGCATACTCTGACTGTTGAGGTGCGCAGTAGGATGCCAATGGACGGGCGCAAGCGACTCGTCAGAATAATTGTTTCGTCATTTAGAGGGTAAGTCGATGCCAATAATGTCCAAATTGATCGTTGTCTTGGTGCTGGCCGGGTGCACAACTCTCTGGCCAGGGATCACATACGCCGCGAATCTTGATGACTTGGGCCAGCTCGAGTCCTATATGGATGGTGTTGTCGACTCGATGATGAAGAACAATAGCAGCGCATCAGGCGTCGTCACGATCGTTCGCAATGACGCGGTTGTATTTGCTAAGGGATATGGTCTTCAGGACATCGACAGGCAAATCCCTGTCGATCCGAATTCAACACTTTTTCGACCTGGTTCGACATCCAAGTTATTTACCTGGACCGCAGTAATGCAGTTGGTCGAACAGGGCAAGCTCGACCTCGACACTGACGTCAACGAATACCTGGACAGCTTCCAAATTGCCGACAGCTTTGACGAGCCTGTCACTCTGCGGCACATCATGACCCATACGGCCGGATTCGAGGACGGTGGCCTTGGTTACCTGATAATCGTTGACGAAGAAAAAATTCTGTCGCTTGCGGATGCTATGGAAAAGTACCAGCCGGAGCGCGTTAACCCACCCGGTGCTCAGAGCTCATATTCGAACTATGCAACTGCACTTGCCGGCCTCATCGTCGCGAACGTATCCGGACTAAGTTTCAACGATTACATAGAGAAGAACATTTTCGACGTTCTCGATATGAGGAACTCGACCTTTTACGAGCCTTTGCCCGCCGATCTTGAGGAACAGATGGCTGGTGGATATCAGCTTGAGAACGGCTACTACGTCGCCAAACCCTTTGAGCTCATAGCCAGTTTCGGACCTGCCGGTGGGCTGTCATCCACCGGTATCGATATGACCCGATTTGGACTCGCATTCCTGAATGGTGGCGAATATGGCGGCGGAAGAATTCTCGAGGCTGATACCGTCCGCACAATGCTATCAACGGCATTTTCACACGATGATCGAATGGTAGGGATGGCGTTAGGCTTCTACGAAACCGATGTCAACGGAGTGCGCATCGTAGGTCATGGCGGCGATACCTTTCACTTTCATTCCGATTTGTCGGTCGATCTTGAAAACGATATCTCTATTTTCACGTCATTCACCGGCGACGGCGGATCAGCAGTCCGAGCCGCAATTGTGCCTGCATTCTACGACTACTATTTCCCCAGAGATGAGGAGCCACCGGTTGTCCCTGAAAACTTCAGCGATCGAGCTGATCGATATGGCGGCATGTATCATTTCTGGAGGCACAACTTCTCGACCATTGAGCGAGTCTTGGCACTGCCTCCAGGCATTACGATTACACCTACCGACGACAATACGCTATTGCTGGCATATGCCGGCGGAGCCAAACATTTCGTCGAAGTGGATACAAATCTGTTTCGCGAGCTAAATCCGGAAGTTGCCTTGTCTCCAAGGTTTAGTCCGCGACTTCTTGCCTTTCAAGAGGACGATGACGGTTCAATCAAAGGAATGGTTATTGACGGACTTCCATTCATGTCAATGTACAAGTCGCCAGCCTATGCAAATACCAGCTTCAATGCGTTTTTCCTCGCGTTGTCTGCACTTGTATTCGTCGGTGTGATCCTGCGGCTTGCTTACAGATGGAGTGCGATCCAAGCAATGAACGCGAGCGATCGTTCGGCTATCTTCGCGTCGGTCTATGTCGCGATCGCCAATCTGGTCTTTTTCATTGCAGCGTTTCTTGTTGTGTCTAGCTACGGCATGGAGCTGTTCAACCATTTACCATTTGCTTTCAAAGCGATGCTGATTATGCCGATCCTGGCTTTCATTACCGGCCTCTACCATGTGTATAAATTCGTTGCCGTGTGGAAAGAAAGTCTGCTTGGCACCATTTGGGCGCGCCTGCGCTACGGCGTTATTACAATCTGCGCAGTATTCATGTGCTGGTTTTATTGGTTCTGGAACATCCTCGGTTTTCAGTATCTGGCCTAAGCGGCGCACATGGACAGAGAGGTGAAACTTGAATAGGCGAATCAGAATCACGCTGGCAACAGGGCTCGCAATACTTGGCTGCGAAGCAGAAAATCAAGATGCGGCACCCATGCCGATTGTCGAGAATAGAGCTCAACAACTCGCGCAAGAAACGCTTTTGATCGACACACACATTGACGTTCCGTATAGGCTCCACATCGAATGGGACGATGTATCGCAAGCAACCGATGGTGGAAATTTTGACTATCCGCGAGCAATCGCTGGCGGTTTGAATGCCGGTTTCATGTCGATCTATACAGACCCGACACTTGAAGCAAAAGGTCTCTCCAGAGAGGTTGCCGAGGAACTGCTCGACATAGTCGACCGACTAGTCGCAGATTCACCTGAAAAATTTGCTCTTGCTTTGTCCCCAGCCGATGTAGAGGATCAGTTTCGAAAAGGCCTGATCTCTTTGCCAATTGGCATGGAGAACGGCTCTCCAATTGAAGGAAACCTCGACAACGTACAGTACTTCTTCGAGCGCGGAGTGCGCTACATCACTCTTGCCCACGGCTTATCAAATCACATCGCCGATTCTTCGTACGACGACAACCGGCCTTGGGGCGGGCTAAGTGACTTTGGCGTAGAAGTAGTGCATGAGATGAACCGCTTGGGAATCATGATCGATGTCAGTCATTTGTCCGACGACGCAAGTCTCGACATCTTGAATTTGACCGCCGCGCCCATAATTGCGTCGCATTCCTCTGTGAGACACTTCACTCCAGGTTGGGAGCGAAACCTAAGCGATGAATTGATAAGGAAAATCGCCGACAACGACGGTGTCGTCATGGTGAGCTTCGGATCCGTATTCCTGACCCAAGAGGCGCGAGTCTACGAAGATCGCCGCGACGTCGCGTACGACAAGTACCTGACAGAACAGAATATTGACGGGTCAGACGCACTGGAAGACGCGTTCAATCTTGACTATTCCGCAAGCGTCGAAGCGTATCCTTACGCAACGATGCAGGATCTCCTGAATCACTTTGATCACATTGTCGAATTGGTTGGCGTCGACCACGTCGGCATTGGATCTGATTTTGATGGCGTCGGGGACAGCTTGCCCTTCGGGCTGAAAGGCGTTGATGGATATCCCAATCTAATTGGCGGATTTATCGGGCGCGGATACAGTGATGGTGAAATAGAGAAGATGCTTGGCGGTAATTTGATTCGAGTCTGGCGCGAAGTGGAGCGTTATGCCGCAACGGGAGCTCGGAATTGAATTCGATTGAGTTGCGCGCACCGTATCTGATCTTGATTGGGGACAACGAAGATCCGACTTTTGCCAAGACTGGTCTTGGTATTGTGCAATGGCGACGAGACCGCGTCGCCGGTCAACTCCGTTGTGACGGGTGCGAGGTCGACCTGGGCGTACCCGATATGACCGTGAAGCAAGCCAAAGAGTCCGGCGTTCGAACGTTGATTATCGGTGTCGCACCGGTCGGCGGAATCGTGCCGGACAGCTGGTGGAACATCGTTGCCGAAGCCGCAATGTCCGGTATCGATATCGTATGTGGTTTGCATATCAGGCTCAATGAGGTCCCGAATGTTGCGGCAGCAGCGAAGAGCTCCGGCGCGCGACTGATCGACATACGCGTACCGCCTAAGAACATTCCAATTGGCACTGGCATGAGACGCAGCGGCAAGCGATTGCTGACCGTAGGTACAGACTGCGCTGTAGGCAAGAAATACTCGGCTCTAGCGCTACACCAAGCTATGCAAGAATCGGGTCTCAAGGCGACGTTCAGAGCGACAGGTCAGACTGGAATCATGGTGACGGGTTCCGGCATTCCCATGGACGCAGTGGTAGGCGATTTTTTGTCGGGGGCGGCAGAAATCCTGTCACCGGACAATGCTGACGATCACTGGGATGTGATTGAGGGACAGGGTTCGTTGCACCATCCGGCCTATGCAGCAGTGAGCCTCGGGTTATTACTTGGTTCACAACCCGATACTATAGTTGTTTGCCACGACGCCAACCGAGCAGAGATATCCGGATGGTCCGGTTTCGCGGTCCCCTGCGTTTCCGAATGCATAGAACGAAATCTGGTCCTCGGTCGACTTACAAATCCGGACATTCGCTGCATCGGCGTCTGCATAAATACATCCGCGTTACCCTCGGAAGCACGTCAACCCTATCTCGACGCTCTGAGAGACGAAACCGACCTGCCGTGTGCTGACCCTATTATTGACGGTTGTGCCGAGATACTCGGAGAATTGTCATGAAAACGCCCGGCTTCCTTTGTACGAAAGATGCCGGGGCAACTCGATGTTACCGTTAATCGGCGCAGACCAGACGTTTGCGCTTGCAGCTGCACTGACGTCCATCGTTGCGCTAAGCATATTGTTTGAAAATACGCGCTGGGGTCGAGCAGTTGGTGCGCCGCTCCTGATTCTCTTGATATCGATGCTATTGGCGAATGGTCGTGTGATACCGCACTCTGCTGATATGTTTGATTCGCTCGCCGGTTTTTTGGTGCCGTTGGCGATCCCGATGCTTCTGCTGCGGGCCGACCTGCGAAAAGTTATCAAGGAAGCCGGACCCATGTTGCTGACCTTTTCGATCGCAGCATCAGTCACGATCGCAGGTGCATTTGTGGGCTCATGGCTCATTGATCTTGGGCAACATGAAGGCGCGATAGCGGGAGCCCTGACCGCCAGTTACATCGGCGGCTCGCTAAATTTCGTGGCGACGGCAGAAGCAGTCGGAATTCGCGAGTCAGCAACCTACCTGGTCGCGTTAACCGCTGACGCTGTCGGTGCCGTCGTATTCTTAACAGCGCTGATGATGTTGCCAGCTTTTGCGATCGTCAGACGCGCTATGCCGTCCAGGTTTATCGCTGAAAGCAATGACGATGGTACGGACTCAATTGAAATTGTTGATGAAACAAGAACTGCGTTCAAGCTAGGCCATGTGATTAACGGTATCGCATTGAGTCTGATCATTTGCGCGTTGGGTTTCGCAGTCGCGGCGGCTATGCAACTACAGAACTACTTCATTTTGATTATCACCGCCTTGGCCCTACTGGTCGCGAACCTCGCCAAGCCTTTGGCTGCACGCGTATCGCATGAGTTTGAGATCGGTACGCTGTTTATGTACATCTTTTTCGCGATCATCGGCGCAGGTGCTGATATCACAGAGATCGTCGGCCCAGCCCTACCGATGCTGACTTTTATATTGATTATGATCGCTGTTCATATCGGGCTGATGCTCATTATTGGAAAATTTCTGAAACTTGATCTCGCCGAAGTCATGATCGCGTCAAACGCATGCATTCTCGGGCCGGCGCCAGCCGCCGCATTAGCAGCTAGCAAGGGATGGCGACCATTGGTCATGCCCGGCATGCTCGTTGGATTATTTGGCTACGCGATCGCCACGTTTATCGGTGTTGCTCTTGCCGCGCTACTTGGTTAGCGGGGATTCCTGCTAGCGTCAATCTCGTCGTATCGGCAAAGCATTGTGCCGCTACTGCCTAATGCCTGAGAACAGGCACACGATAATCTGAACTCATTGGACGTCAATTTTCCCGATTCAGGAGCCTCAGAACCCATGCCGTCAGTTGAATTCAAAACAGAACACTGGACGTTGGATACACCGTTGGTTATTACCGGTTACTCGATGTCTGACCTGCGGACTTTGTATGTCGAAATCAGAGACGGCGAACTTATCGGCAAAGGAGAAGCGGCCGGCGTCTACTACACAGGAGAAACGGCCGACAGCATGCTAGCGCAGGCACAGTCCGTTCAATCTGACTTGGAAAGCGGGACCGATCGAAAAAAGCTACTACATCTGCTGCCTTCGGGTGGGGCGAGAAATGCGATTGACGCGGCCCTCTGGGACCTCGAGGCAAAGAAGACACGTAAGACCATCTGGGAACTGGTTGATTTACAGCTTGACGATACGATCACGGTAGCAACGGTGGGCATCGACACCCCTGACCGGATGGCAGAGCGTGCAAAGCAACTACCATCGACGAAAATAAAGATCAAAGTCAATGGTGAGGATCCTCTGAATCAGATCGCCGCGGTTCGTGGAGCAAGGCCTGACGTCGAGTTAGTCATCGATGCCAATCAGGGATGGACTTATCAGCAGCTCGTCGAGATTGCCTCGAGCGTTGGAGACTTGGGTGTAACAATGATTGAGCAACCTCTGCCGCGCGGTGGCGACGACAAATTGGAAGGATACGAATGTCCGGTCCCGCTCTGCGCGGACGAATCCTGTCTCGACGAGAGCGAACTCGAGCAGGCCGCCGCCCGGTACGACATGATTAACATCAAACTCGACAAAGTTGGTGGCCTGACAGCAGGACTTGATCTGGCTCACAAAGCGCGAGCGCTAAACCTGGGTTTGATGGTCGGCAATATGGCGGGAACCTCTCTCGCTATGGCGCCGGGCCTTGTAATCGCTCAGCTATGCGACCTGGTCGACCTCGACGGCCCGATCTTGTTGACCGAAGACCGAGAACACCCGCTGCAGTACGACAATGGCCAGGTGTCCGGTCTCACTCCCAAATTATGGGGCTGATTGCATTACTCACCGTTTCTGCACACCAATCGGGCGGCCATGCATACAGGGTATTCGGAGTTCGGCTATAGACTGAAACCGAAAATTACGCGAACTGCATCTGACGCAGATTAGTATATTTTGGGGGTACCATGAAAAACTTAATATCCGAATCGACACTGGCATTTGCAACACTGGCCGCCGGATTCAACTTGTTGGCTTTGCCAGCCTTTGCACAATCGCCCGGTGAATCACCAGGTCTCGCGATTGAGGAAATCATCGTAACCGCCACGCGCCGCGAAACCAGCCTGCAAGACACCGCACTGACGATCCAGGCGATTACAGAGTCTGAGCTCGTCGATATCGGCGCGACAGATCTCGATGACATAGTCGGTCTCGTACCAGGCCTTATCATAACCGGGTCGGACTACACTATTCGTGGCCTGAGAAGTAGCCTCGGTGACCGCTCTGGAACGATTTCAACGACGTCGCGTTATCTTGACGAAACGCCTGTTGATCATAACTTTCGAATTTTTGACGTTTCTCGGGTCGAAGTTCTGAAGGGGCCGCAAGGTACGCTATACGGTGCGGGCGCGATGGGCGGCACGATTCGAATGGTAACCAACAAGCCGGACAACCAGGCATTCTACAGCCAGATCGACGTTGACTACTCATCGACATCGAATTCCAGTGATGACAACTACGAAGTCAATGCCGTTGTGAATGTACCGCTAATTGCCGACAAGCTTGCCGTGCGCGCCGTGGGATACAAGCACGACTACGCGGGATTCACTGACAACATCCGCCTCGGAACTAACGATTTCGACACTGAAGATATTTCAGGTGGCCGCATCGCTGTCAGGTATGACGCAACTGATAACCTGAGCATCACGGGCACCTATCTTCGTGAAGACCTGGACCGCGGCGGCGAATCATTTGACCAAACTGGGTTATCGTCGTATCAGAACGACCGTTTTTTCGACGATGTCCGCGACGAAACGTGGGAGGTCGCGAATCTGTTGCTTGATTTGGAATTGGACTGGGCAAGTCTGATATTTACGTATACGCAAACGGAAAACGAAATCGATGAGATCATCGATTCGACCCGCTTCATCAACGGCGCATTCGAGCTTCCTGATCCGCCCAATGGCGGATACCTAAACGCGCAGCAACTGCAGTTTTTCGACAGTGAAACAGATGTCAGCGAAGTACGAATGGTATCAAACCTGGATGGCAATTGGAGTTGGGTCGTTGGGGCCTTCTACCAAAAGTTTGAGATCAGCGGTGACTCATCACTATTTGTCACCGAAGTCGATCCGGCCAATCCGTCAATCGGGGTCCGAGTTGGCGACATCGACGGATTCGCCAATCGCGACCAGTTAGCCGATCAACGAACGCTGAGTGAGACGGCACGCGAAGTCGCCGGATTCGGTGAGTTGACTTACAATTTCAACGACAAATTCTCGTTGACCGCGGGCATACGCTACCTGGATGTCGAGCAATCGAATCAGTTCTATCTTGTCAGCACCTTGTTCGGCTTTCCACCCGGTCTCGGCGATCCACTTGCTCCACTCAGTGTCAGTCATGCGGACCACTACACCAAAATCCGACTAGCGTATCAGCACAATGATGACTTGCTGTTCTACCTGATTCGTTCTGAGGGCTTTCGCCGAGGCGGCTTCAACATCGGCGCAGCTTTCGGCCAGGCGCTCGGCGTTCCGAACATTCCTGATCAGTTTGATTCAGACGAAGTCACCAATCTGGAGCTGGGTATGCATAGCGCCTGGCAGGATGGCCGTCTGATTCTGAACGGGGCTATTTACTACATTGACTGGACGGACATTCGGGTTGGCGCTCTCGATCCGAGTGGATTGAACTTCACAACGAACGGACCTGCGGCAGATGTGTATGGCATTGAGCTCGAAGTCTCGTACCGGGTCACTGAGAATCTCGAAATTGCAGCGACCGCCGCGCTGACCTCAGCTGAGCTGAGCAGCGAAACCGTGGATACGGTGCTGGAAGGTTTCGGAGCTCCCTACCCGGATAACCTGACACTTGCGCCGGAGGGCGAAGACCTTCCGGGTGTTCCCGACGAGACGCTGAGCCTGACGATGAATTACCACGCTCCGGAGCTCATCTCTGGTTTCGACGGCTATGCGAGACTCGACGGCACCTATACATCGTCGACCTACAACACCTACGAACAGGGGCAATTCGCTTTTGGTCGCGCCGAAATGGGAGCCTATACGCTTGCGAACCTCCGACTTGGCCTGACGAGGGATGACTGGGACTTGTCGCTATACATTAAGAATCTGACCGACGAGCGTGCTGATCTCTTTGTCGACCAGAGCGATTTCGGTCCACAGCAGATCCGCAGAAATCGACCGCGCACTGTTGGTGTCAATATCAGAAAATCGTTCGAATAAAGCTACCTACTCTAAAAGTCCGGGCGAATTATCGTCCGGACTTTCTTGTGGACCACTCTGGCGGCATTCCTGCGGACTTTGGCCCGCTACACGCCGAAACGCTCTTGAAAACGCAGAAGGATCTTCATATCCGACAGTATCCGCAATTTGTGAGATCGAAAGATGCGGCTCGGCCAGCAACAGCTTCGCGGCATCAACCCGTTTTTGTAAACAATACTGCATCACCGTTGTACCAAACGCGCTCTTGAATCCTGTCTTAAGTCTGGTCTGCGACAAACCGAGATTGACAGCTAGCGCTTCAAGCGAAGGCGGATCGGCATACTCTCGGTCGATAATTCGCCGGGCCCTTTTGATTATGTCCGCCTCTGACCTTGGCGTGTCAACATGGCTTCCTTCAACATGTGAGACATCCTCTTTTAGAGACTGCAGGCCAATGGTCAGCAGCTCCCAAAATTTGCCCGCCAGCCATTTTTTGAGCAACGATCCCCTCACCGGAGGTTCAAAACACGGCCAGACGAGATTGCGGTGACTGGCCTCCGAAAAAAATACGCGCTGAACCGGTCCACTGTTCTTACCGTCAATGCATTCACGGAGCCACCGAGGATATTCACTAATATCCTCACCGAGTCGATCAAACAAACTTGACAACGTCGTATGGACAACGACGAACTTGAGCACTTCGCCGTGTTTTGGGACGCGGTAAGATGTGACGGAGTCACGCACCGCCGTACAGATAATCGCTGGCCCCAGACTTTGGTCTCTCGTTACATCGCCGAATATTTCAGATCTCACAATGCGCGACACAAATTGGAAGCTGATAACGTCACCCACCCGATTACGGACTGCTAGCGGTTGCGCGACTCTCGCGTCATTTACCTCTATTACGCAATCGTCATTGACCTTTAGAAGAATAAACTTGTCGCTGGGGCTCCTGATTTGACTCAGACCCGGCGGATAATAGAAGTAATCTTCGTCTTTGGCTTCCGACCATTGCGTAATCCGAAATCCATCGTCTTTCATCGCGCGCAATACGTCGGGAGATGAAAGGTCCGGCAACTCGTCTGCAGCCAATCGAATTACGTACTGTTCTCCTAGGTCCATACGAGGATCATACTCAGGATGTCATTGATCCACCATTGGCGCATATCGTTCGATGCAAAAACGGGTAATCCGCAAGTGAGTCAGAAGCGCATAGTTACTAACCATGTCATCTGCTTATGCAGTGTGCTTCGAGAATCGAGATCATGCGCGAAAAGTGCGTGATTGGCGGGACAAATTCGGCAA
>Ga0055584_100006223_pt1 | contig 11705 bp, 12 predicted proteins | sample OSDHelmetaG_FD_58716 | JGI IMG/M metagenome (GOLD analysis project Ga0055584, IMG submission 58716) | Pelagic marine sediment microbial communities from the LTER site Helgoland, North Sea, for post-phytoplankton bloom and carbon turnover... | ecosystem: Environmental > Aquatic > Marine >... | reverse complement strand
TCATTAATGCAATTTCCTTTTTTTCATTGCAAAAAAAAGAAAGAAAAAATGCTAGACAAAAGCAATCCCTCCGGTGCTTTTGTCGATGCCGCCGCCACACTTTTAACTATTCGTGATTTTATAATAATGGGCTCTGACATTTCTAAAAAATGAACCTATTCCGCCTCAGGAGTAACCTTAAGAATTTCTATTCAGATTATTATGACATCGGCTACTGGAACCTTAAGAGTTTTGAATAATAGGCACTGTGTTTCTGATGTGTTTTTTGGAGCAGGTCTAGGGATACTTGTAGATAATTTGACTGTTTATTTCGATCCTAGAGGTAAAGATCAGGTTGACCCAAATATTAAAATGAGTATGGCAGGAAATGGATTAGCATTTGAATGGAGATTTTAAATAGATAACAAATCATTGTTTTAATTGCTCAATGTCATCAAGATCCTTAAATCTCCCAGATTTAGTTTTGGCTTTTATTAGATCATTGAAATTTACTACCCTAATAGCAAATTCTTCTTCTAATTCAAACCACTGAGCACCATTTACAGCTTCATTAAAAACAAGACCTTTAACTTTTGTCATAATATCAATAGCCATTGGAGGTCTTCCAAAACTGAAGACATCATATTCTTCTGTATTCAGAAATTTATCCAATGTCATATCAAACAATGGAAGTCTGAAAACATCAAATGCCTTGACTAATTTTTCATAATTAGTCCGTGTAGGGTTTATCCAAAGGTCCATATCACCAGTGGTTCTGCTATATCCATGTAATATAACAGCATACCCCCCTACCAACACATAATCAACTTCACAATCATTGAGAGCGTTAATAAATTCTACAAAATCTGGATTGAAAATATTTTGACTCACACTTCATGTTTACGCATTCTAAAATAAGTCCTATCCATTTTTAATTCCTTTTTAGGATCCAAATTATAAGCTGCACAGGTGAGCATCCATGCCGCAATCAGCCTTTCCATTGGTGACTTTTGAAGCCAATATTCTTTATTATTTGAAGCTTGTTGGAACGTCTTTATTTTAAAAGCACTTCTGTCGAACATAAATTTGCCAATCAGTTTATGAATGTACTAACAAAGATAAAGAAGCCATAGTTTCCAAAATGAACTCTGAACTCTGAGCTCTATTTAAGACAACAACGATATCAATACCCCAGCTGCCACAGCACTCCCTATTACTCCTGATATATTGCTACTCATAGCATATTGAAGTATATGATTAGTACGATCATATTTGAGGGCTATCTCATTAGCTACTCTTGAGGCCATGGGTACAGCGCTTAGACCTGTTGCCCCTATAAGTGGATTTATCTTCTTTTTAGAAAAGACGTTGTAAACTTTACAAGCAAATATTCCACCCAATACTGAAATACAAAAAGCTAAGAATCCACCCACTATAATCAGTAATGTCTGACTATTTAGGAATGTCGAAGCAGTCATAGTCGCACCAATACACAAGCCCAAAAATATAGTGGACGTGTTCATGATCGTAGTGGTAGCAGCATAGATCAATCTGTTGGTATCTGAACCTATCTCTTTAATCAAATTTCCAAAAAGTAACATGCCTAGTAGTGGTACAGAAGATGGAACTAAAAGCGAAATCACAATACCTAGAAATACTGGAAAAATAATCTTAGCTGTCCTTAGATCTTGAATTTCTTTTTTATTTGGAAACATGACATCCTGCTGTTTCATATTAATTTTCAATTCTTTCTCTGAGGTAGAAAATCGTACCACGAAGGGAATAATAATAGGCACAAGGGCCATATATGAATAAGCGGCAATTGCTATTGGTCCTAGCATATGAGGAGCCAAAATGATAGCAGTATAAATGGCGGTAGGTCCATCTGCTCCCCCTATAATACTTAGAGCTCCTGCTTCTTTGATCGGAAATCCTATCAGCACTGCTCCAATCATCACCGTAAATATGCCCAACTGAGCCGCCGCACCAAAAAATGCAAGCTTCAAATTTCTCAGCATAGGGCCAAAATCAGTCATCGCTCCTACTCCCAAAAAAATCAATGGAGGTAGCAATCCCGTTTTTATTAAAGTGTAGTAGAGCATATTCATAATGCCATACTGTTTGGCAATCTCCATCATGGTAAGGTGCTCTATTCCTGGAGCCATTTCGGCAGTAATTACACTCATATTTCCTCCAGGAAAATTTCCTAATAGAATACCAAATGCAATAGGGACTAAAAGCAAAGGCTCAAATCTTTTCTGGACGCCCAGGTAGAGAATGACTAGACCAATAATTATCATTAGTATGCTTCCTGGACTTTCGGCTAATTCACCAAAAGCTGTCATATCATATAGCTGCCGTAATATCTCCACTTAGAGTGTGTTTAAGTTTGTTTTTGATGGCGAAAAAGTCTGTTTTTTGGTTCTGAAGAAGGAAAAACTCATATCAATAGAAAAGCTATTGGTATGAGTTATTTCAAAATCAGGTTCGAATAAAAGATTTTTGTAGACCAAAAGATAAATTTTAATCATACTCTTAACTCAACTTTACAATTACTTCGTCTTCTTCTACATCATCACCATGATTAATCATGATGTCCACTACAGTACCTTCTTTTTCAGAAGTGATAGCATTCAGTACTTTCATAGATTCTATATACGCTATGGTATCTCCTTTTTTCACCTTATCTCCGACTTTAAGACCCCTTTCTGATGGTTGACTTTTTATAAAGAATTTCCCTTCTATAGGAGCGATAATATCTTTTGTAGGACCAGAAGGTGTGGGCGCACTTTGGGTAGCTTCTTTTTGTTCCACAACCTCGTCATTCCAATCCAAATTGACCTCATACTTCTTTCCATCAACTTCTATTTCTACTGTCTTAGGTCTAGTACCTGTTTCAGAGTCTGTATTTTTCGAAGCATTCTTCTTTTCGTCTAAAGCAATATTAAATTTCTCTTCAGCTTTTCCGGACTTATAATCTTCATATTGGGCAGGATGCATGGCATATTCAAATAACTCCTCATCATCGGGCCCATAATCCCATCCTTTTTCATCCATCTTCTTTTTATAAGAATCAAGCTCGTCTGGATAAAGATCCTGAGGGTTTCCTGTGAAAAACTCTCTTTCTTGTTCTTTGGCTAAATGCAATATTTCATCACCCAATGGTCCTGCCAGTTGACCGCTTTGACCCAGTATCATTGCCCAGGTATTTTCGTCCATCATACTCCATCTCTCTTTCCCTTTTTCCATTTGAAGGACATTCATGAGTGCCAAATTTTTAACATACTGACTGAATGGAGTAACTAAACATGGGTATCCCAATTTCGGCCAAATGTGCTGCACTTCATTAAAAAGTTTGAGTAAAAGATCATCTTGCGACAATGGTTTTTTATCTCTTTTAGTGAGCCATTTATTGAGGCTTTTTAGGTTTTGTTCTAGATCCGCCATCAAGCTTCCCATCATACCCCCTGGAAGGCCTGGAGCAATAAGCATAGAATTCATTTTTCGATTCTTAGGATTGATAAAATATCCTAAAAAGTCATCGAAAAACTCCTGAGTCAATGCCCTCACTTCCATATAAGCTTCCATATTTACATCAGGCACAGAGAATCCTGCGTCTTTGAGCATTGCATGAGCGGTGAGTAAATCTGTATGCCCTGTACCCCAAGACAAAGGCTCCATCCCTACATCAATGTAATCCACTCCATGTCGAGCTGCTTCTAAGGCTGAAGTAACTGAAAATCCTGGTGTAGAATGTCCGTGATATTGAAGTACAATGTCTGGATGTCTCTTTCTTATTCCTTTTACAATTTTACCTAACGTAACTGGCCTTGCTATCCCTGCCATGTCCTTAAGGCAAATCTCTTGAGCTCCTCTTTCGATATATGCATCAGCAAGATTGATATAATAGTCAGCAGTATGGATAGGTGAGTGAGTTATACTCAATGCCCCTTGGGCTATCATGCCTCCTTCCTTAGCATATTGGAATGACAACTCTAGATTTTGAGGGTTATTCAAGCCATCAAATGACCTCGCAATATCGGTACCTTGAATCTTCTTAAGCTTAAACATTAACTTCCGTACATCTTTAGGGACTGGACTCATTCTGATACCATTCAGTCCTCTCTCCAGCATATGGGTCTCAATTCCAGCTTTTCTAAAAGGTGCTGTCCATTCTCTTACAGAATGGTTAGGATTTTGGCCATAGAGCAGATTAATTTGTTCGAATCCACCTCCATTTGTCTCTACTCTACTGAAACAACCCATATCCACTATTGGCTGGGCTACTCGGACTAACTGATCCTTACGTGGCATGTACTTTCCAGATGATTGCCACATATCTCTGTATACCAAAGAAAATTTTATTTCTCTTCCCATCTAAGTTTACAATTTTGTAATTCCTGAAATATTAGCATTACCATTTGACCATTTTTGAATGGCCGCACTCAGTATAGTCTTTTCTTTTGCATCAGGAATATGAGAGGTGTCTTTTTTATTGAGGACAAAGTTTGACGAATTGAGAAAACTCATCATAAGATTTCCAACTATCACCACAATAGACAGAATGAAAAAAACTGTGGTCATTCCTACCAATAAAATGGTCAATGCTTGTCGCAGTGAGTCAGTCATACTTTTCTTATTATTACCTAAGTCGATGCAATATTAGCATTTTGAGTTAGAATTCTGAGCTATTTACCAGGTTATATTTGTTTAATGGTTTATGAGATTTATTAACCCAACCCTTTTCTTATTAGCAACTAATTATCAAATAAAGAATCAAACTGTGTCGAGGAGGAAAACTACGGGTTTCATGTTTCTCAAATTTATCATTTTGAAACAGAAGTGATTTAAAAACTATGTCTTCTGATGAAGATAATAGCCTGGTTCTCAAAATTTGAAATGCATAGTCATAGTTACGTATTGCCAACCAGAGGTTGATCAACCTTTGGTTGAAAAATTTTATGAAAAAATTGAGAATCTATGTGTTGTCTGCAGTCGATGAGATACGTTTTTGTATCACTTCTAAATATTAATTTCATAGCTTCCATAAAAAATCATCGTCCATCTTTTAAAATCAATGTATTAATTCTTGTTTTTTGTGATCTCAAAAATATTATCCATTCTTATTAATCCTATGGTATGGGTAATAGTATTATTGTTCCTGGCTTTAAGAACCACAAATAAGAATAGAAGGTATAGATTGAGCACAATTGCACTATTTGTTTTTTACTTTTTTGGAAATTACTTTACAGCAAATATTGCATCATCTTTTTGGAATTATAAGACTATCACCGTCGATGATATTGAAAACCCATATGATCTAGGAATGGTCCTCACAGGCTATTCGATTATGAATCCAGAACTGACAAATTTTGAACATTTTCTACATTTTAATCAAAATGCCAATCGTCTCACCCAATCAATAGAACTTTACAAATTGGGCAAAATAAAGAAACTCATGATTTGTGGAGGCTCTGGCCATCTTATAGGCGATAAAGTTTCAGAAGGGGATAAAACCTTAGATTTTATAATCAAAATGGGAATTCCAAATGATGATATACTTATAGAATCAAAATCTAGAAACACTGTTGAAAATGCACAATTTGCTGCCAGCTTTCTCAAAGAGAAGGATCCAAACAAACACCTCCAAAACATCTTGCTGCTCACAGATAATTTTCATATGTATCGTGCAAAAAAAAGTTTTGATAAAGCAGGATTAAGTGTGGTTCCTTTCAGTCTTGGCAATCAAACAAAAAACATAGATATTGATTTGGTTGATTTTTTGCCTCATCCAGGAGCGCTAAATGAATGGAGTAGAATGATTAGGGAGTGGGCAGCAGTTGTTGTCTATCGGTTAATGGGTTACATTTAGGACATAATGACTATGATCTTTTTCAAATCAATCGTAACTTTTCTAAAAGATGAAGAATACAGGAGCCTCCTTATCACATCAGCAATCATTTTAAGTATAGGAACACTGACCTATCACATATTAGAAGGATGGTCATGGATCGACTCTCTTTATTTTTCAGTTATTACACTGACTACTATAGGTTATGGTGATTTCTCCCCTCAGACAGATGCAGGAAAACTATTTACAATTTTTTACATCTTACTTGGCCTAGGTATGATCCTTACATTTATACAGACCGTCTGGGCGCATTATGCTAAAGAGGTAAAAGAAAAGAAATCTAAAAAATAGATTTTACATCACGGGTTAAGCCAGTATGTAACTTTAGCGACTAAAGCTCTATTTCTACTCGTAAATGTATCGAACGGGTCCGTGGAATAGTTATCAGTATAAACCAAGAAGAAATCTGAAACAGGTGCAAATCTCCATTGCAATCTCGTATTGATATTCACATTGTCCAATTGGTTATTGTATTGAACAAATGCTGTAAGAAACAATTCTTTAGAAAAGGTCAAATCTATCCTCGGTCCAATAAGCCAAAGATTAGACACTTCAAAAGGTGCATCGAGAGCGATACGAAAATAGGAATAAGCCAAGCTGACAAAGCCGTATGGCTGATATCTCAAAGTTACTTCTCCATCAGCATTAAATATGGACCCATTGTAAAAACTTCCTCCTCCTGCTGATAAGTTATAACTAAGTGGTTTTCTCCTATCAGAACTGAAAGCTAATCCGGCTGTAAAATAGGTATGCTCTGAACCTGCAGGTAGTACCACTCCATCATTTTGAATGCGAGTAGGGTCAAAGTCATTTTCCAACTTGATATTGAAAACATTAAACTCTGCATTGATCATTGCAAAATTGGAGAAAGTAAAGTTAACTGAAGGTTCAAAATGAATCTCTTGTACTTCTCCTTTATTCAAAATCGTATTTCCATCACCTCCCAGATTAAAAAACATTCTGCTATCAAAGCCTAGTGTAACTTGACTCAGGTCAGGTGAATTGGGAAAGAAATTAACAGATGCTTCTGGGCTGAACATGAAGAAGTCTTTTCTAGGAGTAAATCCTGTTTCGGTATTAAATCCATTTCCAATATATAACTGCGCCCATTCTAGCCTGAATTTTCTTTCATTTCTTATCACCTGCACGAAGTGAGACACATCGTCTTTTTCAATGCCAGGAGTAAATGACTTCATCAAGGAAGCTTTACCTATCCAAAGGTTATCTGGGGTATTGAGTCTATACTCTAGCCCCATCACTCTATTATATGCGTTAGCACCTGCAGATTCAGCTGTAGTTCTATTAGTTGCCTGTTTATTCACAAACATGGCGGCGAGTCTACTACTTTTTGATATTTTCTGTTCTACTGTTCCTACTGAAAAATTGAACCCAGGAATAGTACCATTTTCCTGGCTTGCAGTATGCATATTCAGTAAGCCAAGTCTCAATTTATCATTCAACTTTCCACTAAGCCTTGCTCCGAAATGAATTTTATTCTGAATATTCTGCCCAGTTTTCGGATCTACTGTTACTCCTATTCTTCTAGAAAAAAAAGGGTTCACTCTGCTTACTCCAAAACCTCCAAAAAGGTCAGCATTCTCCAAAAAGAACTGTCTCCTTTCTGGAAAGAAGATTTCAAACCTATCCAAATTCGTTACCTGTTGATCCACTTCTACTTGAGAAAAATCAGGATTAACCGTTAAATCCAAATTGAGACCTGAGCTTATACCAATTTTGGCATCTCCACCAATGGTCATCTTTGATTGAGTTCCTATCTGAGCTTGGTCTTCAAAATCTCTATTTACATTAACGGCTGTATATGGAATCAAAGAAACATTGCTTCCAGTTTTTTCTAAAGGCTTTTCCCAGATCATATCCCCCATGTAACCTATGTCCATGACGAACCGATTACGAGGCACCCCAATCCAACATGATATTTCATTAGTCTGGGTATCATATCTATAGGCATTCATCCTCCACTTTTTACTCCCTTGAGTATATCGTAGAGTCTTGAATGGTATGCTCATCTCCGAGATCCAATGGTCATCATATATTTTAGACGTTCCTGTCCATTTGTTGTCCCATGATTCATCAAAATCTAAAGGGGACTGACCTGCATTACTCACTACAGCTTCTCGTGTGACACCATGAGCAGTCATACCAAAAACTATAGCATTAGTACCATCATTATAGGTATCAAAGAGGATTGTGATATTGTCATTGCCAAGGAAGTCGAAATCACGTCTGAGAGATGGAGTAATTAAATCACGTCCTTGTGACATACATTTAATAGATACGTAAAGATTATCATCATCATACAATAACCTGATTTCAGTATCATTTTTAGCAATGGCTGTATCAATTGGGAAATTTTGGAAAAATTGGTTTCCCACATCAGCTTTCATCCAAATGGACTCATCCAATACTCCGTCCACCTTTATGGGATCTTCAGTACGGAAAACCTTGAGCTGAGTTCCTGGAAGATTTAATTGAGCATATGCTGATCCAAGAAAGCAGAAGGTGCTTATAAGAGTACAAACCAAATATTTCAAGAGAAAAAATTTATCTGCCATGACAACATGTAATAATCCATTACAAAACAAACTTAGGAATAAGTCTATAAATAACTATCCTTCAATTGATTGAATGATGTTCATCGGAACTAAACCATGTTTTATCCAAAATAATAAGACTTTCATATAGTATTCCCACAAAACCATATACCTTGCATTGCATAGTACTATAATTTTAGTCTATATTTGTATCATAACGCATTATGAAAAAGGTTTTTGAATAAATAAAAGACGATGTGTAAACAAACTCTCTTAGACCAAATAAAGACCATAAATACTTAAACATGAAAATAGAAAACACAAAAGCGCAAATGAGAAAAGGCGTACTAGAATTATGTGTCCTTTCTATAATCGCAGAAAAGGAGGCTTATCCTTCTGATATTATAAAAACACTCAAGGAGTATAAACTCATTGTAGTGGAAGGCACACTCTACCCTTTACTCACTAGGCTTAAAAATGCCAATCTGCTAGGATACAGTTGGAAAGAATCAAAATCTGGTCCACCTCGTAAGTACTATTCGCTTACAGATGATGGAAAAGGATTTTTGGCAGAATTAAATACAACATGGGAAGAGCTGAATCACGCAGTTGCCCAATCAACTAAAAAACTCTCGAAATCATGAACAAAATATTCAACATAAATTTAGGAGGATACCCATTCGTCATTGATGACGATGCGTATAAGAAGTTGAACAAATATCTAGATACCATTCAGAAGCACTTCAGGAAATCTGAAGGATGTGAAGAAATAGTAGGAGATATTGAAGCACGTATAGCAGAGCTTTTTAACGAGCATGCTAAAGGACAACCCATTGTGAGTATGAGAGATGTAGAAGGAGTGATTCAGATTATGGGTACGCCTCAGGAATTTGGGGCATCTGACGCTATCGATGATGAGGACGACACTCCTCATACTAAGACTAAATCAAAATTCACAACAGGTAAAAGGTTGTACAGAGACACTGATGATAAAGTCATCGGAGGTGTTTGTTCTGGAATGGCCGCCTATTTTGGAGTCTCAGATCCATTGATATTCAGATTGATATTCGCAGTACTATTCATAGGTGGAGTAGGAATACTAGCTTATATCTTATTCTGGATCATAGTACCAAGGGCAAAAACATCATCAGAGAAGCTTTCTATGAAAGGAGAGCCTATTAATGTCAATAACATAGCAAAACAAGTAGAAGATGAGTTGAATAATCTCTCTCATACTATCACTGATTTCGCAAAGGACATTAGTAATAAAAATTGGAAATAATACTCCAGTATAGGCAGGAGATGTGCTACACGTCTTCTGCCATTTTTTCTATTACTCCTTCTATTTTCTTCCCCAAATAAACCAAAATATCTCCATCAGAATATTTCAGATTCTTTCGACTTCCGTCTAAAATTTCTAACTCGCCCTCCTTGCTTTTTACAAATAATGGCACCGATTTTATATTGTCATCAATACCATTTAAAGTAAGATAAAAGCTATCCTTTGATACTGGGGTCAATTCATGAATAGTAGGATAATCTCTGGCTATTTCAGATAATGTGATATAGTCCACTTTATCAGAAAAAAGATGCTGTCCATGATGCCCATTGGATTCAGATTCATCACTTGATGGAATGATATAATTTCCTTCTTCTCCTAAGTATTCATGAAGCTTACTACTTGCATGTTTATTCACGTCATTACTGCTAGTGAGTGCAAGGAGGTATCCTACATCATTCAGTGAAATGTCATCAGCTAAACTTTCGCTATATATATTGGCCTGAATAGCCTGCAAGCCTTCACTTTTTGCTCTATTTACATTCCCTGAATTACTGTCTACTAATACCACATTACGGCCATTCTGATCTATGTATTTTGCAATAATTCTTGAAGCTTTTGTAGCACCCAACATAAGGATACCATTGCTTTTTTCTAATAAAATTCCAAGCATTTTAGCTAATGTCCTTGCTGTTGTAGCATTAAGAATTACTGTGCCTAGGACGACCATGAAAACCAAAGGAGTGATGTACTCAGCTCCAGGAATTTCTAGTTTTGTCAATTTAGTGCCTAACAGAGATGCAATACCAGCTGCAACAATACCTCTTGGTCCCATCCAACTGATGAAAGTTTTCTCCTTTTGACTCAAAGAAGAGTTTTTCGTGCTCCAAAAAACACCTAATGGTCTGATAACCAGAATTATAATAAAAAATGAAGTGATTATTCTCCAATCATTGAGTAACATCAAATCGGCTATATTGACATGAGCCGCAATCAGAATAAAGAGTATGGATATTAAAAGAATGCTCAACGATTCTTTGAAATAGGTGATTTCTTTGATGTATGGAACATCTACATTGCCCAAAACCATTCCACATACTACTACTGTCAACAATCCAGAATCTGGTGTAATCAAGTTTGACCCAACAAATACTGCCAAAACGTAAGCCAAAGAAAATATGGTCAATAGATAATGTGGAATAGAATTTCTTTTTAATAGAAATCGCATCAGATATGCTGATCCTACACCAAGTGCAAGCCCTACACAAACCAATACTAAAAAATGCTGAATAGCCTCTGACGTAAAATGTAATCCTCCATCTGCTGAAATAATAAATTCGTATACCAATACAGCGACTAATGCTCCGATAGGGTCAATTAATATTCCTTCCCATTTAAGTACAGTTGAAACATTCTTATTTAGAGGAACATTTCGCAAAATCGGTGCAATTACTGTTGGTCCAGTGACAATGATTAATCCTGCAAAAAGGAATGCCATATCCCAATTCAGCCCTATTAGAAAATGTGCCACCAATGCACCGCCTATGAAGGTGATGAGTGCCCCTCCTGTAATGAGTCTTATTATAGTATCACCTACACCTTTAATTTCATCTCTCTTCAGTGTCATCCCTCCTTCAAAAAGAATGATTCCTATACCTAATTCTACAAAATGAAACAAAGTTTCTCCAGGAAATAATCCAGTGTTACTACTAGCATTCCAAATGGGTTCTATTAATTTCTGTCCTCCTGTCCATAGGGTAGAAAGAGGGCCCACGATTAATCCAGTAATGATTAATGGTAGTATAGCCGGTACTTTTAATCTCCAAGCCACCCATTGTGCTAATATTCCTAAAATTACTATACTCCCAATCTCAACCATAGTTTCCTGTTATCAATCAATAAGACGAAGTTATTATCTACTTATCATATACATCCAAAATCATTCCTTTTCTATGCCATTCATCTAGATATATCTCATTATTCT
>Ga0055584_100006222_pt1 | contig 11706 bp, 6 predicted proteins | sample OSDHelmetaG_FD_58716 | JGI IMG/M metagenome (GOLD analysis project Ga0055584, IMG submission 58716) | Pelagic marine sediment microbial communities from the LTER site Helgoland, North Sea, for post-phytoplankton bloom and carbon turnover... | ecosystem: Environmental > Aquatic > Marine >... | reverse complement strand
GGATGACGTCAAGGGCCCCGAGCAGATTGCCATTCGCTTGAAGGATGGGCTGGGGCAGGACAAGGACTACATGCGGCGCAATTTCCAAATTGTTCAACATCTCATCACTGGTGATGAAGAAGTGGATCCGTTGATCAATCCCAAGAAATGGCGGGCGTGGAAAATGCCCAATCGCGATTTTACCTTTGCGATTCTGGATTCCCGATTGTGGCGATCCAGCCAGGACACGGCCATGTGGGATGACGAAGGCTGGGGACACATGCGCGAGCTCTACGATCGGGCCGACCCGACCCGCAGTTTGTTGGGCGAGGAACAGTTCGCCTGGCTGCAACAGCTCATCAAGACCGACTCGTCGCGTCTTATCTGCCTGACCGGTATCAACGGCATGCACACCGTGTGGACCGGTGGTAAAAAATACAGCAACACTGATGACGATTTTCCGCAGCGAGATCGCGTCGCCGCCGACTATGCCGGCTGGGTCGCGGCCGGAGCCGATCGGGTCATCGATTTGCTGAGTTCGCGCGATGGGGTCGTTACCGTTTATGGCGATGTTCACAATGGTTGCATCATGACGAACAAGGATCATGGGTTGATCGAATGCAGTTTTGGCCCGATCGGCCGCAGCGGTGGGCGTGCCGTGATCAAGGGGTTTGGTCCGACGATGAAGGACTACGACGGACGTCCCTTGGACGTGACGGCGCTCTACCACAAGACTCACGCGGATCCCAAGCTGGGTGAACACGCCAAGGGGGATCCGTTCTATTGGAACTTCCTGGAGATGGAGTTTGATCCCACAAAAACGGATCCGGCCATCGGCTTGCGTATTCGCAATATGATCGATGCCCCAACCGAAGCCCCCCGCGGTGGTGGATCTTTGGAGACGGCCGCTTCGGCGACCGGTCGCAAGCCATCCAGTCGCCTGCCGCGAATCAAGACGCTGGCGAATGCTGATGTGCGCGTGGTGGCAACTGACGGATCTCCCGTCCGCGGCACTCGCAGCGGCGCGAATGGTCAACTTCCCACGACAACCCTCGTGGATGTCGCGAAAGGCACCCAGGTCATCGTCACGGCGTTCGACGGAAAACGATCCGAATCCAGCGTTGTCACCACAGTCTGAATCGATCCGAACTCATGTCATACCAATTCACTGCGCTCCGTCATTCAATCGCAGCAGCTCTGTTTTCCGTTTGCGCCACCCCTGGATTTGCGGCGCAGCCATCTGCGATTCAGACCATCACAACCAATGATCTGATGCGGCATATCCGCTATCTCGCGGATGACAAGTTGGAAGGGCGTGAGAGCGGTGGGCCGGGGAATCCGGAAGCGACCGCTTATGTCGCCAAGGAGTTCCGCAAATATGGTTTGAAGCCGTTGGATGCTGCGCAGACTTATCTGCAGCCCTTCGAAATTGGGTTGAACGCGGAATTGGACAAGGCGTGCGCCCTGTCGGTTCGCGTCCGGGAAAAGCGGGGGATTCTCAAGATCGGAAAAGATTACCTTCCTTTCGACAATATCGATGAAGGCGGCGCGTTCGGTCCGATGGTGTTTGTCGGGTTCGGTATTACCGCGCCGAAACAGGGATACGATGATTATGCGGGCATCAATGCGACGAACAAGATCGTGATGATATTGCGGCGCACGCCGGACACTGAGGGTGACAATGCCTTGTTCAAATCTGTCGGCGGTCGGCCGAATCAACATGCCTTGTTCACCACGAAACTTGAGAACGCGAAGCGGCATGGTGCCAAGGCGATCCTGATCGTGGATGCAACGAAGAAACGGCAGACCATCGAGGAAATGTCGGATGGCGGACCGTGGCGCATGGGTAGGGCGGATGACTCGTTGCCCTTTGTATTCGTGAGTCATGAGAAGGCGATCGAATGGTTCAAATCGGCGAACAAGGATTTTGCCGAAGTGATGGCGAAGATTGATGCTGAGCAGAAACCGGCTTCGTTTCCCCTGAGCACGTTGTTGGTGAATCTGAAGGTGAAGATCCGCCGGGACAAAGTGGAGGTGAACAATGTGATCGGGTTGTTGGAAGGGTCGGATCCGAAACTGAAGAAAGAATACCTGGTCATCGGAGGGCATCATGATCATGTCGGCTACGGCCGCGACCGACGGAATCGTGATGATGCAAAGTTCATTCACAACGGGGCTGACGACAACGCCAGCGGTACGTCGGCGGTGTTGGAGATGGCGCAGGCGTTCGCCGGCGCGAAAACTAGTCCCAAGCGCAGCATACTTTTCATGACCTTCAATGCGGAGGAACGCGGACTTATCGGGTCACGTCATTACGTGAACAAACCGCTGGTGCCGCTGACGAACACAATCGCGATGATCAATCTCGACATGGTCGGTCGCGGTGCGCAGGGACTGGATGTCGGTGGTGTGGGAACGTCGCCCGGCTTTTTGAAACTGGTGAAAGATAGCGCATCCGGTTTCTCGCTGGATCTGACCACCAATCCCGGTGGTAAGGCTCCGAGCGACAACACTTCGTTCTACAACAAGGATATGCCGGTTCTGTTCTTTTACACCGGGCGCCACGACGACTATCACAAGCCGACGGATGACTGGCAAAAGATCGATCAGCCGGAGATTGGACAGATTACCCGCATGGCCTATGTCGTGGCGACGAAGTTGGCGAATGCGGAAGCGCGGCCGAAGTTTACCAAATCCGATGGCAATCCGGTTCGCCGTGGACGGACACGGTTGCTGCTGGGGATCGTCATCGACACCGATTATCGCGGTAAAGGTGTTCGGGCTGCTGATGTGGACGATCGTTTTCCGGCGGGCAAGGCTGGTATTCGAGAAGGCGACATTCTGCTGACGCTCGATGGCAAGCCGATGAGCAGTGTCGGCGATATTGGCCGCCTGCTATCCCGAAAGAAGAAGGGCGACATCGTAAAGGCTGAGCTGACACGTGAAGGGAAGCCGCTCTCCAAGGAACTGAAATTCTGATCAGGAGCGTAATTGTCAGAAGGCAGATCAATCGTGCCAGCGTCCAGTGCGGTGGCATGACACCGCACTGGAATGGTTCCGGAAAAAGCGAATTCGAATGCGAATGCGAGAGTTTGGGATTCTCGAGAGCCCTGAGCAAAGCGCCGTCATGCCGGCGCACTACAGGACGCTGGGGCGAGGATGGTTTCCGATACCTCATGCCTGATCTTTCGGATGAAAGCTTCTGTCACTGTGCTTGAGTCCCTTTGAATGTGCTGGTTTACTCCCGCTTCCAATTCCCTGATTCTCTCGTATGAAACTGAAGCACTTTCTTCCTCTTCTGGCAGGTATCCTGTTCGTAGTTAGCGACACGTACGCCAAACAGTCCGCCGCCGATCTGATAAAATCCAGCGGTGTTCGCGGTGGTTTGATTGTTCATCTGGGCAGTGGTGATGGCAAACGCACCGAAGCTTTGCGGCGAAGTGACAGCTATATGGTGCAAGGGTGGGATCGCAGTGCCGCGAATGTGGCGAAAGCGCGCGTCAATCTTCGTGCCGGTGGTAACTACGGCAAAGTGTCAGTCGATCGGCTGGACGGAAAAGCGCTACCCTATATCGACAACTTCGCGAATCTCGTGGTTGCGGATGACATGTTGGATGTGTCGATGGATGAGATCAAACGCATCCTCGCCCCACGTGGAGTGGCCATGGTCACTCAGGGCGGGAAAACGACGAAATGGGTGAAGCCGGTGCCATCGGATATCGACGACTGGAGCCACTACCTCCACAACCCTTCCGGAAACGCGGTGGCACAGGATGATCAGGTCGGTCCGCCGCGACGCATGCAGTGGGTTGGCAGTCCGCGTTGGTCTCGTCATCACGATCGCATGGCCTCGATGAGTGCCTTGGTTTCGGCTGCAGGTCGGTTGTTCTACATCATGGATGAAGGTTCGCGGGTTTCAATCCAGTTGCCTTCGCACTGGAAACTCATCGCCCGCGATGCTTTCAATGGCACGGTTCTGTGGCATCGCACGATTCCCAAATGGCACAGTCAGCTTTGGCCGTTGAAGAGCGGGCCGACCCAGTTGGCGCGTCGGCTCGTCGCCACGGATGATCAGATCTTTGCGACCCTGAACATCGACGGTCCGGTGGAGTCTCTGGATGCCGCGACCGGAAAAACTTTGCGCAAATTCGCCGGTTCTGAACTCGCCGAGGAGATTCTGCATGTCGATGGAACGATCTTTGTTCTGGTGCGAGATGGTGGTTGGGAACTGAAGGATTATCTTCCAAAGTTCAATGTGGGAGATCAGGCCCGGGTCCGCACCGAGTTCGTCTGGAACGCGCGCCCGCGCAAACTGATTGCCTATAACGCCAAGAGCGGGAAGAAACTATGGGAAAGGAAGGACAAGATCACGCCGCTGTCCGTGGCGGTGGCTGAGGGCAAAGTGGCGTACTACAACGGCGATCAGGTCGTTTCGCTGGATCAGACTTCCGGCAAGGTCCGGTGGGAAGGTGCGATGGCCGCGCGTCGCAGTCTTATCCCGTTCAACTTTGCTCCCCGCTTGGTCATCTACAAAGATGTCGTCCTGTTCGCAGGTGGAGAAGGCAAGATGCAGAGCTTCGATCTCGAGACTGGCAAGCAGTTGTGGGAGCAGAAGCATGATCCGTCGGGTTATCAATCGCCGCAGGATCTGTTGGTGGTGAACGGTTTGGTCTGGTCGGCGTCTGTCACAAGCGGTCGGGGTGAAGGCGTATTCCGCGGTTACGATCCGCGGACCGGTGAAATCAAGAAGGAGTTTCCGCCCAACGTGAAGACCTACTGGTTTCATCACCGTTGTTACATTGCGAAGGCGACCGAGAAATTTCTCATGCCGTCGCGCACGGGGATTGAGTTCATCGATCACGAAAAGGAACATTGGGATATCAACCACTGGGTTCGCGGTGGTTGTCTCTACGGCGTCATGCCAGCCAATGGATTGACCTACGCACCGCCGCACAACTGCGCCTGTTATCCCGAAGCCAAACTCTACGGATTCAATGCCTTGGCGCCGAAGTCGAGCAAACCGCTCGCGCTGGCGAAGGCGGACGTTGGCAGTCGTTTTGAAAAGGGGCCTGCTTTTGGGAAAGCGGTGAAGGAAGTGACCGCGAAAAAATCGGACTGGCCGACCTTCCGTCATGACTCGAAACGTAGCGGTTATTCGGGTGAAGGCTTGCCCGAGGAGATGTCGAAGGCATGGCAGAACAATCTCGGAGGTCGTTTGAGCGCGCTCACCATTGCGGGCGGTCAGGTCTATGTCGCCCAGATCGATCAACACACGGTTCATGGATTGGACGAAAAGACCGGCGACCTGAAGTGGAGTTACACGACCGGTGGTCGGGTTGATTCGCCTCCGACTTATTGGAAAGGCCGGGTGGTGTTCGGTTCCGCAGACGGCTGGGTCTATTGCCTGCGGGCGAACGATGGCGAATTGATCTGGCGGTATCGGGCCGCGCCGCAGGATCAGCGGGTGATGGCGTTTGAACAGGTGGAATCGGTCTGGCCGGTGCACGGCAGCGTCCTGATTCAGGAAGGCACAGCCACGTTCGTGGCCGGTCGTTCGACCTTCCTTGATGGTGGACTGCGGCTGATCAAGCTGGACGTGGCGTCGGGCAAGAAGCTGATGGAAAAGATCTGGGACAACATCGATCCGGAAACCGGCGAAGATATCCAGAATCGGCTGGAGACCTTGCAGATGCAGGTCGGTTTGCCGGACATTCTTTGCAGCGACGGCAAATATACCTACCTGCGTTCGCAGAAAATCGATGAGACCGGCAAACGGCTTGAGATGGGACCGATCTCCGGCAGTGCCGCGGCCCAGGGAGCTGCGCAGAAGGGGGATGGAACTCATCTGTTTGCACCGATGGGATACTTGGATGACACGTATTTCCATCGTGCCTACTGGGTCTACGGCAAGAACTTCGCGGGCGGTCACAATGGCTACTACCAGGCTGGCAAATACGCGCCGGCCGGCCGGATGTTGGTGTTCAACGAGACGAATGTGTTCGGCTTTGGTCGCGATCCGAAATATCTGCGTTGGACCACCACGATCGAACATCAGTTGTTTTCCGCTCCCCGAGAGATTCCGGATGCTCCGGCACCTGCCGCCGGTCGCGGCAAGAAGAAACCCTCAGGTGCCAATGTGACTTACGGCACTCCGAAGGGACTGGATCCCACCGGGAAAGCGGTCTCGGTTGAAGCATGGGTGTTCCCAGACAAAGGCACAGGCGTGGTATTCGCTCATGGCGGCCCACTGAACGGGTTCGCACTGACGCTCAATCGAAATTCGCCGACCTTTCTGGTTCGTGCGGAAAGCTATCTCAACCGACTGACCACCAAGCGGCGATTGAAGAGCGAATGGAATCACGTCGCCGTCGTGCTCAGTAAAGACGCCTCCATGAAGATGTATCTGAACGGTGAGCTGATTGCGGAAGGTGTTTCCGAGGCTTTGGTGGCGAAGACGCCGGCGCAGGGCTTTGATCTCGGATTGGACACCGGCAGCTCTGTAGGGGACTACAAACCGACGTTTGGTTTCACCGGTTTGATTGATGAACTGCGCGTCTATCATCGGGAACTTAGCGCGCAGGAGATCGAACTCAGTGTCCGGAATCCGGAGCAGGCCCGGGAGCGCAACAAGCAGGCGGTTCTCGCCTGTGATTTCGACAACGGCAGTGCCAAGGATCTGTCCGGCAAGAAGCACAACGGGCAGTTGAACGGTGTTGATTTCGGCAAGGGCAAGGTCGGCACCGCCCTGTGGTTTCGCAAGCAGGGAGGCGGCGGCAATTCGAAACAGAGCGATTCCTACGTGGAACGCGATTGGAACCGCGCCGTGCCGATGTTTGCCCAAGCGATGGCAATGGCGAATGACACTCTGTTCGTCGCCGGAGCGCCGGACGTGATGGACGAGGAATACACTTTCGAACGCATCATGGAGGGCGACAAGTCAGTGGATCCGATTCTGAGGGAACAGGACAATGCGCTGAACGGTGCCCAAGGCAGTGTGCTCTGGGGAATGTCGGTGAAAGACGGGCGCAAACGCAGCGGTATGTCGCTAAGTGCGCTGCCGGTTTGGGACGGGATGGCGGTTGCGAATGGTGGATTGTTCGTGGCCACGAAGGACGGTAGGATCACCCGATTCGGCAAATGATGACAAAGCTGCTCAAACCTCGAATTTCTGTGCTCGCCGGCGCTTGTCTGCTGTTTGGCGTGATTCAAGTGCTTGCCTGCACGGTTCCGGTGTTTCGATACGCCCTGGATCGTTGGCATCCGGATCCCTACGGAATCCACGTTTCAGAGGCCTGGCTCGAAACCGAAGCCGGCAAGGAATTCGTCAAAGCAGTGGGGGAACTGTCGCACACTCTGCAGATCGTTCCCGGTGAAGAGAAGGACGGGGAAGCGGCGCTGCTCCAACCGGCGCCGGGTTCACCCGAATTATGGCGAGGCAAGGCGGAGGTAGACGAGATTGCAAAATTGCTGACTTCACCTGCCCGCAAGAGTGTGGTCGACGGACTCGTCACCGGCAGTTCGGCTGTGTGGGTGATGGTCCTGTCGGGCGATACCAAGTTGGACACCGAGTTTGAAGCCAGCCTCACCAAGCGGCTGAAATATCTCGAACAGGTGGCTACCATCCCGCCGCAGGATCCTTTTGATCCGGAGAACAAGCTCGGCCCGGGACCGAAACTGGCGGTCGGTTTCTCGACGGTGAAGGTTCACCGGAATGATCCGGCGGAAGCGCTGTTTATCAAAATGCTGGCCGGACAGGACGGCGAGGAGTTGTTGCAGGGGAAGGAACCTTTTGCCGCGCCGGTGTTCGGTCGTGGGCGGGCTCTGGGAGCCTGGGCAGCAGCCGATCTTGATGACGAAGGCATCGATGAGCTGAGCTTGTTTCTGTTGGGCGCCTGTTCCTGCCAGGTCAAGGCGCAGAATCCGGGCTGGGATGTTTTGATCGATACAGATTGGGATGCCCGGCTGATGAAAGTGGCTATGGCCCTGGAAGCGGAGACGATGGAAGTCGCTGACGTGAAGCCAGATGCTGAATCGGATACCGATTCCGTGGCGAGTGCTGCACCGGTGGAAGCAAAACCAGAGGTCATGGTGTTTGGAAAAAGTGATCCCGAGCCCTCCGTTGCACCGGCAACTGAAACAGCCGCAGCTGAAACGAGTGACCAGGGCAGCAACTTCAAAGGTTCCTGGTCGGTCAGTGTCGGGGTGTTGTTGTTCTGCCTGTTTCTTTGGCGTCGGATGAGTCGATGATTATGAAAGCTCTTGTTGTTATTTTGGTCGCGATCGCCCTGTGCCTTTTGGCGATCAGCGGATTTCACGAACAGTCCACTACCTTAAATGCGAACTCGAAGGGATCGCTGATGGTGTTCTGCGCTGCTGGGATCAAGAAACCGGTGGCCGCCATCGCCAAACAGTATGAGGAAGAATTCGGCATCACCGTGCAGTTGCAGTATGGCGGCACAGGCACGCTCCTGAGCCAGGTGCGGGTTGCCAAGCAGGGTGACATTTTTATCGCGGCGGATGACGGAGCCGTGGAAGACGCCCGCAAGCACAAGGCGGTTCGCGAATCGGTGAAGCTGGCCATTCAATATCCGGTGATCGCCGTGCCGGCTGGCAATGTCAAGGGCATCAAGGAATTCAAGGACCTTCTGCGCGAGGATGTGAAAGTGGCGGTCTCCAATCCGGAAGCGGCCAGTATCGGCAAGCGCACGGCCAAGGCGGCGGGCGATCGTTGGGAGGCTCTGAAGGAGCACGTCGCCGTGATGAAGCCGACGGTCACGGAACTCGCTGCAGACCTGAAAGTCGGAGCCGTCGATGCCGCCGTGATCTGGAATTCCACAGTGCCTCAGTTTGAAGGGCTCGAAGCAGTCGAGATTCCGGAATTCAACGAACAGCGGGACAACGTGACCGCCAACGTGCTCGAAGCTTCCGAGCAATCGCAGGCGGCGCTCAAGTTTGCCCGCTATCTCGTCGCTCCCGAAAAGGGCGGGCAGACCTTTACCAAGATGGGCTTCAACGTGGCCAAGGGCGACTCCTGGGCGGAGAAGCCGGAGTTGATTCTCTACAGTGGGGGTGTGAACCGCCCGGCGGTGGAGGAGTTGCTGCGTGAATTCGCCGAACGGGAAGGCATTGAACTCACGACCGTGTTCAATGGCTGCGGCATTCTTTGTGCGTCGATGCAGGCAATGACGAACACGGCGAATCCGAAATTTCCGGATGCCTACTACGCCTGTGATCTCTGCTTTGTCCCCCCGGTGGCGGAACACTTTCCGGAATCCGTCATGCTGACCGAAACGGACATCGGCATCGCCGTCCGCAAGGACAATCCGAAGAAGGTCAAGACCTTGGCCGACCTGGCGCAACCAGGGCTGAAGGTTGGTCTGTGCAATGCCGAACAGTCGACATTGGGCTTCATGACGCAGGGAATGCTGAAGTCATCGGCGCTCTACGATTCGATCCGCAGCAATGTGGTGGTTGAAGTTCCGACCGCGGACTTCCTGATCAATCAGATGCGCGCGGGAGCTCTGGATGCCGCGATCGTCTACGAAGTGAACTACCAGTTGCAGGCCGAGCATCTCGAATTCCTGACGATCGATCATGAGGGAGCGAAAGCCGTGCAACCGTTCTCCGTCCGGGGCGATTCACCGAACGCCCAACTCGCGAGCCGCCTGTTGGAACATCTCCAAGCCAACCGCAAGCGATTCGAAGAAACCGGCTTCAAATGGACCGGCGACCAGGGTGCGGTCAGCAGCAAGGACATTGAGATCCCCGAGTGGTTGAAGCCGAAGAAGTGAACGCCTCTGACGGATGGCAGCGATTCGTGTCGCCCTTTCAGGGCTTTGAAGTGGGCTCGCGGGGACTCTCGCCCCACCAAACTATAGATCGTTGTCGCTACGATCGAGTGCCTGATCTTTTTCACGAACTTCCTCTCCCGGCGTGAGCGGTCAATAACTCGGTGGGGCGAGAGTCCTCGCGAGCCCACTTCAAAGCCCCGAAAGGGACGACGGTCTTTTCCCTCGCAGTCCTACTTCGCGTCGGGTTCGTAAGTTGTCAGTGAAATCTTCACACGCTTGCAGAGCTGGGCGACGTCGTCTTCATCCAGCACCAGGGTTCGACCGGGTTCGAAGGCGAGGACGGTGACGCCGTTGTCAGCGCAGGTCTGGATGGTGCGTTCGCCGATGCAGGGGATGTCGAAGCGCATGTCGTGGCCGTCCTTGGCGACTTTTACGGCGACGGCACCGCCTTCTTTGCCGGCCAGTTCTCCGCCGCGGGCCAGGCATTTGTCGGTGCCTTCGAATCCTTCGACGGCCAACACGGTTCCGTTCTTGACCACGACGATTTGGCCGATTTCGAGGCGGGAAACTTCGACGGCAATCTGGTGCCCAAATTTGACATCGGTGAGTTGTTCGTCGGTGAGTTTGGGACCGAGGTGGAAATCCGGGCCGGGCATGAGCGGGGTGAGCCAGGGCAGAGCGGAGATGAGTTCTACGCCGTCTTTGGCGAGTTCGTCCGCGATGCCGCCGAAGATGGTGTGCGCGTTCTTCTGTTTCAGCCGCATCAGCAATCCCAAGGCGCGGAAATCGGGTCGGAGATCGAAGAGGTTTTTGGGCGCGATCTGGCCGACCATGACGCACTTTTTCACTCCACGCGTGGCAAAGGCCTTGCTGAGCTTGTTGAGCTGGCCGACGCGCACCCATTCGATTTCGTCCACCAACTCGGCGAGGGAGGGATCGGTCTCTTTTTCGAACGCGGCGGCTACCAGACGCTTGACGCCCATGCTGCGAGCCTGCCGGGCGAATTGGAACGGCAGGGAGCGATTTCCCGCAATGATGCCGAGCGTTTCGACGTCCGATGACATGTGGGCAGCGTAGTCAGTTCGCGATGGCGCGTCCATTTTTTGGTGAAAACACAATTTATCGTTGCTCCGATCCATCGCCGGGGCACAATCCTCGCCCTTCCAAAATGAAAAATCTGTTGATCGTATCACTTATCCTCTTTGCCGCCGTCAGCCAAAGCGCCGCCGGTGACAGCCGCCTGTTTGAACTGCGCACCTACCACGCCAATGACGACAAACTCGATGCGCTGCATGCCCGGTTTCGTGATCACACGGTGAAGTTGTTCGAGAAGCATGGGATGGCGAATATCGGCTACTGGGTGCCGGCGGAGAACAAGGGAAACACTCTCACCTATGTCCTCGCGTATCCAAGTCGCAAGGCGCGTGACAAAGCGTGGAAGGGCTTTCTGAATGATCCGAAGTGGAAGGCGGCGTACAAGGCGTCGATTGCCGATGGCAAGTTGGTTAAGAAGATCGATCGGGTGTTCATGAACGCGACCGATTACACCCCGGCCATCAAGGCTGCCGCGGCGAATCCTTCACGGGCGTTTCAATTGCGCACCTACACGACACCGGAAGGCAAACTGAAGGGTTTGCATGCCCGATTCCGTGATCACACGGTGGGCTTGTTTGAGAAACATGGGATCACAAACGTTGCCTACTGGGAACCGATCGAAAAGCGCAAGGGAGCGGGGACCACGTTGATCTATTTCATTGCTGGCGAAAGCGCGGCTGCCATCAAGAAATCGTTCGGTGGCTTCGGGAAGGATCCCGCATGGCGCAAGGCCAAGACGGAATCTGAGAAGAACGGCAAGCTGACCAAGAAAGTCGTGGGTGTGTTCATGAATCCCACGGACTATTCCGCGACCAAGTAATTTTCGGATTTGCTTCCAGGC
>Ga0055584_100006221_pt1 | contig 11706 bp, 5 predicted proteins | sample OSDHelmetaG_FD_58716 | JGI IMG/M metagenome (GOLD analysis project Ga0055584, IMG submission 58716) | Pelagic marine sediment microbial communities from the LTER site Helgoland, North Sea, for post-phytoplankton bloom and carbon turnover... | ecosystem: Environmental > Aquatic > Marine >... | reverse complement strand
AAACTAGTTAAAAGGCTATATTTTAATATTTGTTTTATGTTTTTCATATTCTTTTACTATTAGTTTAAATCCCAGAATAATTTTGTTTCTGCAGCATCTCCTCCTATAGCTGAAGAGGCAGCATTGTAATTTGTTCCGTTTAAAGTTTGCTCAGTTACAGGATATGTATATCTAGCTGGGTAACCCGAAACTGCATCAACTGGTTCTGCCATAATTGGGTAATCTAATAAACGTATTGATGTCCATGCTTCAAACCCTCTATTAAACAAGGCTATCCATTTTTGGTTACCTATAACCTCTTTCCATGGAGTAGCTGCGGAACTTAATGCTAAAGCTGAATCATAATCAACATTAGACTGTGTTATATAGTTTGTGTAATCTTCAAACGTTCCTCCCCAATCTAAAATAGACGCCTCAATACCTGCTTCGTAATAATCTTTTGCAGATCCTCCAACATTAAATCCTCTTGCCGCAGACTCTGCTAACAAAAACTGAACTTCTGCGTAATCAAATATATTTCCAGGCAAAGTTGGAGATTCAAAAACTGCTGACAAATGCGAAAACGAAGAATATGAAGAGTTCGCTCCAATTGTTCCTCCTAAATATCCACCTCCGTCAACTTCTGTAAAAAACAATGGTAACCTTGGATCTTTAAAAGCGTTCATTAAATTTACAATTGTTTCTCCTGCAACAAAATCATCTCTACCACTAAGTACTACGTTATCGTATATAGGGTTAAAATTTGGTGAACCAGAAAAATAAGTAAAATTAGCATTATCTGAATTGCTTGTAAATACTCCGCTAATGTAAGCTTCCTCTACTGTTGACTGAGCAAAAGCAGGATCTACATCAGATAATAAAACACCCATTCTTAATTTCAGTGATGCTCCAAATTTTTTCCACAATTCAGCATCTCCTCCATAAATATTATCAGCTACACCAAAACTTTCGCTAGAAGTATCAAAAAGATCAATTGCAACAGTTAATCTGTCAATTAAATCTTTATAGATAGTTTCAGCATCATCGTAAACTGGTAAAAAGATATCGTCATTAATTGCTTCCGAATATGGCACATCACCAAATGTCTCAACTAAGTTTGCATAAGTATAAACTTCTAAAAGTTCTATAATTTGCAATTTATTAACCTTCGCATCGATATCATCTGGAAGAGAATATTCCGTTGCTTCAATAATTGTCTTTGCTTCTTCTAAATCTTTAATGATGTCTCGATATAAAAAAGCAAAATGTGTACTAGGAATACCTCTAGTTACTTGGTCATAGTTACTCTCATCTGTATAAGTAGTTTCCTGTAAATATTGAGCCCATAATTTAGTGTTGTTATTGTTAACACTTAAATCAACCATTTGGTCAACTAGGGCTTTCTGGGCACCTGTAAATAAAGATTCACCAGAAACCGTAGAGGGGTCTTTTATGTTTTTGTTCAAATCCTCTAGATTATTTGAACATGATGTTAAGATTACACTTGTAATCAATATATATAGTTTCTTCATGTTTCTTTAATTTTTAGAATTGTAGTTTAATGTTAAACCCATAATCTCTTGTTGTAGGTAAAGAACCTGCAGAATAACCTTGAACATTACCAGAACCTAATCCACTTTCTGGGTCAGCATGAGGTAAGTTTTTATGAATTATCCATAAATTAGAGCCAATAAAGCTTAAAGATGCACCTTCCAAGAAACTAGTATCAAAAATACTTTGAGGAAAATCATACGTTAAAACAACTTCTCTTAACTTAACATAACTAGCATCGTAAACAAAAGCTGAGTTTGGTAAATCGCTATAACCAAAAGCTCCAAAATCACTTGCTGCAATTCGAGTAGTATTTGTAGATCCATCTGCATTTACTCCAACGTTTACAAAACCTCCACCATCGGCTAGTGTATTCCTTACCGGGTTTCCTAAATCGTTAGTAAAAGCAGTTTCAGCATATAAACCTGTTGCCAAACCATAATACTGATCTAATGAGAATATATCTCCTCCTTTTTGAATATCAATTAAAAAGCTAAAAGATATATTTTTATATTTAAATTTATTCGAAATACCCATTTGCCATTCAGGGTTAGTATCTCCAATTACATTATCAGATGTAGTAGTTACAACATATGCTCCCGAATCAGCATCAATAACTTTTTGACCATCTAAATACGTATAATCTGTACCTGTAATTACACCATAAGCTTCCCCTACTCTTGCATTAACACTTACACCTCCTTGAAAAGATCCCAATGTTAGGTTTTCAATTCCTTCAGTTAAAGAAACTACTTCGTTTATATTTTTAGACCAGTTAACATTAACATCCCACTTAAAGTTGTTTGTTTTAACTGGAGCTCCATATAGAGAAACTTCAATACCTTTATTTTCAATTTCTCCTGCATTTAATAATGCTGAAGAATAACCTGTTGCTCTAGATAAAGGCACTTCAAAAATTTGATCAACTGAATTAGTCTGATATAAAGCAACATCAAACCCTACTCTGTTTTTAAGTAACTTCATTTCTAAACCAAGTTCAACACTTGTTGTTTCTTCTGGCTTTAAGTCTGGGTTATTTTTTACACTTTTAACAGATGTACTTGAAGCTCCACCTACAGCTGTGTTTATAACATATGAGTTTGATAAATTATCAAATTCTGCATCGTTACCTACTTGTGCATAATTGGCTCTAATTTTACCAAACGACAATACACTAGAATCAATTAAATTTGAAAAAACAAAACTACCCGCAACCGATGGATAAAAATAAGTATTATTATTGCTTGGTAAGGTAGATGAAACGTCTCTTCTAATTGTACCATCTAAAAAATAAGTATTCTTAAACCCTAAAGAAGCACTTGCATAAACACCATCTACTCCACCTTTTTCCAAAACCTCTACTGGTAAAGGTAAATTATCCTTACTGTTTTGTAATGAATAAAGTTTTTCAATAACCAATCCTCCACTTGTAGAGGCTGAAATTGATTCAAAAGAATTTCTTCTTATGTTACCACCAATTATACCTTTTAAGTTTAACTCTTCTGTCAAATCTTTATCAAAGTTAAACATCAAATCAAAATTCGTTTCTGTATTCTGAAGGTTTCTTCTTAAATAACCCGAAGAAACATTTCCTCTACTTATACCAAAAGCAGTAGCCACACTTCCGTTTGCTCTTCTTTCTTCTTGAATCTCACTATATGTATCTGTAGCAACTCGACCTGTAACGTTTAACCAATCGGCAAGCTCATAATTTAACGACATATTACCAATAAAACGGTGTCTTGTGTCATCCTGATAATTTTCGTAACGAGTCCAATACGGGTTATCCCAATAAATTGGAGTTGATCCAGCGTCTGAAGAAGATGGATTCCATGTAACATTTCTTCTTGTTGAAAAGTAAGCATCTTTCAGTTCTGAAATATCAACATTTGTTTGCCACCATTGTTTAAAGTTTGAAACAACATTATCGTTATAACCTGTTGAGTTTCTTCCTAAACCTTCTGATTTAATATAATTTGCCATTCCTGAAGCAGATAACTTATCGTTAAGTTTAGCTGTACCTCTTAAAGAAAAATTATTTTTCTTTATTGAACTGTTTGGCATAATACCTTTTTGGTCAAAATTAGTATAACTCAACCTAAAAGAACCTTTATCCGATGCGTTTTCAATAGCTACAGAGTTTGTAACAGTTACTGCATTTTCAAAGAAAGTTATTGGGCCATTTTCTGCATTTTCCCAAGGTGTTGCTGTTTGATAGTTGTCTAATTCTGGATCAAGTGAATCCCATTGATATACCAATAAATCAGAATCGAAAGCTGCTCCATAAGAACCATCCTCTGTATAAAGAGAAACTAAATCTTTAACTCCGTCTCCAGTTACATCTTCTTCGTAAAAACGGCTACCTGGTCCATCATAATATTGACCGTAACCCGCTCCGTATTGTGTTTGATATTTAGCAAATGTACTTTTATCTACTGAACCAATTGTAATTCCTGAGTTTATTGTAACACCAAGACCCTTTGAATTTTTACCTTTTTTTGTTTCAATTATAATTACACCATTCGCTGCTCTAGAACCATAAAGAGCAGATGCTGCAGCTCCTTTCAAAATATTTATTGATTCAATATCTTCAGGGTTAATATCTGAAGCTGTATTACCATAATCATAAGAAGCCCCTGATCCACTTTGTTGTGAGGCGGTATTACTATTGTAATTATTAATTGGAACACCATCAACTACGAAAAGAGCTTGATTGTTTCCACCCATGGATGAACTACCTCTAATAACAACATTAGTAGATCCACCCATATTGTTATTACGCTTTATTTGTACACCTGATGCTTTTCCTGAAATCGCATTTGTAAAATTACCACTCTTTACTGCTGCTAATTCCTCTCCTTTTACCTCTTGTGTTGCATAACCTAGCGATTTCTTATCTCTAGATATACCTAAAGCTGTAATTACAACTTCATTTAAGGATTCTGTATCCTCTAATAATTTAGCGTTAATAACTTGTTTTCCTGACGCAGAAATCTCTTGAGTTTCAAAACCCAAGTAACTAAATACCAATACCGATGAATTTTCCACTTTAAGTGTGTAATTTCCATCAAAATCGGTAACTGTGCCAAGTGCACTCTCTTTTACTACAACATTTACACCGGGTAATGCTATACCTTCAACGTCCGTAACTGTTCCTTCAACTGATTTCATGCTTTGAGAAAACACAAAATAAGTAGACAAAAACATGAACACTGAGAACAATAGTTTACAGTTTAATTTCATTTATATTTTTTTATCAATTAGTGTGTGCTAAAACTAATAATTAATACCCCCTCATTAAAAGTCTTCTTACAAATTTTAACATTTACAGGTTCCTTACATAATTTTAAAGAAACTTTAAATTTTTATCTAATTCATAATTTTGAAGACAAAAAACACCTATTGTAATAACAAATAAACAACACGAAATCGATAGTAGTTAAGAATTCCATTAAATTTACACAACAAAATCAAGTGTTGCAAAAACGAACATTTCTTAACAAATTTTAACATTTGAGGTGGCATTTAGCTTAAATAAGCTAATAAACAAACGTTTAATTAACATTGAAACAGAGTTAAAGCGTCAATTTGCTATGAATGCATAACAAAAAGGCAACATTTACTAAAAGTAAATGTTGCCTTTTACTATTAATGAAAATCTGATTCTATAATTAGAACAGATTAGATTAATTCACTTAACTACGATCTATTATTTTTTATTAACTATCCAATTTTCAACTAGTTCTTCTAAAATAGTAAGGGGCACAGCACCGTTAGTCAACACGACATCATGAAACTCACGAATATCGAACTTGTCGCCCATCTTCTTTTTTGCATTTTCACGTAGTTCAACAATTTTATTCATACCAATTTTATATGCGGTAGCCTGTCCAGGCATTACAATATGCCTTTCAACCATTCTTACTGCATCTTCTTTAGGATCGGGTGTGTTTTCAACATAGTACTCAATACCTTTTTCTCTAGTCCATTTTTTAGCATGTATTCCTGTATCAACTACTAAACGGCATGCCCTCCATAATTCCATTGCTAAACGACCAAAATCTGAATAAGGATCTTCATACATTCCTATTTCTTTAGGAAGAAATTCAGTGTATAACCCCCAACCTTCAATATATGCCGTATAACCTCCATATTTTCTAAACTTAGGAATATTTTCTAGCTCCTGAGCTATTGATAATTGCATATGATGCCCAGGAATTCCTTCGTGATATGCGAGTGCTTCCATTTGATATGTAGGCATTGTTTTCATATCATATAAATTAGCATAATACTTACCTGGTCTTGACCCATCTGGTGTTCCTCGCTGATAAAAAGCTTTACCTGCACTTTTCTCTCTAAAGGCCTCTACTGCCTTAACTACAATACCTGCTTTAGGTTTGGTAATAAAAAGAGCATCTAACTTTAATTTCATGGTATCAATAAGCGCAACAGCACCTTCTAAGTAATCGGCTTTACCTTTTTTATCATTTTTATAATAAAACTGTTCATCATTTTTCATGAATTTAAAAAAGTCTTGCAAGCTACCTTTAAACCCAACTTCTTTCATAATCGCTTCCATTTCGTTATGAATTCTTGCAACTTCTTTTAATCCTAAATTATGAATTTCTTCAGAAGTCATGTTGGTTGTAGTCACTCTTTGGAGTGCATTATTATAAAAGTCAACACCATTAGGAAATTTCCAAACACCACTTTCTTCAGTTGCTTTTTCTTCCTGAACACTCAAAAAGGCTATCAGTTTTTCATACGCTGGCTTCATGCTTTCAGAAAGAGTTTTCTCTGCTCTAAATACCAAGTTTTCCTTTTCATTATCTGCTAATTCTAATGCTGTAATTTTTGCCTTAAAGTCGGCAAACAATGTACTTTCATCATTCGAGTCTTCAAAAGGTTTTCCTTTTAAAAGGTTTTTTGAATCATCTATTACTTTAGGAAAAACAAATTTTGGAGGAAGAATACCTTTTTCTTCTCTGTCTCCTAAATTAACAATTAATTGATCTATCAATTTAGGTATCCCTTCTATACGCTTGATATAAGCTTCAGCATCTTTTTTACTTTCAACGCTATGCATATTTATTAAAAAAGAAGGAATCTCAGAATGTGTTCCAAACATTTGGTTAACAGGATAATTATGAAAACGATATTTAAAATCTGTTAATTCATTTTCTAAATCGTCTTTCAGCATACGGTAACTCAAAGCCGTCGACTTATCTAAAAGAGGCACTTTGACCGAATCTTTAAGATATTTCAAACGTTCTTTTGTTTTCTCTAAATCTTTTTCTTCTTTTTCTTTTGAAATATCATCCCACTTACCATAATCATCGGTCTTTATCCCTAATCTAGTTTGGAGCATTGGGGACTCATTTAGGTGTTCTTGAAATTGAATTTCAAACCATTTATTAAGTTTTTCTGATGATTCAGATATCTCTTGTTTTGTTGGTTCTTTAAGTTTAGGCTCGCTTTTTTGCTTGCAACCAATTGGCAACATTACAGTAATAATTGATGCTAAGAACAATGTTTTTTTTATTTCCATTTCAATTTTTTTTAAAAAAAAATCCTATAAAATATTTATAGGATTTTTTACAAAAATGATTCTTAATTATTATCCCACCAAACTGGTGTAACTAAATTTGGCACTATTACAGCATTAGGGTTATTTATACGTTGATCCTGTGGAACAAGTAACCTAACTGGAATAACATCAATATCAGCATTAGGATTAGGTGTTAGCTCAGGAAAACCTGTTCTTCTAAAGTCATTATATGGCTCCATTGATGAAAACATAGCTACATATTTTTGTGTAATAATATTTTCCAAATCTACTGTAGCTGTAACCTCGGTAACAAACGTAGGATCTATCGAGTCTTCTGTAACTTTAAGTACCGAAGCTTCTACTGCTGCAACAAATGCAGCTTTTGCTTCAATTGGATTACTAACAAGTAGAGCTTCAGCTTCAATAAATTTAGCCTCTACGTAAGTAACCATTCCTATATTCTTACTATTAGATGCTATAAATGCACCAATATCAGATGTAGTATTTGTTGTAGTATCACCTGAACTATTTCCTGAATATCCTCCCTCGTTATCTAATGTTGCGTAAAATGGCAACCTAGGGTCTTCTGTAGATTTTAATAAATCTATAAAAAATTCTCCCATTTTCAAATAACCTGATCTTTCACTTTGAAAAGCTGCCCATTGATTTCTTTCATTTCCAGCCTCACCAAAAACAGCTTCCAAATCATCTTCGCTAGAAGTGAAGTTAGAAGAAGCTATAAAGCTAGCTGCATCATCCAAATTACCTAACCTTAACGCATACCTAGCTTTTAAAACATAAGCTGAGTTTTTCCATTTACTAACATCTCCCTTATACATAAAATCATCAGACCCTGGTAAAAGTTGATTACTAGATGAAGGCATATCAAATAATGTTATTGCATCATCTAAAAGTATTTGTAATTGCTCATAAATTACCTCTTGTTCATCATAACCAGGTTGAAAGTTACCTTCTAGACCTCCAAAAGCTTCAAGAAAAGGCACATCGCCCCAAACATCTGTAGCATATGATAAATTAATAGCAGCCAAAACCTTAGCTATCCCACTATAATAAGGATGAGTAGCCTCAAAGTCATTTTGCATTATATCTGTATTAATTAATATATTAGAATATATAGCATCCCATTCATTTTGAGTGGCTGTTTCTGGAATATTATAATTAGCATAACTTACATATTGATCAGAAGCACCTGCTAAATGTTGTGTAAACATATTTGATAACCTTGCCAAACCTGATGTATGAACAGCAAATGAAGCTACCTCTATTTGAGCTAATAATATATTTGGAGGCACGCTTGATGGAACCGTTGGATCTTCATTAAATGTATCTAACTCTCTATTACATGAAAGCACTAACAAGGCTAAAACACTCGATAGTATTATTTTTATATATTTTTTCATTTTATATATTTTTTAAAGAATTAAAGATGAATTTTAACTCCAAAACTATATGATTTAGTTCCTGGGTTATTAAAATAATCTAGCCCACCAATGTTAGATCCTGCTCCTGTTAAGCTTGTTTCTGGATCTACACCTTTATAATCAGTCTCTAACCATAAGTTTCTTGCTCCAACTGTTATATCGATACTATTAATAAATTTAATTTCAGGTTTAAAATTATAACTTAAAGAAATATCTCTCAATCGAATCCAACTACCATCTTCTACAAATTGTTCGGCTGCGCCGCCACCATCTCCAACAAATCTTGTGTAATATGTATTTGCATCTATTTCAGTTACATTAGCACTTCCGTCTGTATAAACGCCAGGAATAACATAGTTTCTTTCTCTATCTGCAGATGCCTCAGACCTACCAATATTGTTTAATCTGGCTAAAGTTCCATTCCAAACATCTCCTCCTTCTCTTATATCTAACAATGCAGATAATGTGAAATTTTTATATCTAATTGTATTTCTAATTCCCATTAACCAATCTGGATTTGGATCCCCTATATTACCTGTTTCCGAATCAATGGCAGGTAATCCTGTTTCTTCATTAATTATCAAATTTCCATTATCGTTTCTTTCCCATTTTGTTCCAAAGAAAGCTCCTAATGGTTCTCCAACAATCGCAAATGATCCAATAGAATTAAAAGCCGCCTCTATTGACACTTCTTCAACACCATTAGCCAACTCTAGGACTTCTGACTTATTTTGAGACCAATTAACTGCTAAATTCCAGTTAAAATCTTTAGCTTTTAAAACATCTGCATTAATCTCCAACTCTAATCCTGTGTTTTTTAACTCACCTCCATTTTGATAACTACTTGTAAACCCAGATTCAGCAGCTACAGGTACAAACAATAATAGATCTTCTGTTTTTTGATCATAATAAGTTCCTGAAAAATTTAATCTATCATTAAAGAATCCTAGCTCTAAACCGAATTCTACAGCCTTTACAACTTCTGGTCTTAAACCTAAATTCCCTAAGGTATTTGAAATACCGAAACCATTTTCTCCTAAATAAGGAAAACTTAACCCATTTGTAAACCCATCAGTAATTGTTACTTGTCTAAATGGTGTTTCAGTTCTATATGGATCTGGAGCGATTCCTGCTTCAGAATAAGCCCCTCTCAATTTAGCATAACTAAACCATTTAGGCATATCAATAAAATTAGACGGCAAAACAGATAATGATGTTGAAGGGTAAAAAATATTATTCTTTTCTGTACCGTACGTTGAAGACCATTCATTTCTTCCTGTTAATGTAAGGAACATATAATCTTTGAAAGAAAATTCTACTTGAGAGAAAATTGCTTGTGTTATTGATTTTGTTTCTGCATTTGAAGAATATAACTCCGAGGCATTAGATAAATTATAAGTACCTGGCACTGCTAATGTACGCCCTCTTGAAAACAAACTTTCAAAAAACTGGCTTGTAACATTGAAACCTACAGTATAATTTAAACCTAGATTTTCTATAATATCTCCTTGACCAGAAAATAACAAATCTGAATAAAATTCACTATTAACTGTTTTTCCAAAATTTACTTGACCTAAACCAGAAGTAGTGTCATCTCCTAAAGATGACACTGCATAAACTTGCCTATTTGAATCAGTATAAGTATCTACAGATCCTACTAGAGACACATTTAACCATGGATTATAAGTATAATTTAATTTTAAATTACCTGTAATTCTATTAACTTCATCTGTATATTGATTTTCTTCAGCTGTATAGTACGGATTGTCATAAATGCTAAAATAAGTCTTCATATTTCCATTAGCAAATCTACTATCTCTTAAATCATAAGAAGCAGGAGCTCTAGTTAAGCCTAGCATAACACCAGCTAAATTACTCCCGTTTTGAGCTTTTACACCTGTCGTTCTTGCATAAGATACACTAGTACTTACCTCAAAATTATCTGTCACCTTATTACTACCATTAAACCTAGCAGTTATTCTTTTTAATGCTGTACTTGGTATTACTCCCTCTTGTTCTGTTCTACCTATTGAGGCTCTAAAGCTTCGTTTATCATCTCCACCAAAAACAGAAGCATTAGCTGTTGTTGTAACCCCTGTTTTAAAAAAATTATCAACATTATTATAAGATTCCAACCCTTCTGTTTCACTTATATTGGGTCCCCAACTACTCGATGTTCCTGAAGAAATATCATCATCCGTACCATATAATGTATCTGGACCTGGATCTGCAGTAGAAAAAACACCATCTAAACCTTGTGCATAAGTTCTTTGCAATTTAGGCAACTTATTTACTTTTGAAAATTCCGTGTTAAAAGAAAGATCAACCCCTAAACCTTTTGCTTTTTTCTTAAGGGTATATAAAATAACTCCATTTCCTCCTCTTGCTCCGTATAGAGCAGCAGCAGCAGGACCTTTCAATATTGTTACATTCGCAATATCATCTGGGTTAATATCTAGTGCACGATTAGAGTTATTTACCCCTGATAAATTTGCATTAAATGGGTTATCACCTGCATCGGTCGTATTTGTAGAGTTATCAAATGGCACACCGTCAACAACTATAAGAGGCTGATTTTGGCCTGATATTGTTGAAGATCCACGAATAACAATTTTACTTGAAGCTCCTGGTGTTCCTCCACTACCAATTACCTGGATCCCCGCTGCTTTTCCGGCAAGCGCTTCAACTATATTGGTTTCGGATGATCTTTCTAAATCTTTATCATCAACCTGAGAAATGGCAAAACCTAAAGATTCTTTTTGTCTTTTAATACCCAATGCTGTAACTACAACCTCATTTAAAGATTCAGCATCTTCAACTAATCTTACATCAATACGTTGTTTACCTACAACCAGTAATTCTTTTGTTTCGAAACCCAAATAGCTAAATACTAACACTGAAGTTTCGCCAACTTTAATAGTATAATTACCATCAAAATTGGTCACACTTCCTAAAGCACTTCCTTTTACAATAACATTTACACCTGGTAATGCTAGCCCTTCTTCATCTGTAACTGTTCCTTCAACTGATTTTACGCCTTGTGCAAACATAAAATAAGTAGACAAAAACAAGATCACTGAGAACATTAGTTTACAGTTCAATTTCATTTATGTTTATTTATATATTAGTGTTTTTAAAACTAAGACTTATTTCTCTTTTCATAAAAAGCTTTCTAAAAATTTAACA
>Ga0055584_100006220_pt1 | contig 11707 bp, 23 predicted proteins | sample OSDHelmetaG_FD_58716 | JGI IMG/M metagenome (GOLD analysis project Ga0055584, IMG submission 58716) | Pelagic marine sediment microbial communities from the LTER site Helgoland, North Sea, for post-phytoplankton bloom and carbon turnover... | ecosystem: Environmental > Aquatic > Marine >... | reverse complement strand
GGGGGGGGATTATAAAATTAGCGACTGTAAAACTCAACAACGAGTTGTACATTTATGCTTTGTTCGAGCTCATCAGGCTGAGGAAGTCTAGTCATCGTGCCTTGTAAGGAGTCCGCTTTGACCTCAAGCCATGGTGGTGTGTTGTTGTATTGTGAACCATCTAGGTTACGAGTGGCTACCTGACGGGAAGAGCTTTTTTCCCGAACCGTTAAGTCATCACCAACGGAAACAACATAACTTGGAATATCAACTTTCTTTCCATTTACCAACAAATGCCCATGGTTTACGAATTGACGAGCAGACTTGCGAGTCTTAGCAAAACCAGAACGATAAACGACATTATCAAGCCTTGTTTCAAGGTAGGTAAGAAAATTCTCACCGGTAATGCCTTGCTTTTTCTTGGCTTTTTGAAAGAGGTTGCGGAATTGTTTTTCTGTCAAACCGTACATCATGCGCAGTTTCTGCTTTTCCAAAAGTCTTGCACTATAATCACTGGCTTTTCTACGGAAATTAGGTCCGTGTTGACCTGGAGGATAAGTGCGACGCTCAAAAGATTTATTCGCTGGAAATATCGCCATTCCAAAACGGCGATTTATGCGTGTGGTTGGTCCTGTATATCGTGACATTTTAAATGAGGGATTGGAGGAAAATTAAACCCGACGTCTTTTGGGTGGACGACAGCCGTTATGAGGAACTGGAGTTACATCAATAATAGCAGAAACAATAAAGCCAAGACTCTGTAACGCTCTAATTGCAGAATCACGACCCATTCCTGGACCTTTCACCTTAACAAGAACTTCTTTCATTCCGTGCGACATGGCTACTTTACCAGCGTCCTGAGTAACAACTTGGGCAGCATATGCGGTAGATTTTCTGGAACCTCGAAAGTTACATTTTCCAGAACTCGACCATGAAATAACATTTCCTTTAATATCAGTGAAAGAGACTTTGGTATTATTAAAGGTAGCCACTACATAACAAATACCGGATGTAATATTCTTACTTCCTTTGGCTTTTCGAACTTTGACCTGTTCAATGTTTGCACCTAGCAGATCTGCAGCAGTCTCTTCTTTTTTCTCGGTTTTTGAACCGTCAGGTTGATCGGTGGAATTTGTCTCCTCTTTAGTCGCAGTAGAAACAGGCTTATCTGTAGGAACTGGACTAACCTGCTCCTCATTATTTTGTTTATCTTGATCTTCGCTCATGGAAATTGGGGTTGCCTAGATTAGCTCTTGCGAACTACACCAACGGTTTTGCGCCCGCCTTTACGGGTTCTTGCATTTGTAATTGTTCGCTGCCCTCTAACAGGAAGACCTCTTTGGTGCCTAAGACCGCGGTAACTTCGTATACTTTGCAAACGCTTAAGGTTATTAGTGATTTGACGACGTAAGTCACCTTCAACCATAACTTTGTTATCGATTATATAATTGCTGATTAGACTAAGATCCTGTTCTGAAAGGTCTTGAGTCCGTCTGTCAGGATCAATTCCTGTTTCTTGGAGAATTTTCTGTGCTCTAGTTGGTCCAATTCCATAAACATACCGCAATGAGAAAGCGATTTTTTTACGATTTGGGATATCTACTCCTAATAATCTGGCCATAATAATATTGTTTTAAAAGATTTTAAATTTAAGCACCCTTGAAAAAATAAGCGAATAACCCAAAAACAAAAAGGGCAATTGATATAATAATTAGTGGCCTCCATTGAGCTTCAAAATCCTTAAGTTCTAAAGTTTCAATACCACGATTTGAGGTGGATGAACGACCACGAATTCTACCTTTTCGAAGAAAACCATCGTAATGCCTCTGCAACAAAAATGTCTCAATTTGTCGCATAGTATCCAAAACTACACCAACGATAATTAACATTCCCGTACCTCCAAAAAATGTAGCAACATTGTAGGAAACATTTGCCGTCTTAAATATAAAGTCAGGAAAAACGGCTATTACGGTCAAGAAAATTGATCCAGCTAATGTTAGACGAGTCATAACAAAATCCAAGAATCTAGCTGTATGCTCACCAGGTCTAACCCCAGGAACATAGCCACCATTCTTTTTTAAATCATCTGCAATTTGTACCGGCTTAAACATGATCGAAACCCAGAAATAACTAAATACAAGAATAAGGCCACCATACACCAAATAATAAAACCATCCACGCCCAGCGAATGCATTCGCTAAGTCAATAGCCCAATTTGTTTCATTAGGAGAATCTGCAATGGCCGCACCCAAAGTCCTAAGAAGTTGTGCTGGAAACATTAGTATTGCACTTGCAAAAATAACAGGCATCACGCCTGCATAATTAACTTTCAAAGGAAGAAATGAGCTTTGACCCCCAAAGACTTTTCTTCCAACCATTCTTTTGGCATATTGAACGGGAATTTTTCGTTGTGCCTGCGTTACAGCGATGATTCCGCCCACAACAAGAAGAAATAAACCAATCATCAAAGTAGCTTTTACAAAAACGATATTTCCTTCAAATGGATCACCAAAAACTAAAGAATATGCATCTGCCAAAGCTTTGGGCAAATCGGCAAGAATCCCAACGGTAATGAGTAATGATATTCCATTCCCAATGCCCCTTTGAGTAATTTGCTCGCCCAACCACATAAGAATTAGAGAACCAGTCGTAAGAAAAATGATAGAGTTGACGAGGAAAAGCGTTTGTGATGAAGCAACTACAATATTACCAAGGGGTTGTCCATCTCGTCCAATTTCAGAAGGGTTAAATCCCATTATCAAGCTACCTGGACTATCTCGCAAAGCTACGGCTAATAGGCCCCCTTGTACTAGACAAATAATAATAGTAAGGTATCGAGTGTATTGTGATATTTTTTGCCTACCTGGTTCTCCTTCTTGCTGCAGTCTCGCTAAATGAGGAAATACCGCTCCCATAAGCTGCATAATAATAGAGGCACTTATGTAAGGCATGATACCAAGAGCGAAAAGAGCACCATTAAGTAATGCACCACCGGTGAACATATTGTAGAAACCAAGAATATCATTTTCTCCAGTATCGCTACGCGTTTGTTCGCGAAGTTCAAAAAATTCTTTAATTGGAGATGGATCTACTCCAGGCAAAGGTATATTGGCACCAACCCTTGCAATAAATAACAAAGCTAAGGTGAAGAAAATCTTCTGCCTAAGCTCAGGTATTTTTAAGGAATTGGTGAATGCAGAAAGCATTAGAAAATTAGGATAGAGTTATACTGCCACCCGCAGTTTCAATTTTCTTCGCAGCGGAAGCCGAGACAAAATTAACTTCGACCTTAAGAGATTTAGTTATATCTCCAGAGCCAAGAAGTTTAATAAATTTAGCATTGGATCTAATTAGCCCTGCATCCTTTAGAGTTTGAAGATTCACTATATCAGACTCAAGAACTTCGAGTTTGCCAATATTGACAACTGCTATGTCGGTTTGAAAGCGTGTACGATTAAAACCCCGTTGAGGAAGTTTCCGATATAAGGGCATTTGACCACCCTCAAATCCAGCTCGAAGAGAATAACCTGCACGAGCTCCTGCTCCCTTGTGTCCACGACAACAAGTCTTTCCGTGCCCGTTTCCTTCTCCTCTACCCAATCTTCTTTTGGGTCGATTTGCACCTGATGGTAAATTAAATTCTTTCATAAAAATATTTGCTGAAAGGGGTTATGAACTAACTGGTAAAATGGGGGAATCAGTTTCAGAGGTAAAGGCAGGCCCCCTTACAGTTTCTCCTCTTATCAGCGAGATTTCCTTGGCAGATCGTAAATCGCACAAGCCTTTCATAGTAGCCGCCACCACAGACAAAGGATTGTTTGAACCCAGAGACTTTGAAAGAATATTTTTTATACCAGCACCTTCTAATACTGCACGAACACCTCCACCAGCGATAATTCCCGTTCCTTTTCTGGCTGGTTTAAGTAAGATTTTACCACCGTCAAAGTTGGAAAGGATCGCGTGGGGAATGGTTTCTCCTGCCAGCGAGACTGGCTTCATTGACTTCTTTGCTTGTTCAGTTCCTTTGCGAATGGCATCAGGAACCATTTGAGCTTTTCCATAGCCATAGCCTACATTGCCTTTTTGGTCACCAACTACTACAAGGGCAGCAAAGCTGAATCTGCGACCACCTTTGACCACTTTTGCACAACGATTAACATGTACAACTTTTTCAAAAAGTTCATCTTCCTCCAACACCACAGTGTCGGGAGACTTACGGGATTTATTTCTTTTATCGGCCATTGTAATTAAAACTCCAAACCTACTTTGCGAACGGAATCAGCAAATACTTTAACACACCCATGGTACTTTCTTCCCGCACGGTCAAAAACGAGTGTCTTGAAACCAGCTGCCTTGAGCCGCTCACCTAATATAGTACCAACTTTTTCGGAACCAGATAGATTAGGTAAACATCCTTTGAGCTCTTTTTCATTCGTTGATACAGCCAACAGGGTATTGTAAGACTCGTCGTCGATACATTGGGCGTGAATATTCTTGTTAGTAAAACGGACAGCAAGACGAGGACGGTCTTTCGTACCAATAATTTTCTTTCGAATGCGCCACTTTCTTTTTTGTAAAAGCTCTCTTTTCTTTCCTAAATTCATATAAATAATTATGCGGATTTCTTGCCTTCTTTGCGGCGGACATAATCCCCCACAATGCGAACACCCTTTCCTTTGTAAGGTTCGACTGGGTAATAGTCTTTGATTTCCGCTGCTAATTGCCCAACTTTTTGTTTGTCTGGGCCTTCAACATGGATTTTAACATTATCAGCTACAGTAACACTTACACCTTCTGGAATCGAATGGTTAATGGGGTGTGAATATCCTAGTTCTAGTCCAATTTTCATACCACTAACTGCGGCTCGAAAACCAACACCCTCGATTAATAAATCTTTGCTGTATGGAGAAACAACTCCAATAACCATGTTGGCGATTAAGGAACGAAAAGTTCCTTGAATAGCACGGGTGCTACGGTTTTGATCCTTTGGTATAACGATGATTTCCTTATCTGAAATATCCAAGCTTATTGACTCATTGAGTTCTTGCTCCAAGACGCCCTTTGGCCCTTTAACCTTAACAACAAAATTATCGACATTAATTTCAACTCCAGATGGAATTTGGATGGGTAAATTTCCTATTCTGCTCATATTAGAATCTCCTACCAAACGCTGCAAAGTAACTCGCCGCCAAGTTTTTCTTTCCTTGCCGTGCGATCGTCAATAATTCCTTTAGGAGAGCTGATAATAGAAATCCCTAATCCACCCAAGACGCTAGGGATCTCTCTATATCCGCAGTAAGATCTGCGACCAGGCGTACTAATACGACTAATACCCTTGATTGCATGCTCTCCTGAAACATATTTTAGCTCGATTTCAAGGGATTTAAATCCCTTATCGTTAGCACTTTCATTACAATCAGATACGAAGCCACGATCCTTTAAAATCTTTGCTAGTCCAGCACGCAAATTTGAGTGAGGGTATGAGCAACTTGACTTTCCAGCCAAACCAGCGTTGCGTATTACTGTTATAAAATCTCCTATTGTATCGTGTACAGACATCTTAAGTAAATTGTTGATGGTTACCAAGAGGCTTTGATTACACCGGGTACTTTGCCCTCAAGGGCAAGTTCTCGAAAAGAAATGCGAGACAAACCGAACTTTCTTAACACTGCACGAGGTCTTCCTGTAAGCGAACAGCGATTAACCAAGCGGACAGGGGAGGAGTTCTTGGGAAGTTTAGTGAGCTTTGCTTGGGCTGCATAAAATTCATCTTCGCTCGTGTTAGGGTCGGAAAGAATCTTTTTTAATGCTTCTCGCTTTGCGGAAAAACGAGCGACCATTTTTGCTCGCTTCACATTTCTTTGAATTGCTGATTTCTTAGCCATAGTAATAAGTTTATAAATTAAGCAGCTTGTTCGGCAGCTTGTGCTGATTGTTTGCGAAAAGGCATACCGAGTAATTGAAGAAGTTCCATACCTTCTTCGTCATTGTTCGCGGATGTTGTAATACATACATCTAAGCCTACATTCACCCTTTGTCTCTCTACATTAATTTCGGGAAAGATACTATGATCAATAATACCTAATGAATAATTACCATTACCGTCTAATTTAGCACGGACTCCGCGAAAATCTCGAATGTTAGGTAAAGAGATTGCAATTAAGCGGTAAAGGAATTCCCACATTTGGTTACCCCTTAAAGTAACTTTCACTCCAACAGGCATTCCTTGTCTAAGCTTAAAATTTGAAACACTTATTTTTGCTTTTACGATAACTGGTGATTGTCCAGATAGATTCGCAATGTCGTTTCTGAGATCTTTGATGCCATTTTTGTCCATCTCAGCTCCAAAAGAAGAATTAAGCACTACCTTTTCAATTTTGGGTACTTGATGTACATTTACATAGCCCATCTTTTTCATAAGGGCAGGAACAACGGTTTGTGTGTAAACTTCTTTGAGTTCTGGGGTTTTCATGACTTCTTAGAAAAATAAATCAATTTGCGTCTTTGACATTTGATATATGAATGGATGCCTCCCTTTCGACTATTGAGCCTTGGGGGTTATCCTGCGTTTTTCGTTCGTGTTTTTTAACAAGGTTTACACCTTCGACCAAAACACGGTTTTTTTCGCGAAGGACTTCCAGGATCTTACCTTTACTACCTTTATGATCTCCGGCGATTACGACGACCTCTACTCCCTTTTTAAGTTTTTTAGTCATTTTATAATACTTCAGGGGCCAAAGATATAATCTTCATAAATTTTTGCCGCAATTCACGAGCAACTGGGCCAAATATACGGGTACCCTTAGGGGACCCATCATTATTAACAATGACGCAAGCATTTTCATCAAAGCGTAAATAACTTCCATCACGACGTTTCATGGGAGATTTAGTTCTAACAACTACTGCACGTACAACTGTACCTTTCTTTACGGAAGCGTCCACAGAACTTTCTTTTACATGACAAACAATTATATCACCCACACCAGCCGTTTTTTTAAGCTGACCAATCCGACGGATCATACGTACCTGTTTGGCTCCAGTGTTATCAGCGACTTCTAATCTGCTAAGTAGTTGAATCATATCGGTGTCTTAAAGGGTAGGGGCTTTTTCAATTAACTCTAAAACGCGCCAACACTTGAGTTTACTCAAAGGACGAGAAGAAACTATTCGTACTTTATCACCCACATTTGAAAGATTCTCTTCGTCATGTGCATGTACAGTTGTCTTGCGCCTAATCTCTTTTTTATAGAGGGGGTGTGGAGTTTTGTACTCGTAAACCACCTTAATGGACTTGTTTCCAGTTTTCGATCGAACAATTCCAATCAATTGTTTACGAATATTCCTGTTAGCATTATCGGTCATTAGAAAACTTAATTTGATTGATTTTTAGTAACTTGAAGTTGAGTGAATAAACGAGCACGATCACGTCTTATCGACTTTATCAAGTGGGGTTTCTCAACTTGTCCAGTTTGTTTACGCACTTGGAGTTGAAGAAGTTCTTCACCAAGTTCTCGGAGTTTTTTCTCAATTTCTGGTGAGGAAAGATCTATAATTTCAGACATTTTCATTACAAATTCTAATAGGATCGAGCTCGAGTAACTAATCTGCAGCGAAACGGTAGTTTAGCATCTGCTAAACCTAGGGCTTCTCTTGCCAGAGTGAGGGAGCATCCTGCAATTTCGAATAATACATGCCCAGGTTTAACAACTGCAACCCAATGATCAACGGGACCTTTTCCTTTCCCTTGACGCGTCTCTGCAGGTTTTTTTGTAACAGGTTTGTGTGGAAATACCCTAATCCAAACTTTACCTTTACGTTTGAGGTGACGATTAATCGTCACACGTGCAGCTTCAATTTGATTAGATGTCATTCTACCGCGAGACAAGGATTGTATTCCAAATTCTCCAAAGGCAACCGTGTTGCCTCGAGAAGCCGATCCACGAATTCTCCCTTTATGGACCTTCCTGTATTTTGTGCGTGATGGTAAGAGCTTAGGCATGAGACAATGGGTTTAGAAAATTTTATCGTCGTCCTTGAGGCAAATCCAGCACTTGATACCAATAATGCCATATACTGTGTTTGCTTCGACTAATCCGTAATCTATATTTTCACGCAAAGTGTGTAAGGGTACCCTACCTTCACGCAGTTGTTCTGTTCTGGCAATATCTGCACCTGCTAAACGACCGGCACATTGGATCCGAATTCCTTCTGCACCCATGGACATAGTAGTTTGAACGGCTTTTTTCATTGCCCGACGGAAAGCAATTCTTCTCTCAAGTTGCAAAGCAACACTTTCCGCAACAAGAGAGGCAACTAAATCAGGTTTTTTTATTTCCTGAATTTCTAACCGTACTTCTTTTCCAACAGTTTTATTGAGAGAATCCCTCAAAGAATCCAGCTCTTGACCTTTCCGCCCAATGACAATACCTGGGCGGGCTGTCCAAATTGTAACACGAGTTCGCGTAGAAGCACGCTCTATAACAATACGAGGAACGGAAGCGTAGCGTAGCTTTTTCTCTAAAAAGCCACGAATGGCATTATCCTCCTTCATAAAAGAGGAATAATCAAATTTATTGGCATACCAGCGAGCACTCCAATTCCTTCGTACACTTAATCTAAAGCCGATAGGATTTACTTTTTGTCCCATATCTTAAATTTTTTCGTCTGTTAATGTTATACGCAGATGGCTCATACGTTTTTTGTAAGGATGAGCGGATCCTCGAGCACAGGGACGGAAGCGTTTTAATGCCGGACCCTCCTCAACAATGGCTTCGCTAATAAAAAGATCATCTGCACTTAAATTAGCGTTATTTTCAGCATTAGCCATTGCTGACTTTAAAGTTTTATCGAGCATGCGAGCAGCCTTGCGAGGGATATATTTTAAAAGAGATAGCCCTTCAGTCGCTTTGCGGCCAGGTAAAATACGAGCAACTTCCCGAGCTTTCTTAGGGGATATCCTCATGTATTTGGAGTATGACTTTATTTCCATATCTACTTCTGGGTATGAGGATTATGAGATTTGAATGCACGCGTTGCGGAAAATTCACCTAATTTGTGACCTACCATATTTTCCGAAACATAAACTGGTAGAAAGTTCTTCCCATTATGCACCGTAAAATTAAGTCCAACAAAATCAGGAGTAATGGTGGAACGACGTGACCATGTCTTGATCGGCTTACGATCACCATTGTCTTGGGCTTTCTGCACCTTTTTCATAAGGTGTGGATCAACAAAGAAACCTTTTTTTATAGATCTAGTCATAATAAATTATTTAACTCTGCGACCATTTCTGCGAGTTATGATCATAGAATTTGATGGTTTAGACTTTTTACGAGTAGGAAAACCTTTAGATAGTTGACCCCAAGGAGAAGAAGGATGACCACCACCTGAGGTTCTTCCTTCACCACCGCCCATTGGGTGATCGACTGGATTCATTGCAACACCACGAACACGGGGACGTCGACCCTTCCAACGATTTCTACCCGCCTTCCCAATGGTAGCTTTTTGATGATTACTGTTACCAACAGCACCTATTGTGGCTCGACAGTTTGCTTTAACTAAGCGAATCTCTCCACTCGGTATTTTTAATGATGCGGAGTCTCCATCTATAGATATTAGACGGGCCTCACTTCCAGCGGATCTACAAATTTTGGCTCCGGCTCCAGGTAGCATCTCAACGCAATGAACTTTTGTCCCCATTGGTAGAAACTTCAATGGCATAGCATTCCCGATTTTAAATTCGATACCTTGGTTTGAACTTTGCAATAATTCTCCTACTTCAATTTTTTCTGGTGCGAGAATGTATGATTTAACTCCATCCTTGTACTCAATAAGCGCTAAGTTGGCTGTACGGTTAGGATCATATTCTAGTGCGATAACTTCAGCAAGTTGATCCACGCGTTCTCTGCGAAAATCAATTTGTCGATAAAGTCTTTTGTGCCCACCTCCTCTGCGTCGACTAGTAATGCGCCCATAAGAATTTCTACCCTTTTTTCTGTGATGGCCAGAAGTTAGAGATTTTTCGGGTCGTTTTTTTGAAAGCTCTTGTTTGTTCTTGAGGTAAAATCGACCGCTAGGGGTAACAGGTTTTTGTTGTAAAATAGCCATAATAAAAGTCTCGGTTAGGCAAGATCAATACTATCACCAGCTTTCAGAGTGATAATAGCTTTTTTGCTTAGGGCAGTAAAACCATGTTTTCCTCTACGCATGCGATCTCGTTTTGTTTTAGGCTTTTGCGTAAGGGTATTTACCTTAATTACCTTAACTCCAAAAGTCTGTTCAACCGCATTTTTAACATTGGTTTTTGACGCCTGAGTGTTAACAGAAAAAACATATTGATTAAGATTCGCTGATAACATTGTGGCTTTTTCTGTAAGCAAAGCCTCTTTTAAAATAGTTACTGGCTCTTTCATAATTTGACACTTGGGGAGGTTGAAAGTTTATCTATCAAGGTATTCATACCCTTTAAGCTGCAAACAACCTGTTTCGCACCAACCAAATCGAGGGCATTTAAATCCAGGGCTTTGCTTAGTTTAACTTTAGGTAAATTACGCGCGGCCAAACTTAAATTCTTATTAAAATCTTCTCCAATAATTAAGGTTTTGCCGACAGTGCCTATAGTATCAAGAAGTTTAGCAAATTCTTTGGTTTTATGTGAATCTACAGACCAATCTTCAATAAGTGAAATAGATCCGTCCGCAGCTAAATCTATTAATGCACGAGTAAGAGCTAATTTACGGACCTTGTTATTAACCTTTTGAGAATATGATCGAGGTTTGGGACCAAAAGCAACTCCACCACCAGTACGCTGGATTGCTCTTTTGTCTCCTGCTCGACCCGTGCCAAGACCTTTTTGACGATAAATTTTCTTACCAGATCCAGATACTTCATCTCGGGTTTTGGTTGATGCATTCCCTTGACGCAAATTTGCCCTAACTGCCAATACACACTGACGAAGAGCATCAACACCCTTTCCTTCTTCAAGGGAAGGAAAGTTTGAGATGTTAGTTTCTTTGGATGATGAGCCGTCCGACTTAAACAATTTTAATTTCATCTTTAGTTGTTACTTGGAAGCCTTTAACTTCTTAGCTATGCGGATGGTTAAAATTCCACCTTTGTGACCAGGGATACTTCCCTTAATTAAAATAAGGTTTTTTTCAGGTATGGTTTTTACAACTTTAAGATTTTGGGTCGTGCGCTGTACATCACCCATGTGTCCGGGCATTTTCTTATTCTTAAATACACGCCCCGGCCATTGGCAAAGACCGTATGATCCACCACGTCGGTGAAACATGGACCCGTGGGAAGCAGGACCTCCCCCAAAGTTCCATCTCTTAACGACTCCTTGAAACCCTTTTCCCTTAGTTGTAGAAACAACATCTACCATCGGTATGTCTGCAAAATCACTCACAGTTATTGAATTCCCAGCTTCAAACTGATGATCTGAAGGGAGGCGGAACTCCTTGGAAATATGCTGAGGTTCTACCTTCGCTTTGGCTGCATGACCTTTCGAGCAAAGATTAGATTTATTTGGGCTTTTACCCTTCGGGTTGTAACCTATTTGAACAGCTGTATAACCGTCTAAATCATTAGTCTTTACCTGTAAGACTGGGCATGGACCAGCCTCAATAATGGTTACAGGGACAAGGTTATTGTCATCATCGTATACTTGGGACATCCCAAGCTTTTTTCCTAAAAGTTCTAGTTTCATTCTTTAAGCGGCAGGCGA
>Ga0055584_100006219_pt1 | contig 11707 bp, 11 predicted proteins | sample OSDHelmetaG_FD_58716 | JGI IMG/M metagenome (GOLD analysis project Ga0055584, IMG submission 58716) | Pelagic marine sediment microbial communities from the LTER site Helgoland, North Sea, for post-phytoplankton bloom and carbon turnover... | ecosystem: Environmental > Aquatic > Marine >... | reverse complement strand
ATCTGGCGGCGCACCAGCAATTGTTACGCACGGACGAAGAAAAAACAGGTGCAGTTTCAACGGCATTAGAAACAGAAATTCTGGATAAAGCACTGTCTTTCCTGCCGCGTGTAAAGGCTGTGATCCTGTCTGACTACGGCAAAGGTCTTCTGACAGAAAAAATTATTGCCGGTATTATAAAGGGTGCGCGCAAAGCGGGTATTCCGGTGTTGGTCGATCCTAAAAAATCAGATTACCGTGTTTATAAAGGCGCTCACATCATCACACCGAATGCGAAAGAATTATCATCTGCGACAGATGGCATGACAACAAGCAGCGATGATGATGTTGCAGAAGCAGCACAATCACTGGCGGATCATGCCGGGATTGATTCCGTTGTGGCAACACGTTCGGCGGATGGTATGACGATTATACAACGCGACGGACGCCGTTTTGCTGCGCCCGTGCATTTGCGGACAAAGGCGCGGGATGTTTTTGATGTGTCTGGTGCTGGTGATACCGTTATTGCAACGATCGCGGCGGCTGTGGCGACGGGTGCTGATCTTGTGGCAGCGGCGGAACTGGCCAATGTGGCGGCGGGGCTGGTTGTGGCAAAGGTTGGTACAGCGCCCGTGCGGCGGGATGAGTTGCGCACCGTGCTGGAAGAAGCACAGGAAAACAACGATATTTACACGGATGTCACAGCGCTTGAAACGGTGCAGCGCTGGCGCGCGCGCGGTTTGAAAATAGGGTTTACCAATGGCTGTTTTGATATTTTGCATGCGGGCCATGTACAATATTTGGCACAGGCGCGCAAACATTGTGATCGGTTGATTGTGGCGCTGAATGCTGATGAATCTGTGCAACGCCTGAAGGGGGAAGGCCGACCTGTTAATGATGAAGCGGCACGGGCGGCTGTTTTGTCGGGATTGGCGGCGGTTGATATGGTGGCGTTATTCGGTGCTGATGCGGCTGATGATGACAAACCGTTGCGCCTGATTGAGCGTTTGAAGCCTGATGTCTATTTCAAGGGTGGTGATTACCGTGTGGATCAATTGCCTGAAACGCCGCTGGTACAATCATATGGTGGCGTTGTTGATATCATGCCGTTTCATGAAGGGCACAGCACAAGTTCAATAATTAAAAAAATTGAATCATCCGAGGCCGCTTAAAGCCGGTGCTCTTATAACATTACGCAAGATAATCCCGTATCAATGCGCGCTCCGTTGGCGCAGGGCTTATATTCTCCAGCAAAAAATCACTCTGTATGGAGAGGACTGGCTGGAGTTTCATTAGATACTCTTCGCGCGTTATTTCATAAACGCCAAATTGGTCCAAATGATCGTTTGTGAACTGGGTGTCCAGAATTTTAAAGCCACCCTTGTGTAGACGGGCGCATAAGTGAACAAGCGCAACCTTGCTGGCATCTCGTGCGCGTGAAAACATGCTTTCACCGGAAAAGAAACCACCCAGAGCCAGCCCATATAGGCCGCCTTTAAGCACGCCGTCCTGCCAGCATTCTATGCTGTGTGCATAGCCGCTCTGATGCAGGCTGATAAACAGATCCCTTATGCCTTTATTGATCCAGGTTTTGGGGCGCTCATCCGTATAGGATGCGCAACCATCGATAACATCTGCGAACGCCGTATCAATGCGCACATCATAAATGTCACTTAAAACGGTGCGCTTTAAGCGTGCGGGGATATGCAGGTTTTCAATGGATAATTGTCCGCGCAATGGCGGGTCATACCAGAAAAATTCCTCATCCTCCGCGTTATCTGCCATCGGGAACAGGCCGCATGAATAAGCGGCAAGGATGTCATTGATGGAAATGTGATCGGCCATGCTGCGGCCAGCCTAACGCTCTGCCAGCTTTTTTTCCAGCCAGTGAATATTGTATTCGCCGCTGATAAATTCCGGTTGATCCAAAATCCAGTGCTGCAAGGGCAGGGTTGTCTTTACGCCATCGACAACTGTCTCCGTTATGGCGCGGCGCAGGCGGCGGATGCATTCTTCGCGGTTGCGTCCGTGAACGATCAGCTTTCCTATCATTGAATCGTAATGTGACGGGATTGCGTAGCCGCCGTAAATTGCCGAATCAAACCGTACACCCAGCCCGCCCGGGGCATGAAATTGTTTAATTGTACCGGGGCACGGCATGAATGTGTCCGGGTCTTCAGCATTAATGCGCACTTCAATGGCGTGGCCACGGAAGCGAATGCGCTCTTTTTTGATGCTCAGTTCTTCACCGGCCGCGACACGGATTTGCTCGGCGATCAAATCAAAGCCGGTAATCATTTCGGTGACCGGATGCTCAACTTGAATCCGTGTGTTCATTTCCATGAAGTAGAATTTGCCGTCTTCATATAAAAACTCGATTGTACCGGCGCCGACATAACCCATTTTGCGAACAACATCGGCTGCCAATGTACCAATTTTATTGCGCTGCTCGTCCGTCAAAGCCGGTGACGGTGCTTCTTCAAGTACTTTTTGGTGGCGGCGCTGGATTGAACAATCGCGCTCACCCAGATGAATGCTGTTGCCGTGTGAATCGCCAAAGACTTGAATCTCGATATGGCGCGGGGTCTCTAGGTATTTTTCAATGTAAACTGTATCATCACCAAAATTGGCTTTGGCTTCGCTGCGGGCGGTGGAATATTGCTCGGGCATTTCTGAGGCCTTGTGCACAACCTTCATGCCGCGCCCGCCGCCGCCTGAGGCGGCCTTGATTAAAACGGGATAGCCTGCGGCATTTCCAAACTTAACGGCGTCTTCGACGCTTTCCACGGCACCGTCTGAGCCGGGTACAACCGGCAGGCCCAGTGCCTGAACGGTTTGCTTTGCCACAACCTTGTCACCCATAGACGCAATGTGTTCGGGCTTGGGGCCGATAAAGGCAAAGCCATGTTCTTGCACCATGCGGGCGAATTGCTCGTTTTCGGATAAAAATCCGTATCCGGGGTGAATGGCTTCTGCGCCGGTAATGGCTGCGGCTGTTAAAATGGACGGAATGTTCAGATAGCTGTCCTTGGACGGCGCCGGGCCAATGCACACACTTTCATCGGCCAGCCGCACAGCCATCGCATTGGCATCCGCTGTTGAATGAACGGCAACTGTTTGCACGCCCATTTCCCGGCAGGCGCGAATGATGCGCAGTGCAATTTCTCCACGGTTGGCAATGAGAACTTTTTTAAACATTGTGTGTGGGGCTAACCCTATTCAATAACCATGAGAACGGCGCCAAATTCCACCGGTTGGGTGTTTTCAGCAAGTATTTGCGTGACCGTACCGCTTTTGTGCGCCTTGATCGGGTTCATGACTTTCATTGCTTCAATAATCAACAATGTATCACCTTCATTGACCGTGCCGCCCTTTTGCACAAAGTTTGCGGTATTGGGCTCGGGCGCAAGATAGGCTGTACCGACCATCGGCGATACGACGGCACCGGGGTGATCAGCAGCCGTTACTGCGGGTGTCTCTGTATTTGCCTGTTGCGGCGTACCGGGGTCTGCTGACATCGGGTGGCCGTTATTGGCCGGCGCAGCATGGTGGTGACCGGGGTGCGTGATGCCCGCGCCTTTGCTGACACGTATGACCTGATCGCCCTCGACCACTTCAATTTCTGTCAGGCCTGTTTCATCGAGCAGGCCGGCTAGTTGGCGAATCGCTTTATCATCTATTTTCATAAAGTATAAACCTCATGATTAAATCCAGAAGACTTGCTTAAAGAAAAAGGGAGGAAAAGTCAAAGGCATCCGCTCAGGTCTCTGAAATTACTCATAAATCTTTACAGGATTACAGCGCAATATATCTTTATGAAAACATGTATTGCGTGTGCGGGCGCTCTTATATCGGACTATTATCGGACTATCGGAATTTTCAGGCCGATAATTTTTCCAGTGCCAGCCCATATCCTTCTGCGCCCTGTCCGGTAATAACGGCCTTGGCGATGGGTTCGATATAGGATTGATGCCGGAAAGGCTCGCGCGTTTTGGGATCGCTTAAATGCACTTCGATGATAGGGCCGTCAAAAATTTTCAACGCATCGTGAATGGCAATTGATGTGTGGGTATAGGCTGCGGCATTTATAATGATGCCGTCAAATGATCCGCGCGCTTCTTGTATCCATGTGACCAGTTCGCCTTCGTGGTTGGATTGGCGAAAATCAATCTCGATGTTGAGCGCAGCAGATTTCGTGCAGCACAGCGCTTCAATGTCTGCCAGCGTTTGCTGCCCGTAAATTTCCGGTTCACGTATGCCGAGCATATTAAGGTTGGGGCCGTTTAGAATAAGAACGCGCATATTAGTTCTTCTCTGTCTTTGCTTCTATTTCTTCGTCACCCATCAGAACGCGATATAAATCATCGGCATCCGGTATTTTAAATGTTGATGAGAAAACCTTGCCGTTGATAAGAAAGCTGGGCGTTGATTTTATTTTTAAAGCGTCTACGGCGGATACACCCAGTAAAACCTGCTTTGTAACATCATAATCCATCATGTCCGTCCGCAGCTTTTCCGGTTCAATGCCGACAATGCGTGCCAACAGGTCAATTTCTTCATCTTTGACGGGGTTTTCGCGGGTAATCAGCAAATTGTGCATCTCTATAAATTTTCCGCTTAAGCCCGCGCCCAGCGCCAGCCGCGCCTCTTGTATAGAAGGCTTCCCAAAGACAGGCAGGTGACGAAATACTATTTTGACGTCTGGGTGCTTTTCATGAAAATCCTTGATGGCGGGTGCTGTGGCGCGACAGGCCGCGCACCGGTAATCCATGAACTCAACGATAACCTGTTCGGCATCCGCCGGGCCTATGAACTGGCCCATCGGCGCATCCGCAACATGTTGTGCGGCCATATGCGTCATCCAGTAACGCCCACCTACCATCACGGTCATTATGATGACGGCTGTGTAAAGTAATCTGCGGATCCATTTCATGAAAGATGCCTTCCGGTTGCGGGGTTATTGCCCGCCTTGCCGTGTTTGTTCGACGATATCTTTCATCGCGCTATAGCCGATATATCCGGGCGACAATGTATCACCAATGATAAAGCCTGGTGTACCGCGAATACCCAGATCACGCGCAAGCGCAAGATTGGCTTCGATCATTGTGCGGACTTCCTTGCTTTCGGCATCTTTTTTAAGCTTCTCAACATCCATGCCCAGTTTTTCTGCAATCGATGCAAATTTTCTTGCGTTCTTGGAACCGGAATCGTTCATCAAAGCAACGTGATACTCGTAGTATTTCCCTTGCTTGTCAGCTGCCAGCGACCAGCGTGCCGCTTCCTGTGATGTCGGGCTCAGGATCGGCATATCCATGAAAATGACTTTTACGTTTTTGTCATCATCAAGCAATTGCACAATGTCTTTAAGGGCTTTTCTGCAATAACCACAATTGTAATCAAAAAACTCAACGACGGTGACATCGCCTTTTTCATTGCCGGCCCACGGCGCGGCGCTGTTCAAAATGGCATCTTTGCTGCTGGCGAACTTGCCGGCAAAGGCTTCCTGTTCAGCTGTTTTTTGTTTGTTCTGATATGATTCCAGCGCCTCGATGATAAGTTCCGGGTGCGCGACCACATAGTCTTCAATGAAAGCGCCCAGCGCTTCTTTTTGCGCGGCACTAAAAGTATCATCCTGCGCTTGTGATGTTTTGGAAATTGTTGCTGTGTAGACAAAGCCCAGCACCAGCGCCGTCAGCCCGAATAAGGCAATTTTTCGCCCGTAAGTGAATGTGTTTTTGGATTTGTTGGCCACGATCTATTCTCCTTGCTGAAGTGCTGCGCTACGTTCTACATACTAATTTTATACCCATGCGGGTGTCACTTGTTAAATTCGGCTTTTCCCGCTATTTGGTTTCATCCTTTTTCCTTATTTCTTTTTTGCGGCTGTTTTTTCAAATGGGTCAGAATATCCTGCGCCCGCAGCCAGGGGTGCGAACCCTCTTCCAGCCCTGTCATAGCGGCGATGGCCTGTTTTTTGGCGTAGTCCCTGTCTTGTTTCAACAGCGCCTCCTCGGCCAGATAAAGTCGCGCCATCGGGTCGCTGCCTTTGCGCCCCCAAGCGGTTGCCAGCAAACGGTAAATGCGTGTTGTGCGTGGCTCATCCCGTGCCGCGCGCTCCAGTTGGACAATGGCCTCATCAAGCTGCGTTGTATTGTTCTGTCCTGCTGATTCGATTAGTGCTTGTGCATATGGAATACGTATCAGCGGTGCATCCCCGAGAATGTCTACAGCGCGGCGGTAATAGATCAAAGCTTCATCTACACGCCCGAAATCCAATAACATCTGTCCCTTTAGTTCCAGAAAATATGGATTATTTTCTTCCTGCGCCAACAGCGCGTCCATGCGCGTTAAGGCATCCTCTACGTTATTCTGGCGATAGGCGGCAATGGCGCGGGCGTAATCGGCAGCAATAGAATTATCGCTGTCAGGATAATTCCATACGACTTGCTCCGGTGTAATAAAGGCTGTCAGTTTGGCAATAATGCGGGCGTGTTGGTCTATCCATACGGCGGGCAGGGCAACATCTTTGTGTTCGGAACGCGCCAGACCGGCACTCAACGCGTCCACTCTGTTGCGGGTTAAGGGGTGCGTGCGTACATATTCAGATTGCTGCGAGGCGGGCAGCAATTCCTGCGATTCAAGCTTATGCATGAAATCCCGCATGCCCTTCGGGCTATATCCTGCTTTTTCCAGCGCACTTAATCCGGCCTGATCGGCGCTTGATTCCTGAACGCGGCTAAAGGCCAGATATTTATTCAATGCCGTTGATTGCGCGCCGGCAGCAACGGCAGCCCCCACGCCACCATTGCCAGTTGCAATGGCAGCTCCGATGCCCAGAATTGTACCCAGCATGCTTTCATAGGATGCATTCTCAATAGCGCCACGCCCGCGGACAAGGTGACCACCGCTTATATGGCCCAGCTCGTGGGCAACAACGCCGATCACTTGCGCCGGGTTGTCTGTTTTCTCAAGCAGCCCTGAATAAAGAAAAATATTAGGCCCGCCGGCGACAAAGGCATTCATATTCTTGCTTTGCACCAAAACAAATCTTATGGCTGCCGGGTCCAGTTTGCTGGCTTTGATAACCGGCTCTGTCCAGATTTTAAGAACATTTTCAATCTCTGTATCGCGAATAATAATGGGGCCGCTCTCTGCCCGCGCGGGGAAGGATAAAATCACGAGAGCCAGAAAAATAAAGCAGAAGCGGATCATCTCTATACACTTTCATCAGAATGTCAGACAATAATATAGTATGTCAGCTCTGTTCGATCAAATATCCGGCGTTGTTTATTCTTATCTGGACTTCCTGTGGTTGCCGGTTGCGTGGTTTGTTGTATCAAAACGCCACCGCTGGTACGGGGTGGCGTTTGTCTTCACTTGTCTTGTGACTTTGCGTACGCAGGTGGAATTAATGACTTCGACCGGGTATGAAACGGGCTTCTTGCCGATTATGCATTCACATATCTACCCGCGCGGCATGATCGTTTGGAGCGTTATTATTGCGCTGTTTTTGCTGTTGGCGCATTTTTCGCCGCGCACGAAGGATATTATTTTCTTCGCGGCGGCGTTATCGACCTATGTTCTGGCTTTTTGCCTGTCGATGTTGCTTATGGCGCTTTAGGGGTCGGTGGCTTTTTGGGTGGTAAAATGCCTTCGGCACGGAACAGCGCATCCTGATCCAGTTCCCGACGACCTTGCCCGGCGGCCTCCATGAAGTCTTTGTGCATGTCGGCTGGTGGCTTTGTCCCACCCGGCTCAACCATTTTATCCGCAAAGGCCGCGCATAGTGAAGGTTTGTACAGTCCTTGTTCATTGAATTGTTCGAACACATCCGCGACCAGGGCATCTGCCATTTTGTAACTATAATAACCGGCGGAATAACCACCAGCCACGATGTGATTAAAACTAAGAACAAATGCTGATCCGGATGGTTTTATAATTTCTGTGGCGGCCCATACTTTGTCTTGAAAGGCTTTCAAATCCGTACCGATGGTAGCCGGGTCTGTTGTGTACAAAGCCATATCCAGCAAGCCTAATTCCGTCTGGCGAATGCCTTGCCACTGAGCATCAAAATGCGCCAGCTTTTGCAGCTTGTCTACGAGGTGCGCGGGGATTGGTGCGCCGGTTTCATGATGTTTTGCGTATGTGGCCAGCACTTCCGGCTTAAAGGCCCAGCGCTCGTTGATTTGTGAGGGCAGCTCAACATAGTCCCAGTGTACATTGGGACCGGTTATATCAGGGTATGTGCCCTTGCCCATCATACCGTGGCAAGCATGACCGTCTTCATGAAATAATGTGGTGACTTCGTTCGGATAAAGAAGCGTTGGTTTGCCCGGTACGGGCTTGTTGAAGTTGCAGTAATTGCCGACAATTGGAATTTCCTGTTGTCCGTTATGCATTCCGGCATTGCGTGTGTCACTCATCCATGCGCCGCCGTTTTTAAATTTGCGGGCATACGGGTCAAGAGAATACAGCGCCTTTACGTCACCTGTTTTTTTGTTAATTGCTTCATATATACTGGCATCTTTGTGTATTTTTGTATATTTGCTGTCTGCTTTTTGCCTTTTGATGCCGTACAGCTTTTCGCTGTGTTTGAATATGCCATCTATGACATTTTCGAGCTCGAAGTAGGGGCGCATTTCTTCCGGATCAAAGTCAATCTGCTTTTCGCGCAGCAGACGTATATAATATAGCTTGTCCCAGCCCTTCAGCGTTTGAATGCCATCACGGTCCTGCGCAAAATCTCTTAATTCCTGATAGAATTTTTTTGCCACAGGCAGATATGCTTTTGTGTTTTTTTCAAGAAAATCTAAAACATTTTGCGGGTTTTCTGCCATGCGTGTATCAGGACGGATTGTTTTTTCTGCATGATTTTTAAAGCCCAGAAGCTGTGCAAGCTTGTGCTGTGTATCAAGAATATCAAGAACAATCTGTGTGTTGTCATAGGGGGCTGCGCTGCCGATTTTATCCGCCACATGCGCGACTTCCTCTCGTAATGTACGGTCATCGGCATATTCGTAAACATCCATCGGTGGCGGTGCCATAGGAATAACATAGTCGTCATTTGTGACGGCGGGGTCTTGGTCTTCCTGCGCGTTTTGCTGGTATGATGCAATGATATCTGCCGGAATGCCGGCTAGTCTTTGCTTGTCTTGCGCTTTAATAACAACTTTCAATTCGGCTGTGCTGTTAACCAGATTGTCGCCGTATTTTTTTGTAAGCACAGCCAGCGTTTGTGAGAGCTGCTCATACTCATCGCGCTGTGCGCCCTGCAATAATGCGCCGTTATTGATGTAGCTGTTATAGGTGTCCTCAAGCAAGGTGCGCTCTTCTGTGCTCATAGTGCTTCTATCGGCGCTGTCGTAAACGGTTTTTATTTTTTTAAATAAACCCTCATTCAGCGTCACTTCAACGCTGTACTGGACGAGCTTGGGGGTAATTTTTTTCATGACATCCTGCACATCCGGCGTGTTGAGCGCGCTGGACATTTCATAGAATGGCCCCACAGCCCTGCCCAGATCTTCATCGGCAAAGGCCAGTGCGTGAATGGTGTTTTCGAATGTGGGTGTGTCCGTGTTATTGACGATCGCATCTATATTTTTGCGGGCAATTACCAGTGTGTGGTCTACGGCCGGTTCTGCATGCTCCGGCTTCACCAGTCCCATCGGCGGCGCATTAAAGGGTTGTGCGGGTGGGTTCACCAGCGGATTATCGTCCAAATTAAAAGAGTTCTTGCTCATACCCTGTTCTCCCCTTATTTTTAATTGATTATTCGGTTCTTATAGCAAATTGAGAGGGCGTATGTCAAAAAAAGATACGGATGACGGTAAGGGCGGCAAAAAAGGCAGCTCGGGCCGCCGGTCGGCCCGTGACCCGAAGCAGCGCGTCCACACAGCCAAACGCCGCACCGGCGGTTCTACTAAGTGGTTGGAGCGGCAGCTTAATGACCCTTATGTGCGCGAAGCACAGCGGCTGGGCTATCGCTCGCGGGCGGCCTTTAAATTAAAAGAACTGGATGAAAAGGTCAGCCTGATTAAAAAAGGGATGAGCGTGATTGATCTGGGCGCTGCCCCCGGTGGCTGGTCGCAGGTGGCCGTTGAAAAAGGTGCGGATAAGGTGATCGCGCTTGATTTGCTGGCAATTGACCCCATTCCGGGTGTGACGCTCCTGCAAATGGACTTCATGGATGATGATGCCCCGGAAGCACTGGTCATGGCACTGGAAGGCGGGGCGGATATGGTGCTATCGGATATGGCACCGAATACAACCGGTCACCGCAATACCGATCACATTCGTATCATGATGCTGGCCGAAGCGGCCTATGACTTTGCCGCGCAAGTGCTGAAGCCCGGCGGTGCGTTCGTTACGAAGGTGTTTCAAGGCGGCGCGCAAAGTGAATTGCTGGTGTTGCTAAAACAGAACTTCGAAAAAGTACGCCACATCAAACCCCCCTCCAGCCGCAAGGATTCGTCCGAACAATATGTTGTGGCAACGGGATTTCGCGGTGGCACTGATTCTCTATCCTGACTTTTCACTGCGGCAAATGGTTTGATAGTGCCTGTTTGAATATGTGGTTTCTTGTGTCTTTTGCTTTTGTTTCGTTTAAGGCTGTTTTTTTGCTTGATCCCTTGAAGTGCCAGAGTGATGTGCTTTCTACAGCATTGGCAACCGCATGCAAGGCGACCCAGTCTACATCTTTACTGTTATGATCGATGCTTAGCTGTATGTCACTTTCTCCTGTTGCTGCTGCCATAGCCACTGCGTGGGCTGCAGAAATATAGCTCGGTAAAAAATTACGGCGATCCAGTGTCAGGCGCAATTGATAGGCCTGTTTGTGAATTTTATCGCGCTCCTCTTGGCTGGCTGTCGGAAGACGGCGCAAACAATCTTTTAATGTTTCATAGCTTTTCTTCAGGAATGGATGTTTGTTCACGCCCTTCGGGTAGGCAAGGTCTATAGCGGCTTGCGCCATGTCGATGGCAGCGGCTCGTGCTACTTTATTGCGCACTTCCTTTTGCGCGGGCGGAACGGAGCGTAGCGCCAGAATTGCATTTTCCGGTTTGGAAGCTAAAATTTCTGCAATTGTGAATGGATGGTTGTATTTGAGTGATTGTTTTAAATCCTGATTTTCGCTGCAGTAAATGGTAAATCTGAAATGTTCTTCAAGCTTTCCGGTGAAGTCTGGGCCCAGAACAGTGCGATTGTTGCTAGGATGATTGCTCCACAAATTTTTAGGTAATGCAGGACAACCAACTTCTTTCATTTTATGCGTGATTAATGCCTTGCTGGTATATAGCGGCTCTGCCTGTGTATTTGTAGCGCCCAGTGTGGCGCATAGCGTAAAGGGCCCTAATATCGATACAATTGCTTTTTTCATAATACCCATAACGTAAACTTCCTGTCTCTTCATAAAGCTTGATGTAAGGAAGCCTTAAATCACCCAAGGAACTATGTCAATAAAATTAGGGAAATATGCGGTGTGATGCGTGGTGTTTGATTTGGCTATTTAGCTGGCTTTCTTTTCCCAGCCGCCCTTATCGGTTTGCTGCCAGTAGGTCAGCTCAAATTCCTGTTCCTTGTAGGCTTTCCAGCGCGTGCGCGCGGCTGTGACTTGCTCCGGATCACTATCTTCCAGCATCTCGCAACACAGCGCGTAATCCTCGGGCTTTTCCGGTATGGCACCGCCCGTGGTAATTAAAATTTGTGCGCCGTTCGGGTTGTCGTTATC
>Ga0055584_100006217_pt1 | contig 11709 bp, 8 predicted proteins | sample OSDHelmetaG_FD_58716 | JGI IMG/M metagenome (GOLD analysis project Ga0055584, IMG submission 58716) | Pelagic marine sediment microbial communities from the LTER site Helgoland, North Sea, for post-phytoplankton bloom and carbon turnover... | ecosystem: Environmental > Aquatic > Marine >... | reverse complement strand
GTTGAATGAAGCAACCGCCCGCTGGAACAGGATGGAATCACCGGACTGGCTGGAAGCTTTTGACGGTCACCCGAAAATCGGCGACCCGGGCTCGCTCAAGAAAAAATATCAGGCGACCCATGGGCTCGCAAGTAGTGAACAGTCGGCGGTACAGTCTGCAAGTGATGAGACTCTGGATGCCCTGGCCGCTGCCAATGCCAGCTATGCAGATAAATTTGGCTTTATCTTTATAATATGTGCCACGGGTAAATCGGCACAGGAGATGTTGCAAAGTATCAGTAAGCGGCTTGGCAATCAGCGTCAACAGGAGCTGGAAATTGCGGCCGCTGAGCAGCTTAAAATCACCCATATTCGACTTAGCAACTTAATTCACCCATGAGCCAGATAACAACCCACATTCTCGATACTTCCATTGGTGCCCCGGCGGCAGAGGTGGAAGTACAACTGCAGCAGGATACGGATCAGGGCTGGCATCAAATCGCCACAGATAAAACCAACGGCGACGGCAGGATCGACGGCTGGTTAGATGGCCAGGTGCTGGCTGCCGGTGATTACAAGCTGGTTTTTCATACGGCTGCCTATTTTTCGCATCAAGGCACAACATGCTTTTATCCCCACGTCGAAATCATCTTCAGCATCGCGGGGGACGGACAGCACTACCATGTACCACTTTTATTGAATCCTTTCGGCTATACCACCTATCGCGGGTCGTAGAATATTGGTTCAGTGTTGTCAATTACAGTCAATTATTAAAAAACAAATTTAATTACTGATCTAACATGCTGTTTTATTGCGGCACGTCTTTTTTTCTGGTGACCGCAGTAACGGCTCATGCAGTGCGGGCATTTTGATACAATAAAAGCCGATTTTTTCCACCGAATAACTAAACAGATCCCTGGAGTATCTCTAGCTATGCAAAAACGAATTTTTATTAAATCCCTTGCCGCGGCAGCGACATTTGCCGGTCTGGTATTTGCTACTGCCCATGCAGCAGACACCAAGGTCGGGTTTGTCTACGTCGGCCCGGTAGGTGACCATGGCTGGACCTACCGTCATGATCAAGGGCGTCAGCGGGTTGAAAAAGAACTTGGTGTTGAGACGTCCTTTGTTGAGAGCGTTGCCGAGGGTGCCGATGCTGAACGCGTTATTCGCAAGCTGGCGTCGAGCGGCCACAATGTGATTTTTACGACCTCGTTTGGTTATATGAATCCGACCTTGAAAGTCGCAAAGCAGTTTCCAGATGTTAAATTTGAGCATGCTACAGGGTATAAGCGGGCAGATAATGTCAGTACCTATTCCGGCAGGTTTTACGAAGGCCGTTCGGTAATTGGCACCATCGCAGGTCATATGTCGAAAAGCGGCACCGTTGGCTATATTGCTTCTTTTCCGATCCCGGAGGTTATTCGCGGTATCAACGCCTTTACTATTGCCATGCGCAAGGTTAACCCTGACGCCCAGGTCAAGGTGGTATGGGTGAACTCATGGTATGACCCGGGCAAAGAGGGCGATGCCGCCAAGGCGCTGATCGATCAGGGTGCCGATGTTATCACCCAGCACACTGACTCCCCGGCGCCACTGCAGGTGGCTGAGCAGCGTGGCGTATTTGCCTTTGGACAGGCTTCTGATATGTCGGCCTTTGCACCCAAGGCACAGTTAACCTCGATCGTTGATGACTGGGGTCCATACTATGTGTCCAGGGTGAAAGCGGCAATGGATGGCAGCTGGTCTTCCAGCGATACCTGGGATGGTTTAAAGCCGGGCATGGTGGTGATGGCGCCTTACGGTGACGCGGTGCCGGCTGATGTCCAGGCAGCGGCTGAAGCCGTGCGCAGCGGCATTGCCGATGGCACCATGCATCCGTTCCAGGGGCCTATCAAGAACCAGGCTGGAGAGGTCGTTGCCAAAGAGGGTGAGACCATTGATGACGGCACATTGCTTGGCATGAACTACTATGTTGAAGGTGTCCAGGGTGATATTCCCAACTGATCAATAATCAGTAAAGACGGTTAAAAAAGGCCCCGCTAGCGGGGCCTTTTTTCTGGCTGCCAATGTTCCTCTCTGTCTGGGAATGTGCAACATCTGCTGAAGCGTCGCAGCAGGCGCAGCCGCTCAGCAATTCAGTAGAAGCTACCGCAAAGGTTGCGCCATCAGCGGCTGACAGAAATTTTCGCCGGGTTGAATCAGTGGTTTTCTCAAGCAGTGAACGTTCCAGTGGTACTTTTGATTTGTCTGTATTCATCGCTATACCTTTCTATATGTAAAGTAAGAAAAAGGCCAACCTGTCCGTCTTGACAGGCAGGATGCAGCTCGAATACAAAGGTTGCCGTTAATTACGCCGGAACCCCAGGCGACTCGACATCGTCGTCAGCTGGCGCTGGCCTGAATTGCCAGGTAGCCATCGGGATTGGTGGCCCAGATTGAATAACCTTCGGTGGTTTTGCGCAGATTGAGGGTAAACGGCCGATCGGCATACAGGGGGCTGATGGCGCGAAAACTGAATTGTCTGATGGACCTGGCCGGTAGCGAACCGCTGAGCAGGTTGAGCATCAGTGTGGCGCTCAGGGGGCCGTGAAAAACCAGTCCGGGATAGCCTTCTACATCGCGGCAATAGTCAATATCATAGTGGATACGATGACCGTTAAAGGTCAGCGCTGAATAACGGTACAGCAACACCGCAGACGGGGTAATGGTTTTAACGATTTCCGCATTTTGTTCTGCCAGGGGCGGAACCGGTGGAGTGACGCCGGGTTGCGGGTCCTGGCGGTAAACGATGTCGTGTTCTTCTGACATCAGATGATGCTGGTGGCGCCAGAATTCATGTAAAACGGTGACAAAACAAAGCGCACCACTTTTGCCTGATTTTACTTTCACGTCCTTGATTGTGGTGACTCTATTAATGCTGTCGCCAATGTTGATCGGGCTGTGAAACTGCAACCGGGTGCCGGCCCACATGCGTCTTGGCAGGGCCACTGGTGGCAGCAGTCCGCCACGAAGCGGATGGCCATCCCGCCCCAGGGCAGACATTGGTTTAGCCTCGAGAAAATAAAGCCAGTGCCAGCCATGGGGCAGCATGTCGCCATCCTGCAAAGTCGGTTGCTGGTCCATGGTGGCTTGCATGAACTGCGCAGCCTGGGCACCGATAATATCCGTTCGCTGTTCAGATCTGCCAATCCATTTTTCAAGCACAGCGGGATCAAGGGTGGATTCAGTCACCGCCAAATTCCTGTCTGATCGCAGCGCTATGCTGGCCAATGGAAGGTACCGGCCGGGGTTCGGGGGATTCGCCCATGGGTCGGGACGGGTAGTCAATGGATGCACCGCTGGAGGCAATGCCCGCGCGGCGGGATAACCCCGGGTGTAGCGAAAAATCAGCCACACTGTTGACTGAGCCATAGGCAATATCGGCTTGTTTCAGACGGTCTATCAGCTCCTGCCGGTCTAGTTTTGTGGTAACGCTATTGATCATGCGGTCCAGCGCAGGGCGGTTTGCCACTCTCTGATTATTGCTGCAAAAATCATCCGCCAGGGCCTGCTCCGGCATTTGCAGAACGACTTCGCACAAGCGTTGCCACTCACGCTCGTTCTGGATAGCGATGATTACTGTTTCATCGCCTTTGGCCAGATATCCTCCGTAGGGTGCAATTGAAGGGTGATTAAGACCTACCCTTGCCGGTGCTTTACCGCCATAGTCATTATGCAGCAGCGGCACGGTCATCCAGTCCGCAGTGACACCGAACAGGGATACTTCCACAGCCTTGCCACGACCGCTGTTGTGTCGTTCTATCAGGGCCTCTAAAATACCTGCGTGAGCGGTCATGCCGGCGCCTATATCGCAGGCTGAAATACCGACTCGCCCGAGTTCATGCTCACCACCTGAGATACTGACCAATCCGGATTCAGCCTGTACCAGAAAGTCATAGGCTTTCATGCCGGCAACCGCATCGCTGTTTCCATAGCCTGAAATATCACAGGTGATCAGACGTGGATTTTGTTTTCGCAGCTGATCAAGGTCAAGACCAGACCGTGCCAGCGCGCCGGGTGCAAGGTTCTGGATCAGGATGTCTGCTTTACTGATTATTCTACGCAGCAGTTGGGCATCATCCTGTTGTTTGAAATCCAGCACCAGCGACTCCTTACCCTGGTTCAGCCAGAAAAAATACGAACTGTCACCAGCGGCCACTTTGTCATAACCCCGGGCAAAATCGCCAGACTGCCGCTCGATTTTGATTACCCTGGCACCGGCCTCGCACAGACGAGTACTGCAGTAGGGCGCCGCCACCGCCTGCTCGATAGCCACTACCAGGATGCCGTCCAATGCGCCGGGCATTGTTTACAAAGACACCGGCAGAAAAGATAGAGGCAAACAGGGGTTCCTTGTCATCAACGCAGCCAGCTCAGGATTTAACCGGTACCACATAGTTGAGTCCCATACGCCCGCCATCCGGATAAATCGTCTGACCAGTGATGTAGCTGGAATAATCGCTGGCGAGAAAAACAGCGGTCTTGGCGACTTCATCCGGTTCACCGGCCCGCTCCATCGGTGTGCGCGAAAGCACTTCCGCAAGTTTTTGCGGGTTATTGGCAACAGACTGGAACAACTCGGTGTTGATTGAACCGGGTCCGATGGCGTTGACCCGGACTTTTTCTGCGGCCATGCGTATGGCCAGTACTTTGGTCCATTGATTTACCCCGCCCTTGGCGATCACATAGGGTGCGATCGCCGGAATCGCCAGTACCGCATTGACCGAAGACATATTGATAATGGTGCCACGGGAGTCGTCCTGGTCGGGGATCTGATTGACCATGATTCGCGCGGCGATCTGCCCGGTGAGAAAAACCCCCTTGAGATTGATTGCGATGACCCGATCAAAATCGGCTTCCTCAAGTTCGAGAATGTCAGCGGCGTGGACGATGCCGGCATTGGCAACGACGGTATCAACCCGGCCGTAGGTATTCACAGTGAAGTCGAACAAAGATTGAATGTCTGCTTTACTGCTGACGTCACAGCGGCGATAGACTGCTTTTTCGCCTAATGTTTTGCTTGCGGCTTGTCCCACCTCGTCATTAATATCGGACAGTACAACCGTTGCGCCTTCTTCAATGAAGCGTTTGGCGCAGGCGAAACCAATGCCTTGTGATGCACCTGTTATTACCGCAATTTTATTTTTTAACATCGGAATGATTTACCATCTATAACTCAAACCAGTATTTTAGCGTAATCAGTTTAGTAGCATTGGAGGAATTCGGGGCTATCGTTGAAGTCATCGAATTCGAAGCTGCGATCCTGTTGCAACAGGGTCACCACCAGGTCGCTCGAATCAAAGGGATCCGGTATCGCCGGCGGTGTTGTCTCCGCGGGTATTCCAGGCACTGGATCGAATCCGCTGCGTGGCACCGGTACAGGCCCTGAACTGCCGGGTGACCCTGGTACTGCTGGCTGACCCGGCAGCGGCTCGGCAAGCGCAGTGAAGCCTCTTTCGGCAATATAATTCAAGAAGTATGAAACAGCGCTGTTGCCATCTCCGGCTACCACGTCGCCCGCCAGACCGGCAGGTTGATTCACTGCCAGCGGACCCGCTGAGAGGTTCAGGACCTCGGCATTGATAACATTAAAAGTGTTGGTGTTTGCCCCGGCGGGCGGGTTGAAACCATTAATCAACGCCGCATTAATGGTCGAGCCTGCGAGTGTGGCCACACCATTGACATTGATGACATCATAATCCCCCGGGTTGATGCCCCCCAGTTCGATGTCAAACTCGGTGGTGTTGTTTGCAGAAAGGTCACCATTGATCGTAAGGGTTCCTGGAGATTGACCGGGACTCACAGTCACATCCTCCAGCACAACGTCAGCATTGATGCTGCCCCCTGTGGCAGTGGTTGCTGTGATGCCTCCGGTGAGTTCCCCCTGGAGAAAAGAAACCGTACCCGTAGTAAGCGGTGTAACAGGAGGCGGCACTGCAAATGACGTGGAGTATGTCGCTACCTGGCTGGAAAGCGAGCCGCCCGTTAATTCGGTAAGGGCCGAGGCATTGTCTTGTATAAGACCGCCAAATGGCTGTGCACCGGGCACCGGTGCCATTGCCTGATAAAAAAGAATGTCGCCCGCTTCCGCGCTCAGGGTTCCATTGTTTATAAACTGAATCGGCGGCGAAAATCCAAGTCTGAAAACCTCTCCATCAAAGAGCAGTTGCTGCAGCACATCGTCGCCGAATATGGTGGACCCTCCGGCGCTGCCGCTCTTGATAAACTGACCATTATTAATGAAATCCACCGTGCCGATATCCGTATCAGCTGGAAAAGGCTGCGCCGGAAAGCCTATGGATGCGGTGGGCCCGGTGGTGATGGAATTGTCTCCCAGTGCATTGAACACACCATTGTTGGTAATGTCTCTGTTTGTCCGAATATCGCCGTCTGACCAGTTGACCTCGCCACCTGCTCCAATGAGCCAATCCAGAGACAGGGCAATATCTTCTACACTGTCGATATTGACGATGCCGGAAGTGTTAAGAGTATAGCCCTGGTCTTGGCGATAGGTTGAAAGATCTCCGCCAGACCAGTTGAAATTGTTGGTATTAATATCGCCATCACCGATGATTTGTCCACCAGCAAGGGTCAGCGTGCCGGTTAAATCAATGCTGCCCGGATCACCAAAGAAGTCGGTAAATGCCAGGGTTACACTATCGCTAGCACCATTCTGCTCAAGCTGCAGGTTAGTAGCATCAATATCCGCGGTAACGTTAAAGCTGGTGTTGGAATCACCCAGCAATACTTCATTTTCATTGCCGCCACTCCTGAGTAAGATGGTGTCGCCAATAGCCAGAACGAGGTTGCCCGGGTCAAATAATTCTCCGTCTGGGCTGATGGTAACGCTGCTGCCTGTGGCTGACTCCGCGAGTAAACTGAGATTGTTCGCAGTGATCGTAATATCGTCTGCATTGATCAGCACATCGCTGTCACCCGCTTCGAAAGTGACGTCGCCACCTGCAGTCAGGATCAGGCTTCCCAGAACATCCCCTGGGGTAGACGGGACTGAATCAAAAATACTGGCGCTGAAATCAATGTCATTGCTTGCTTCAAGGGTTATTGATCCCATGTCAGTGAAACTGGTGAAGGTGCTCAGGCCGTCAAGGTCAAGGTCTGCGATCCAGTTGATATTGCCCTCGGTATCGCCGGCACCGGGGCCGTTGGCAATGATGGTGACGTTACTGCCCTGTGCGAGGCTGTTATAGATTAAATCCACGCCGAGAACGGTATCTGTGCTGGCGGCAAACGGGTTTGGGCTCAGTGGCAGCGCGGTTGCAGTTTCATCAATTGTGATGGTCGCAGGATCGATCAGCCACTCTCCCGCCTGCCCATTCTGGGCGGAAACATCCGGTGCTGACGTTACCCGCAGACTTTGTCTGGCGGAAGTTTCGACGAACCCGCCGTTACCACCATCGGTGCCCCCGGTAGCCGTAATCTCGCCATAAATATTTGCCGCTTCCTCCGCAAATACGATAACCCGGCCACCATCACCCTGCTCCAGGGCATCCGCGTGGACACTGGCGCTTTCGCTGATATAGACCGCGTCAGCATTGGCTATTTGCGGATTTGCACCCAACTGGTCACCGCCGATCAACACCGTGCCGCCGCCGGCCGCACCTGACGCGTTGACCACGGCATCGTCAAACAGGCCGATCTGATTCCCCAGCAGCTGAATATTCCCGCCGACACTGCCGGATTCTGAATTGCCTGCGTCAACACTGCTGCTCACCGTCAACAGTCCATCGGTGCCGGCATTCACTACTACATCACCACCACTGGTATCGATGCTTGCAAGCAGGCTGATGCCCTGGCTGGTCGCAGGTTCATCTGCAATGGCAGCAGCTTCTACAGTGTTGTTTGACGCTTGAGCGACGATACTTTCAGCGGAATTCTGCTGTTGCACCGACGTTGTGATTGGCTCCTCAGACACCTGCTGTCCGGTTGATGCGGCTGTTTCTTCGGCCGGCTGCTCAGTGTCCCCCGCCATTTCTGCAGAACCCTGTTCCAGCGGTTGCTGTTCGATCACTTCCTCTGGTGCGGCGGGGGCAAGGGCGGGATTGATCGAGGCGCTGTATTGGCCTCCATTGGTTGAAATCGCTGCGTTGACAGAAATATCCCGGCCGGCTCTGAGTGAAACATTGAGCGTTGCCGATGTCGAGGTGATGGGCGCGTTGACGTTAATCGCGCTATGCGCGATTAATCCAAGTGAGGCATCGTCACCCTCAGTTTTTCGTATGGGTGCGGCAACGGTAATATTGCCTTCACCACTGCCGCTGTCGGCGGTTTTAACAGTGACATTGCTGCCGCCATTGAGTGCGCTGGAGATAGAATCGGCTTTGCCGCTGTCGATCACGATGTCTTCAGGGTCCAGCAGCCAGGTGCCGGGATTGCCGTTGCTTGCGCTGACATCAGCAGGTTGGGCAAAATCAAGGCTGCCACGACTGGAGGTTTCCACCAGGCCACCGTCGCCGGATTCGGTTCCGCCCCGGGCGGTGAGTCGACCCAGGCTGCGGGTGCTTTGCTCTGACCAGATAATAATTTCGCCGCCATTGCCGTGTTCCATTGCGTCGGCATGTACCACTGTATTTTCATCCAGATCAGTCCGGTTCGCTCTGGGCAGCTTACCCTGGCCCTGGAATTCACCACCGATCAAAATACGGCCGCCGTTGGTGCCGCTGGCATCAATGGATGCAGACTTGAGTGAAATCTGTTTGCCGAGAATCTGTATTTCTCCTCCCGGTAAGCCTTCACCTGTTGCAGAAACGTCTCCGGCAACATCGGTGCTTGAACTACCGTGTAAAATGATCCGGCCGGCACCATCCTGGGTGACTCGATTGGCGGATATGCTGCCGCTTTGCATGACCTGGTCGGCGAATACGCCAATGGCGCCATTTTGCGCCACCAGGCTGCCAAGATTTACGGCACGATTGCCAGGTGCAGAAACGATAAATGAAATATTTTCACTCTCCAGCGACGTCAGTGTTACCTGTTGTCCGGCGGCCAGAATAATTTCGCCGTCACGTGCGTTGATGGTGCCGGTGTTTTCAACAGTTGGCGCAATTAATATTACTTCGCCGCCGGGACCTGCAGTAATCACTCCGTTATTGACAATGGCGCCGCCGTTTCCACTGAACTGATAATTGCCGGCAAGAAAATCCTGGTCGCTGATGTCGAGGGTGGAGCCAACGAAACCCGAGGTATCTATCAGCGCACCGCCGCCGATCACAATGCCGTTAGGATTCACCAGGAACACCTTACCGTTGGACAGCAGCTGGCCCTGGAGGCTTGAAGTGAGCCCGCCGGTTACCCGGTTTAATACTGCCGACATATCAGATTGCTGGACGAAACGGGTGATCTCTGAGGGGCTTATTGAGAACCCCTGCCAGTTGATGATGGTGCCCGGGCTATTGGTAACCTGCAGCGTATTACCAAGGTTATTAAAACTTGCGTTTCCGGCAACCACGGCAGGGGTATCCGGGTTGGCAATTGCGGCACCGGAGAACAGCCAGGCGCCAATAATGGCGCCGTGAGGCAAACTGCTTCTAAGCTGACGACCTAATCCCTCAAACCGGGATATCCATCTTTTAATCTGTATTGTCATATCAAGCCTCCGGAATTTCACATATCTGCTGCTCTTCATCCTCGATATTTTTAAGGATATTGAACAACGTGATGGTTTTACCGGGATCTTCACTCAGGAAATTATCCTGCATTATAAAATTTGGTATTTCTCCCATACAGATAATCTGATTCTGCTGGGCAAACACCGCTTCAACTGCTTCCATTTCTATCACTTCATTGTCCTTTTGCAGCCATATTCGGCCTTCAAATACAGCAACATACAGTCCTTCCTCTATTTTTGTGACCGGCTGACATTCAATCAGACTTCTGCTGGCGGTATTGTTATCGGGCCCCAGGCGCTTCAACTCTTTGCGTTTGGTCGGGGAGGAGCCATCAGCTGCCCCGGCACTCTGTCTGGGCATCGCACCGAATCCTGTTTCTTCCTGGTCGCAGTCGCTGAGACACAGCCGCACCAGAAAGTCGGTACCTCTAATTCCAATGGTCGCAATGCTGGTCTGCACTCGATATTGTTCCGGTCGCTTTTTACCAATGTCCCCGCTAAGCGCCCTCAAACCGCCTTTCAGCAGGTCAAATAACGCCTCTTCCTTGCCGGCTTCCTGGCTGAATTTTTCCAGGGTAACCTGACTTTTTGGTCGCAGTGACAGCTTGCTGTTATCAGCCATTTTCAGCACCACGAAACTTTCACTGGCGGTTGAAACCGTCTCACCCAGAAACACGTTAGAACCTTTTGCCAGGGTCCTTGGAGCGGGCTGAATACCATTCGCGGTCACTACACCCTTGGCTATCAGTACCTGACCGACCAGCTGGTCGGCGAATACAGAAAGCGGTAGCAGCAGCAAGCCGGAAAAAATCAATGCGATCAGTTTATTCATTGCGCTAGTCCCGGGTGAATCTGTACACCAGGCTGACGTGCGCCTGGCTATCCCCGTCCTGGGTCAAGGTGGGTTCTTCAAGCCCCTGTAGAACATATCCGATGTCGATAGTAGCGACCAGACGATTATTCCACTGCCATTTCGCCGCCACACCGGCACTGCTCAGTTCTCGATCGGATACTTCTCCTGGCTGGGGATTGAGGCGGGTACCATAGCCATAATCGATAAAACCGCCGAACTGGATATTATTGGCAAAAGGCGGGGCCCAGACCTGCAGCTTCAGATTGGCGCCGCGATCAACACCGACCTCGCGCTCTTCAAATCCCCGGGGGCCCTGGGATCCGCCCAGACCAAGCTGTTCACCGCTGATCAGCGGGTCGCTGGTGTACTGTCCCAGTATGTTGATTCCGAAGGTCCATTGTTCGGGCAGGTTAAAATCCTGATTGAAATTGAAGCGCAAAGAGTCCCAGTTCCGGGGTGCGCCCACCCTGGCAGCGGTGTAACTCGCCTGGTCGTTGAGACTGCCACCACTGAGATTGGTGGACCAGGTGGCATTGACCCTGCCGCTGGATAGCGGACGGTCCCATTCCAGTTGCCAGGTCAGGCCGAGGGGCCGGCTGCGCACATCAACGCCAATATCAGTGCCCTGGAAATCAACATTGTTATCAAACAGCTTGTCCACAACATCAATATAGACGCGCTGTCGATATTCGCCGATTTTATTCAGCACCTGGGAATACCTGATACCGGTTGTTTCGCCGCCACCGTTGACATCAAAAGCATCAGCCACGCGACCACTGTCAATATCAGACTTGACATGAAACAGACCAAGGGTGCCGGTGAGTGCGTATAGCGGGATCTGGTAGTTAACGCCGTACTGTTGCACGTCTTCTGACCGTTCGGGGGAAGAGGTGAAGGTTGCGGTCAGATTGTGGTCCCGGTCCAGCACATTTCGATGCTGGTAACCAATGCCAACTCGAGTGCGAGTGGTTTCCTCTGTACCGGTATTGTTCAACCAGCCGTATACCTGCTGTGGAGGACGGTCCCTGACTTCGATGCGGGCATCCAGGGTGTTGTCATCACTTCCCCTGCCGAAGGTCAGACGTGTGCGCTTGGCGGTATTGAAGTTGGCTACTGCCAGGGCTCTGGACAGTGCACGGGTATTGGGGGTTTCTGCCGAAGAAAGCTGGGGCAGGCTGCGCAGCAGATTCTGGTCGCTGAAATGCTTGTT